>Ga0181577_10001419_pt1 | contig 19240 bp, 6 predicted proteins | sample 101ome_21_FD_132468 | JGI IMG/M metagenome (GOLD analysis project Ga0181577, IMG submission 132468) | Coastal salt marsh microbial communities from the Groves Creek Marsh, Skidaway Island, Georgia - 101413BT metaG (megahit assembly) | ecosystem: Environmental > Aquatic > Marine > Intertidal zone...
TAACAGGTTCAGAAGGCGATATAGTACAATTCAACTCATCAGGTGTACCTTTTGCATCAGATGTTATTGATGGTGGAGAATATTAATCTAGCATTTCTTCTCTTATAAATAGTATTAAGAAGTCCGTATATACGGATATAAAAATTTATTAAACACTCTATATAGAGATTGAACATAGGAGAAGCCAAAATTGGCCAGAAAAACAGATATCAGACTTAGGCGTTCTAATACAGCAAACGCTATCCCAACTTCAGGAAATTTAAGCCTCGGCGAAATGGCAATGAACACTGCCGATGGTGCTCTTTATTTTAAAACTTCCGATAATACAGTAATTACTGCACACGATAATACTATCATGCATATTGATAGTACTAACGATCGTGTTGGTATTAACACAACAAATCCAACATATAAATTTCATGTTGCGGGAAGTGGAGCTTCATATCTTGCTGGTGGTATTCAACTAAATAGTACAGATAAAATTACTATAGGAAATCCTAATCAATTTATTACTGCAGTTAACGATACATCACTTACATTAGCTACTGATGGAAGTGCATCATTAACAATACTCGATAATGGTAATGTTGGAATCGGAACCACATCCCCAGCAACAGCGCTTGAAGTAGCAGGTGATATAACATTACCTTCAAACGGCCAATTAAAATTTAAAGGAACAAACCATTATCCAAGAATATATGCAGCAAGTAATGACCTTTTAATAAATTTAGATAATGGCTCAGGCTCTAATTATACTGCTTTAAAAATAGATAATGTTACGGGCAATGTTGGTATTGGAACTAGTAGTCCTGGAGAAAAATTAGAAGTTGCTGGTAATGTAGAAGCCGAAGAATTTATAGGAGACCTAAGAGGTGCACTTCTATTTAAGGCACAAGCAGGTGAAGCATTATCAAAGGGCGATGTTGTTTATATTTCTGGTATTTCTGGTAATACTACAGTAGTATCTAAGGCCGATGCAGATGATTCTGCTAAAATGCCTGCATTTGGTGTTGCAGCTGCTGCAGCAACTTTAAACTCAGCAGTTGATATTTACACCTTCGGTACTCTTTCTGGTATAGACACATCTTCTTATTCAGAAGGAGATGAATTATACGTTTCAACAACTGCGGGTGCAATGACAAATTCTGCTCCTACGGGTTCAGGTTCTTTACTTCAAAAAATAGCAAAAGTTACAAGATCAGATACAAGTGCAGGATCAATTAAAATAATAGGTGCGGGTAGAACAAATGCTGTACCAAATCTTGATCAATATAAAATCTTTGTAGGTAATTCATCTAATCAAGCAGTTCAAGGAAATAATGCTCTGACTGTAGATATTGATAATAATGCAGTTGGTATTAATACTGGAGATCCAGATGCATATGTATCATCATTAGGAGCAAGATTACATATTGCTACTAATGTAGTTCTTAATAGTAATACTCCATTAATTTATTTAAGAGCAAATGGTGGAGCAGCGATGTCTGAAATTAGATATCAAAATTCTCTTAAATTTACAAATGGTTCTGCGGCTTTACATGGATTTATAGATTCTTCAGGTAGATTAACTTTCGGTAATGCTACTAATTTTTCAGATGCCAATGCAGACGATTTCCAAATAGGTAATACATCAGGTGCGCATGGTATTAGTATTGTGGCACAAAATTCACATAATGCTAGTATTTATTTTGCAGATAATGATAATAATGATGCTGGTAGAATAATTTATAATCATACTAATAACAGAATGGAGTTCTATACAAATAGATCTCAAAGAATGGTTATTACATCAGCTGGTAATGTAGGTATTGGAACAAATGCAGCTGCAGAAAAGTTAGAAGTTTCAGGCGGTCATATAAAAATAACCAATACTGGTAATACAAATCTATATATTAATGCAAATAATGCAGGATCAGATGCGACTATATATTTTGAAGAAGAAGATAGTGTAAAAGCCAAAATACAACATGATGCTTCTAATGATTCTATGCTATTTACAGATGGTGCACTAACAGATACTATGACTTTAAAGAGTGGACGAGTTGGAATAGGCACTACTTCACCAGATACTTTATTACATTTATCTAATGGGGGAACAACTCCAGCAACAATAAGAATAGAAAGAGATGATTATTCTATAGAAGATACTGATGTTTATGGTGGTATTGAATTTGAAAGTCAAGATAATTCGGCCGCTTCGGCTGCAGGTATTCGAGGAAAAATATTAGGTGTAGCAGAAGGTGCAACTGGTGATATGGCACTTGCTTTTGAAACAGCAGGTAGTTATGGTTCATCTACAGAACGTCTTAGAATAAACAGTGTAGGCCAAGTTGGTATCGGTACAAATAGTCCTAGTATAGATGCAGGTGTAGAAATTACAAAGGCTGCTCCAAATACTGGAATTACAACACTTCGTCTAACAAATAGTGTAAATAATAGAGGACAAAGAATTGATTTTGTAGATGATAATGCGGCCAGAGCATTTACAATTACTCACGATAATGGTGGTAATAATGCTTTAATAGGTACAATTATAAGTGAGCCATTATTATTTGTAACAAATAATACAGAAAGAGTTAGAATATTATCAGGCGGTAATGTTGGAATTGGAGAATCAGTTCCTACAGAAAAACTTCACGTGGCTGGTAATATTAAAATGCAAGCATCTGCTACTGTGCTTACTTTCCAAAATAATAGTAATACATGGAATGTAGGATGCGATGCAGGTGATGCTAGTTTTAAATTTAAAGATGGAACTGATGAACGTATAAGAATATTATCAGACGGTAATACTATCTTTGGTGGAACATCAGTAGGTGCTGCTGGTGCAATGTCCGTCAAAGTTGATGGTTCATATACTGACTTATATCTCTATGGCGCAGGAACATCCCAAGGTGGGAGAATATTTTTTGGCGATTCAAGTGATAGATCAAGCATTACAGGAACATACGGCACAGGCGGTGGTGGTAAACTTTCATTTAAAACAGATACAACAGGTGGAACAAGTCAAGATAGATTAGTAATAGATTCAGATGGTTCTATTAGATTTAATAACGCATTTACATTCCCAACATCAATTGGTTCATCAGGTCAAGTTCTTAAAGTTCCAAGTAGTGGCTCAACATTAGTATGGGCTGATGATTCAGGTGGCGGTGGAAGTACCGATAGTCTAAGTGATTTAGATGGTGATACATTAATTCAAGTAGAAGAAAGTGCTGATGAAGATGTAATTAGATTTGACGTTGCTGGTACTGAGCAAATGGTACTTAATTCTACAGGTCTTACAGTTGCAGGAAATCTAACAGTTAATGGAACACAAACTGTTCTTAACACATCAACACTTTCGGTCGATGATTTAAATATCACAATTGCTGATGGTGCTGCTAATGCAGCTGCAGCAAATGGTGCTGGTATTACAGTCGATGGTGCAAATGCTACACTCACATATACATCAGCTCAAGATGAATGGAACTTTAATAAAAATTTAGTAGTGGGTGGGAAAGAAACAACTGCTTCTTTCCCACTTATGGTTAAATCAAATACTGCTCACCAAGGGCTTCATATAGAAGAAAATAGTGGTGCTGAAAGTTGGCAGATGGGTGTTGATGGTGCTGGAGATTTAAATTTTTATAATTCTGGCTCTACTACTCCTTCAATTACTTTTGAAGATAGTGGTCAAGTGGGAATAGGTACGAGTTCACCAGCTGCACAATTAAATGTAGACAGTAATGCACAAAATGAAATTGCTAGATTTCAAGGAGCAAATGCTCAATTAAGAATTGATAATTCAACATTAAATTTATTAACACTAAACTCTGGAGGATCAGGTGATTCTCTTGCTCTTGCTACAAGTAGTACAGAAGCTATTAGAATTGATAGCAATCAAAATGTTGGTATCGGAACAACAGACCCACAAGATTTATTACACTTATCTGCAGATAGTCCAGTTTTAAGATTAACTAATACAAGTGATAGTGGAAAAAGTACTATTGAATTTTGGGATAATCAAAGTGGAACAAGTCAAGCTGGAGAAGTTTTCTTTGATGATGGAGGAAATTTATTCGGCCTACAAGGTAACGCAAATGGTATAGTATTTAAAGCAAGTAATACATTCCCTGGTTCAGAATTAATGAGATTAAAGAGTAATGGATTTTTAGGAATTGGTACAAATAATCCTTTAGATTTAATACACATAAAATCGACATCTACAGATGCAAGGCAAGTTATTGATAGTCACACAGACTATGATGCGGAGTTAAAATTTGCAGAAAATGGAACAGTTAAGTATACTGTAGGGCATGATGCTGGTTCTGATTCTTTTGTTATTGGAACAACTAATGTAGATACGGGTAGAAGGCTTGTAATTGATTCATCTGGTAATGTTGGTATTAATGAAAATCCAAGATTTAAATTATCTGTTAAAACTCCAGCAATTCCAAGTGGTTCTACTTATGCATGGCCGCTTGATTTATCTCGACCTAATACAGAAAACAGAGGTCTAACTTTTGGTATTGCAGCATCAGGAACAACTAATGCTATTGCAGGACATAATGCTGATGTAAGTATTGGACATACATACGGAACAGATTCTAATGGATTACCTCAATATTATGAAACACTAAGAGTAAAGCATATTGACCAAGCAGTTGGTAATGTTGGTATAGGAACAACTAATCCTAGCAATTTACTACATATACATGCTACAGGTAATAATTCTGCTGCACTTATAGTTGAAGATGATGCCCGAAGATTAGAAATGGGTAGAGATATGATTCAGGCAAAATCAGCTGATGGTTCTACTGTTCAAGCTCTTTTTATTCAACCTTCAGGCAATACATCATTTGCATCAACATCTGGTGGTGTAGCTATAGGTCATACTGGAAATGTGGGTGGAAAGCTTTATGTTAGAAATGGAAACAGTGGACAATCCTATGGTAGTAATGTTGGTGGTATTTTAGTAGATGTTAATGGAACATCAAATTCTTATTTTTCTTTAAGAGTTGGTTCTAGTGTAGGAAATGCTAACTTCTCTGTAACTAATGCTGGTAATGTTGGTGTTGGTGTTGCTTCGCCATCTTCAAGATTCCAAGTAGAAGAATATGGTGTTGATACAAGTTCAACTACTACAACAGCAACCACTCAAGTAGCAATTCACACATTCCCTATTGCTGATTTTAGAACTGCTAGATTTACAATTCAAATTACTAATACTACAGATTCCACATATCATAGTACAGAGATCATTGCTGTACATGATGGAACTACAGCTAATATTACAGAGTTTGGTGAAGTTCATACTGGTACTTCAGTAGAAGCTACATTTGATGCAGATATCAGTAGTAGTAACTTTAGGTTATTAGCTACTCCGGCATCTACTGATTCAATGACATTTAAAGTTGTTTGCCATTCTATTACAGTTTAAGTAATTTTTTGTTATAAATACTATTAAATATATTAACCGTGGAAAGTGAAACGGAGAACACATGGCAACAGATCACAATTTTCGAATAAAAAACGGCCTAGAAGTAGGCGGTCAATTAATAGTTACATCTTCAGGACAACTGGCTGTAGCAGCAGTATCATCACAATTACAATTTCTCGATAATGTAAAAGCTAAGTTTGGTAATGGCTCAGACTTACAGATTTATCATGAATCATCTACATCTAATAGTTATATTAGTGAAGGAGGTGCTGGTAATTTATATATTTCAGCAAACAATTTAAGACTAACTAATTATGGTATTACAGAAAGTTATTTGCAAGCTGATGCAAATGGAGCAGTAACACTTTATTATGATGGCTCAGCCAAATTTGCCACAACCTCGTCAGGTGTAGACATAACAGGTAATGTAGTCGCTGATGGTGGAACTATTGATGGTGATTTTAATATTAGCGGTAATGTTGGCATTGGTGTAACTGATCCAGCTACTAGATTAGAAGTAAAACATGATAGTAATGCATCGACAGGTATTACAGTCGAAAATACAAGCACTGGTACAGGTGCTAGAGCTATGGTTGAATTTAAATCAGATGCTGCTCAATTAAATGCATATGCAACAGGATCTAACTATAGTGGCGTTACAAGTTGGCCTGATGCTGGTGTTTTATCAACATCATCAAGTTCTTCTGGTGGTTTAATTTTAAATGCACAGGCAGGTGGAGTTAAATTCCAATATGGTACTACGGAAAGAATGCGTGTTCATACTAACGGTAATATTGGTATTAATGAAACTACTCCATTGGCCAAATTAGAAGTTGCTGGTGCAATAAAAGCTACAAGTAGAGATACTAGTCATACTTCTGAAGCAGGATTAACAATATCATATGATACTAGTAACAATATAGGTTTAATTGAAACTTGGACATCTAAGCCGCTTTTAACAAGAACATATAATTATCAAGCATTTGATATTAGTGGCACAGAAAAGATGCGAATTAATACTACTGGAGTTGGTATCGGAACAAACAATCCTGCTCAATTACTTACTGTAGAAGGTGGTGCAGAAGCAATTGGTCTTAATTTGACGGGAAGTGGTTCAAGACTTACAATTGGATCTGATGGAACATATAATTATTTTAGAGCAAAGAGTGGAAATCAATTTAAATTTACAACTACAGGTGGTTCAGATTTACTTTTAAATAATTCGGGTGTATTAACACTCAGTGCTGGTACATCAAATAGAACAGTACAACTACATGATGATGGTTTATATATTTCAAGAACAACTGATGGAGCTTATACTAGTAAAGTAGTTTCAGATTCAACTAATACAAATAATTTAGCGGTTTACGCAAGATCATATATTAATTTTTATCACAATGCAGCAAAAAGATTTTCGTTTACAGATTCTGGTACGTTAGGTATTGATGAAGCATCACCAAATTATACAATTCATGCCAAAAAAGATATGGCTTCATCTCCATCCAATATCATTTATTTAGAAATGAGTGGCACAAATGCTGATGGAGGAGGTGGTGCAATTCGATTTGATACATCTGCAAGTAGTACTACTGAAACTGCATATTGGGCTGGTATTGAAGGAATTAGATCAGGTACATCTGATGGTAGTAATGAATTAAAATTTTATACTGCATCAGCAGCAACTAATAGTGGTGCACCTAGTGTAAAAATGACCATTGATAAAGATGGTAATACAGCAATTGGAAATAGTGTTGATACTACAAGATTGCGTGTTACAGGTTCTACTAACGATAGTTCAGCAGATGCACTTAAGGTTGAAGATTCGAATGGAAATGATTTATTAAGAGTTGTTAACGATGGTCGTGTTTTAGTAAGTGATAATTACTTTTATGTTAATTCTAGTCAAGGTGCATATTTTGATGGCTCAATTAAAGCAAGAGGTGGAATTAATAATGATCAAGGTGATTTAACATTAAGCGATAATGTTAATGTAACAGGTCAATTACAAGTTTACAATGGTTCATCAACAAATAGAATTAGATTATATACCGAAACAGGTACTGCACAAATAGCAGATACACTTTCAGATACTACTACACAAAAATCATATATTTACTTTGATGCAGGATCAAGTTCAAATGACCCTGGATATATTATGCATGAAACTTCAGATAGTGAAACTAATGAAGGTATTATTCACTTAGTTCCATCTGATGATAATCAAGCTACTGATTATGTTTCAATTCATGGTACAAACGATCCTGATTGTCTAAGATTAACTACTTATGGTAAGATTGAAACTGCAGGAGGTTATCAATTAACGCTTGTATCTGGCACTGGTGATGTTTTAGTTGATGATGGTTTAACAGTATCAAATAATCTAACAGTTACTGGCGATCTTGTAGTTAATGGTTCAACCACAACATTTAATACTGCAACCTTAGATGTAGAAGATAAAAATATAACACTGAATTATGGATCAGGAGATACATCGGCAACTGCTAATGGTGCAGGTATAACAATTCAGGATGCCGTAAATAGTACTACTGATGCTACAATTCTATGGGACGCTACAAATGATGAATTTGATATTTCACACCCAGTTAAAATTGCTGGTAGTATTGGTGTTACAAATATTGTTACAAACAAAGTTGTTAAATTTAATGGTTCAGTATTAGATGATTCTAATATTACAGATACAGGTTCTGCAATTACTCTTGGAAGTAACACAACTGTTTCAGGAACATTAAGTACTGGTGAAGCAACAACATTCCACGAAAACGGATTTGCAATATCAGATGCTTACTATGCATGGAAAAGAAGCTATTCTGTAAGCAATACATCGACAAAAGAGATTTTAGATAGAGATGGTAATTCACTAAATACTGCTGGTGTATATAGACTTACAGCACACATTTCAGGAACAGGAACAGATAATAATACTACTGCAGTAGTATGGAATCAAAATGGAACATGGAGAATTAATGTTACTGGTCAAAGTGGCCAAGGGAGTAACCACCCAGAATTTATAATTGATGGAACAGCAAATAAACCATATATAAGATTTGATCATACATCTACTTACACAGTTATTGTTTATCATGAATGGATGAGATTAAATGAAGAATCGGGTGGTACTGATAATAGTGGTTATGCATTTGGTGCTGATGGCTATATGAGTTCAGTAGGAGATGTATTAAGATATGATCCACTTGGAAGTACATCTACTGGAGTTGATCCATATACAAGTGGTTATACTGTTTGGCATTCAAATAATTCTCAACAATTTACTACAACTCTTAAAAATAAACTTGATGGTATAGAATCAAATGCAACTGCAGATCAAACCGCAGCGGATATTAGAGGTCTTGGATTTTTTGATACTTCTAATGATGGTTCAGGTTCAGGATTTGATGCTGATTTATTAGATGGACAACATGGTTCACATTACTTAAATTATAATAATTTTACTAATACTCCAACAATTCCAACAGTAGGTAATGGAACAATTTATATAAACACTGCGGGAAGTGTTAGTGGTGGTGGAAATTTTACTGTTAATCAATCTGGTAATTCAACACTTACTATTACTGGTAATGGTATTATGCAAGGTACACATGCTGTTGCTAATAGTTCTTTTTCTAATACAAACCCAGGCGGTGGATTTAGGTTCCAAAGAGTAACTGGAGGAACAAATAGGTTTACAGGAAGTCATCATAATTTACTTCAAATACCTAATACAAGCGGTGATAACTATTTAGCTCAAATTGCATTTGAGACTGGAAGTACAGGATTAGGGTGGAGAAATAAAGGAACAAGTTGGTCAGATTGGTATACTATTTGGCACTCAGGTAACGATGGTGCAAGTTCTGGTTTAGATGCAGATTTATTAGACGGACAGCATGGTTCTCATTATCTTAATTATAATAATTTTACTAACACACCAACTATACCTACTAATAATAATCAGCTTACAAATGGAGCTGGATATATAACATCGTTTGACATAACCACTCAAACAGATCCTAAGTATTTAAGAAGCGATACTGCAGATACAGCAACTGGAGATATAAACTTTGCAAGAGCTTCCTTTGGTTCATCATCGTTACATACTACTGGAGGAACTCATGGTGTAGTTACAGATTCATTCTCAATACATTCAGGTGGAAGTGACTTAATGTATATGAGGCCTTCTGCATTAAGGTCTGATAATGGATTCTTTCAGTGGCAAACATATAATGGTGGAAATGGCGGTGATATAGAATTACAACCGTATGGTGGCTCAATAACAATATCAACAGGAAGTTCATCAACTTCTTCAGATAGAGGACTTAGGTTTCAAACGGGTTCTGGAAATTATTCTGATGGAAGATGGCAACATAGATTTAGAAAACAGGATAAAGGTGGTGGTATACCACTTTATATTGATGTTTCAACTGCTACCGCGAACTCATTTAGTGAACTAGCAAGATTTGGCACATATACTGGTAATAGTTATGAGTTTGAAGTTCAAGGTGATATAAACGCAACTGGTAATTTATATGATGGAGGTAATGCAGTATGGCATGCTGGAAACGATGGTAGTGGTTCTGGTCTTGATGCCGATACTCTTGATGGTGTACGAGGAGCTTCATATTTAAGAAGTGATACAAGTGATACATTTACTGGAACATTAACAATGGCTGGAGCTCTTAATATGGGTAATCAGCAAATATATAATTGTAATAATTTAAGATTTGGTGATCCGGGCGTAAATGAAGGTATTAAGTGGGACGGTGGAAACGAATGGCAAATATACGAATCTCCTGATAATCAAACTAATGCTTCAGGTAATTTACAGTTTACTTCAGGCTCTGGTAATGGTACTATAAGAATGACACTTGATACAAGTGGTAATTTAAATGTCACTGGAACACTTACGGCAACGGCAAAATCTTTTGATATCGAACATCCTACAAAAGAGGGTATGAGATTACATCATGGTGTTTTAGAAGGTCCAGAACATGCTGTATATATTAGAGGAAAAACAAAGGGATCGCTCATTCAACTACCAGAATATTGGACAGGATTAATACACGAAGATACAATTACAGTTCAATTAACACCTATCGGTAAATCATCTGAACTATATGTAAAAGATATTTCTGATAATAAAGTATTGGTTTCAAATGATACAGAATATTTCTACTTTATACAAGCGGAACGTAAAGATGTAGAAAGATTTGAGGTTGAATATGGCGACGATCTATAATAGAAGAACTACTGGTCTTTTTGAAAATGGTGCTTGTCAAAAGGGTGATAGTACAAATTTTGGTGGATATTCAACTCGAACTGAATCTGGTGATTATTTAAGTAACGGTCGAGCATTATATATGAATAATGTAAATGCACGTGGAAGTGGCACACTAGGTAATCAATTTATACCAGTTGATACGTCAAAAGTTTATCAACTTGCTTATTCTGTAAAAACAGTTACACAAAGTTATAACAGCAGAAATGGAAGCGGTCACTTAGGTTATGCGTGTTATGATGAAAATAAATCTTTTATTGATTTAAGAAATATTGGTGGTCTTGGAAATACTACCTTATCTAGACCTGTAACAGCAGGAGATTCTGCGATATACATCACTAGTAATTCGGGTTGGCCAACAGGCAGCAGTATATATACTACTACAAGAGCTTATCATAGAGGCGTAATGTTTTTTCCAGCTAACCATTCTACTTATAATGTAGCTCACAAATACACAAGGTTAGCAAGAGTACAATATTATAGTTTAACTGAAACAGATCAAGGAGATTATGAATTGCTTTTAGACTCTCAATCTGGTAGTCAATTAAATTCATATAGTGCTACAACCTTTCCTAGTTTTTCAGGTTATACTTTACCAGCGGGCACACCAATATCTAGGGCATCTGCAGGTGGAACATATAACTATGCAATGGGTAATCCAGTATATCCACAAACTTGGACAACATATAGTGCGGTATGTACAGGAGAAGGTAGAAGCAGTGGAGCTCAGTTTAGACATGGTACAAAATTTATAAAATTTTTAAATTTAAGAAATTACAATTATAGAACAGAAACCGGAGGTGATGCAGCATTATACGTAATGGATAATTTATTTTTTGGAGAAATACCTTCAACAAATGATACACTACCCACAAGTTTTTTACAATCAGACAGGTTTAGATAATGGAATATATAGAAATAGACGGAGAATATTTTGTAGTTCACGATGATGAAACAGATCCAAATGGTGAGCCATTAATGGTGCCAATTACACAGGAAGAATATGAGGCTAATACATGATAACACATTCTGTAAAATTGCATTCTTCTATTTGTTTTAATTTTGATGCATTAAATACTCATTGTTATCCTGGAACTGGCACAACATTTACAGAAATGATAAGTGGACAAACGGGAACAGTTCAAACCGCTAGTAGTGGAACTGTAGGATTAGATAATACTTTAGGTGAAAATCATTTAAAATTTACTAATCCAACCCCAACTACTAGAGTAGGATATATTTCTTTTCCAGTAAGTATTACAAGTAATAGTGGCGGAGTATATGTACCACAAGGTTCGAATGCTACATGGAATTGGTGGCATTATTTTCAAGATGCTGGTGATGTAGACCATCCAAATTTTGGTTGGGAAACTGGAAGTAGCTGGGATGGAGATGCAGGATTTGTTTTTGGTACTGGATTTGGTACAGATGGTCCAAGGTGGGGTATAGCAGATGCAGCGTATACAGTTTATAATGAAACTGGTTCAACCACTGGAGATTATAGAACTAATGAATGGCAAAATTATTGTGTAACATTCGATGGTAATGCATCTTCAAATGGAGTAAAAACTTATTTAAATGGCTCCCTGGTTGATGAAAGAAATGTAGGAACTTCAAATTAATCTATTCCTGCTACTAATACTAATAATTTGTTTATTGGTGCTACAAATAGTAGAGGTGGTAACTGGAATGGATATATGGATATAGTGCAAATGTATGAAGCAACATTAACTGCCTCAGATGTTAAGGCTCTACATAATGCATATAAGGGGAGGTTTGGTTTATAAATGGCTATAGGAAGTCCAGTATCAACAGACAATTTAGAATTCTGGTGGGATATGAATAATCGTAAATCTTGGAAAGGTAGACCATCTACTAATATTGCTTGGGCACAAAATTCTAAGCCAGATCTCAAAGAAAATTTATCGTTTCATCAATATTCTACGGATGGCACATTTAATACAAATCACCCAGGCAGGTTAGTAGTAAATTCAGTAAGTAGTGGAACATTAAGTACTGCAGTTAATACTGGTGCTAATAGTGGTAATTGGCAATCATCTCATCATGGTTATCATAAATGGGATTTTCAAAAGAAAAAGCCAACTTTTATTATGAATGATATTGATGGTCAATGGAAAGCAAGAAGTTTTGGATTAGGAACAAGTTTTAATGGATTAGGTTGGTCAGCAGGACAAGAGTTTTCTATCTCTTGGGAACAATGGACAAGTAGAATAGATAAAAATGCTAGAGCTGGATTATATATGAAAAACTCTAGTGGATCAAATGGATTTCATGCAGGACAAGCCACACAAACTAGTGCGTTTAATACTAAAGTTAATACTTGGCAAAGAGTATATAATACATTTACAGTTCCTAGTAATATGGATATGACTTGGACTGGATTAGGTATTTATATGTATGGACATTATACTGGAAGAGGTGTAATTAAAGTAGATAATATACAATTTGAATCAGGTAAACCTTCATTTTTTATTCAAGATTCAAAAGGTTTTGGTGCAAATACAAGAGGATCAACTGAAGGTTTAATTGATATAACAGGTAATAATACAATTACTATTAATGATTTTGATTATCAAGATGATGGAACATTTAATTTTACTGGCAGTTCACATTATGCAACTGTAAGTGGTAGTTTAGCAACCGATTGTGATGGTAATGTTACAATGATGGGTTGGTTTAAACAATTATCTAGGAATGGTCCTCACCAAACAATTGTATGTACTAATACAGGTTATCGACAGGGTATAAAGCTAATGAGTGCATATCATGCTCAAGGTGGAGCATTCTGGGTTGCTAATGCAGATGGGACAGATAGTACATTACTTAATACAGGAAGTGGAACATTAGAAAATACGGGTATACACCATTTAGCAGCTACAAGAAATAGTAGTACAGGAGCTTTAAAAATATATTTAGATGGAGTTTTAGTTAATACTGCAACTGGCTCTACTGGAGATGTATCAAACACTAGTACATCAAATGCAAGAATTGGTTTAGAATATCACTCAGGCAGTTATGGCGCTAATGCTACTTATTATGATACAAGAGTTTATAGTAGAGAACTAAGCGCTGCAGAGATATATTCAATATATAACTCAACTAAATCTCAGTATGTATAAATAGAATAGTAAAAAGGAAAGATTTATGGCTTTAACTGATAAAGATATTTTAATTACCCCAAATGATGGGTCATCTACTGCCGATCCGAAAACTGAGTTTACGGGTGCCAATTCTAGTGCAAGTGATACTATTACGCTTGAAACACAATTTGACGGAAGTATTACTACGCTTAGTTATGAGGGTAGTGCAGGTCAATTATTCTCTGTAAGTAACGATTTAAGTGGTACATTATTTGCTGTAAATGATAGTTCTGGTGTACCTTCATTAGAAATTGATAATAGTGGAGAAATAAGATTATCAGAATTTGATGGTAATGTTATAGTAGGTAATACAAGTTCAACTCCTCTTTCAAGTTTATTTGAAGGCAGATTAATTGTAAAAGGTAGCGGAAATCAGGACCCAATAATGTCCGTAACCGATTCTACATCAACTGGAGCTGCAGCTGGTGTATTTCATCAATCATCAACATCACCTTCATTCCCTGCATTCGTAGTTAATTCTGCTGCAAATAGTAGTTCAACATCACTTATATCAGCATATACAAATGTAAATAATACGACAGGTGTTAGTGGTACTGAAGTATTTAAAGTAACTGGTCAAGGTAATTTAACTATTACAGGACAGCTTACTTCATCAACGGTTAATACAGGACAAGGCGCTACTGAAGTACACTTGATGAACCAAAATGTAAGAACAAGTGATTCACCAAGCTTTGCTGGATTAACTGTTACAGGGACTGGTAATTTTTCTGGTGATGTTAACTTTGAAGGCGGACAAGTTCAATATGATGCTTCGTCCAACTCTTTAGATTTCCAAGATAATATATATGCACAATTTGGTAATGGTGATGATATGCGATTATATCATGATGGTACTAATAGTATTATTAATAACCAAACTGGTGTATTATATATTGATCAAAATGTAAATGATGGAAATCTTATTTTACGTTCAGATAATGGAAGTGGTGGATTATCTGAATATATTGTACTTGATGGAGGTACTGGTTCCACTAAATTAAAACATTATGGTTCAACAAAATTTGAAACAACAAGTACAGGTGCAACAGTTACTGGTACTCTTGCCGTTACTGGTGATTTAAATATTACAGGTGATATTAATACGGTTTCAACAACTGATTTAGATATTGTAGATAAAACAATTACGTTAGGTAAAGGTGGATCCGCATCTACTAATGATGGTGCAGGTATTATTGTTGAGGCTGCAGGCGCAAGTCTTAAATGGGATAATCCTGATAACTATTGGAAGTTTAATAGAAAATTAGCCTTTGATGATGATCCTACAACAACTAACCAAGGGCTTGGTATTATTTGGTCAGGATTTGATAAAGAAGGTACAACTGATTTTACAGATAGTGCTAGTATTGTTCATACAACTAACGCGGGTGGAATTTCTGGTTCAGTATTATTATTAACTTCACAGAATGATTCGGGCGATGGTATTGCTTTTGTGACAAACGGAAGTTCTAATTTAATGCATAATAGCAATAAAATTTGGACTGCAGGTAATGACGGTTCAGGCTCAGGATTAGATGCTGATACACTAGATGGTGTTAATAGTGCTTCATTCCTAAGAAGTGATACTGCAGATACGGCAACAGGAGTTATAACTCTTTCAAACTCAGGAAACCAATTTAATGGGCATCATTATTTTACAGCATATGATGCAGACGGTAATCATTATCCACACTATGAAGATGGATCATCACAAAATGGTACACAAGTAAATATAAGACTTAGAAATGCATCACAAGGATTCGATGTATTTTATTTAGATTCAGATAGCAACAACATAACATGGCGTGGAAATAAAGTTTGGAATGCAGGAAACGATGGTTCAGGTTCAGCATTAGATGCTGATACTGTTGATGGCATACAAGGCGCTTCATTCTTAAGAAGTGATACTGCTGATACTGCAACGGGAAGAATTACACTCCAATATGGTATTACATCTGACTTTAATAGTGTAGGAGGAACACAAGGTGTTACAGCTTTTTATGCTGCTAACGTTGGCCAAGTTTCAAATAGACCAGATAGTGGTAACTATGCAACGGGTTTAGAATTTGTATATCACGATACATCTGCAAGATCACAGCTTGCTGCAGGTTCAGTAGGTAGTAATAATCAGGCAAATTTTTATGTAAGGTCAGAGGCTTGGAGTGCATCAAACAGTTGGACTTCATGGTATAAATTATACCATACAGGTAATGACGGTTCGGGTTCAGGCTTAGATGCTGATACAGTAGATAGTATTCAAGCTAGCTCATTCCTAAGAAGCGATGCTACTGACCTATATTCTCCCACAAGGCTTGATATTGGTAGTAATGGTGGCTGGGACGCTGTAGGATTTAGTAATTTAACAAATCTTCATATGCGAGACCATGATCAATTCTGGTTCGGAGCAGGTAACGGTACTTGGTTTACAGGTACAGCTAATTCAAAATCATCAACTTCTGGATTAGCTGCTGATGCTTCAAAAGCTCATGATTTACTTATCACTACGATGCAAAGTACTTCAACTTATGATAGAGGTATTACATTTGCTGTTGACTCTGGAGGTGCTGGAAATAGTGGTTATAGATTAGGTAAATGGCATTCTAGTAATGAACAACATAGTAGTAAATTAACTATTGATGGTGGTTTACATGTCAGAGGCGGTGACATGGCTAATTATGATTACTATGCTGACGATTATTCTACATACTGGGATGATAATTCGGGTGGTTCATATTGGGTAGGTGATACTGGTTGGATTGATCCATCTATTACTGCTGGTAATGCACTTCAAATTCAAGCGGGTAATGCTGCAACAAATTCAAACAATCCTGCATTACAATTTCATCAATATGGATATGGCGGTGTTCAGCTCAGATATGATGGACCAAATGATGTAATGCACTTAGAAAGTACAGGCACTAATAGATACGATTATTTCCAAAACACGACAGACCATGGATATATCCAGATTGGTCCGATGAATACATCACATGCTCATATCTATACTGATAGAGGTAATTTCTATTTTAATAAAACTATCTTATACGCAAATAGCACAAACAATCTAATATGGCATGGTGGTAATGATGGTTCGGGTTCAGGTCTTGATGCTGATACAGTAGATGGACAACATGCTTCTGCTTTTTTAACAGGCAACCAAACAATTACATTAACTGGGGATGCATCTGGTTCAGGTACAACTTCAATTAATGTTACAGTTGCAAATGACTCACACACTCATGATACTAGATACTTTACTGAAACAGAAACAACAGGATATTTACACAATACTGGATTATCAAATCTATGGAGTGGTAGTAATAGTAAGATTGTAACATTTGACTATAATGGTCCTACTAACGGACCAGGTGGTTGGGTTAACGGATTTAAAAGTACTCATAATAATTATCTTCATAGTTATTTAACAAACAAGCATAGAACACATGAATGGCATTTTGGTTGGAGAGACACAAATTCAGGATCAGGAACTTGGGTACAAGCATTTCACGATGACTACCACCCAAATGCAGATACATGGACAACAGCAAGAACAATTACTTTAGGTGGTGATTTATCAGGTAGTGTAAGTATAAATGGTAGTGCAAATGTTACTCTTACAGCTACAGTTGCCGATGATAGTCATAATCATGTCATTTCAAATGTTGATGGGTTACAGGCCGCTTTAGATGGTAAAACTTCACTTGATCATTTTAGATCATTAGGAACTACTGCATTTACAGCAGGCGGTGGAAGTAATAGCACCGCAACCACTGCACAGTATATTTCAGAAATGGAAGGTGATGGAGCTTTTGATTCATATACTTCTGCATTTAAAACATCTTGGTCATATGCGAGTAATGACAATTTATCAGACGCAGGAACCTTTGGACCTACTGAAACTGCTGGTATGGCACATCTTACTTGGACAGATAATTCCAATGATAGTACAAGAGGAAATATTACAGTATTAGCAATCGCGCCAAATACTGGAGGTTCTGCGGGTGGTGTATATGTTTATAACGATCAAGGCTCTAGTTATTCTCCAGGTTGGAGAGAAATATGGACATCAAGCACAGATGGTTCAGGTTCAGGCTTAGATGCTGACTTACTTGATGGACAACATGGTTCGCATTACCTTAACTATAATAATTTAACTAACACACCTACTATACCAACAAACAATAACCAATTAACGAATGGTGCTGGCTATACAACATATAGCTCAAACCAGGCAACTAATACAAATTCAACTGTAACCTTTAACCAAATAACCACTACTAATAATGGAAATGGAACTAATATAAAAATTGGAGATGACGCTTGGTTTGGGGATACTAATGTTGCAAACACTATACAAATTACTGGTGTTCAAAGCGGAACTCAAGGATATTTAGTATTTGGTAGTAGTGATAATACACAGTTAGGAAGAAGCGGAACTGGTAACTTAACTTATGGTGGAAATACTATATGGCATGCAGGTACTGATGGTTCAGGTTCAGGGTTAGATGCTGATACTGTTGATGGTATTCAGGGAGCAAACTTTTTAAGAACTGATACAAATGATAATTTGTTTTCAGGTAACGCTACATTACAATTTGAAAATCAATCAAGCTTTGCAAGAATTGCTTTCTATAAATTAAGTCTGTGGGAATGGGATCAAGGAGAGCAATTAGTAATAGATGGCAATAATTTTAATGTTAAAAGTAGTACATTTACAAAGAGCGGAAATACAGTATGGCATGCTGGTAATGATGGTTCTGGTTCTGGCCTTGATGCAGATACACTTGACGGAATTCAATTAGATAAATTTTTATATTCAGCTACTCAAGCAAGTGGAGATTTTAGATATAATCCGGGAGGGAGTTCTTCTAATGTACTTCTAGGTCATGTAATTACATCTGGCACTGGTTCATCTTTTATAAAATGCGTAAAACAAACTTACTCAGGGATGCCAGGCTCTATAAGATTTTATATAAGTCCACCTGCTACAACAAATGCAGATAGTTCAACATTTTTAAAGCACGAATTCCAAGCAGATGGTGATTTCCATGCCGATGGCGATGTTACTGCATATTCAACGACTACTGGTTCAGATAGAAAATTAAAGAAAAATATTAGAGATTTAGAAGGTTCGTTAGATAAAACACTGAAACTAAGAGGTGTTAAGTTTGATTGGAAAGATGAAAATAAAGCAAATGACCAATTAGGATTTATTGCTCAAGAGGTAGAAGATGTATTACCAGAAGTTGTAAAAGAAGTAAAAACACTTGCAAAAGAGGATGAAACACATTTAACTGTGAATTATCCAGCTGTAGTTCCTTTATTAGTAGAAGCGATAAAGGAGCAACAAAGTATTATAAATAGATTAGA
>Ga0181577_10001427_pt1 | contig 19201 bp, 14 predicted proteins | sample 101ome_21_FD_132468 | JGI IMG/M metagenome (GOLD analysis project Ga0181577, IMG submission 132468) | Coastal salt marsh microbial communities from the Groves Creek Marsh, Skidaway Island, Georgia - 101413BT metaG (megahit assembly) | ecosystem: Environmental > Aquatic > Marine > Intertidal...
CAGGTTTTGTCCGTTCACATTGGCCAGGCGCTGCGTGATCGGCAGGGTCCCCGAAAACTCGACTGTGAACTGCATTTCGACGCCATCCACGAATACGGTGGTATCGGGGTCAAAGCTGCTAGCGTTGTAGTCAAGCTAGATGTCGCCGCTGGTAACTGATGAAAACGTCAACTCTGCGGTGGCTGTGGTTGTCGTGCCTTGCGCATTCAGAGCGGCATTCGCTGCCGGACCGCTGTCACCACGCGCGTAGAATGTCATTGTATTTGCCATGTTTGCCACCGCAACCTTCTCTACCTTGCGTTGATAAGAGCCGAGGCATGCGACCTATGCGGGGCGCAAATCGGGTAGAAATGGGGAATTATGCGATGAGTAGGCAAAATTTTCTTTTGCGGGGCCGAAGTTGCGCCAAATGTGTGGCGGGTGCTTGCTCAATCCGGAAGTCCTAGGCACAGTGGAGTTGAAGGGAAAGCAGTTGAAAGTTTCGCACTGCCGCCCCATGTCATAGCATCTAACGAAGAGATAGGCGCGCCGCCGTAATCGGGGCCGCTATGTCTGCCGAACCGAAGGATACGAGCATGCCAGAACAAGAACACCAGACATACCCAGTGTTGCCGCTGCGCGATATTGTTGTCTTTCCCCATATGATCGTGCCGCTGTTTGTGGGGCGTGAGAAGTCTGTCCGCGCACTTGAAGAGGTGATGCAGGAAGACAAACAAATCCTGCTTTCCAGCCAGATCGACGCTGGTGAAGATGACCCCACCCCAGAGGGGATCTACAGCACGGGTGTGCTCGCCAACGTTCTTCAACTTCTCAAGTTGCCCGATGGCACGGTAAAGGTGCTTGTTGAGGGACAGCGACGGGTGAAAATCGCCGGATATTCCTCCGTCGAGCCGTTCTTTGAAGCGTCCGTTGCGGCGCTCGATGAGACTTTTGGTGATGAAGCTGAAACCAAGGCGCTGCTGCGCTCGGTTTCTGAGGAATTCGAGCGTTATTCGAAGATCAAGAAAAACATTCCAGAAGAAGCACTGGGTGCCGTGGCGGATGCGACTGAACCAGCCAAGCTGGCCGATCTCGTGTCGGGTCACCTCGGCGTTGATGTGCCGGAGAAACAAGATTTGCTCGAGACACTTTCGGTGACCGAACGCCTGGAGAAGGTTTTTGGCCTGATGCAGGGCGAGATGTCGGTGCTGCACGTCGAGAAGAAGATCAAATCGCGTGTGAAGAACCAGATGGAGAAAACCCAGCGCGACTACTATTTGAATGAGCAAATGAAGGCCATTCAAAAGGAGTTGGGCGAGGGCGAGGACGGGGAAGGCGAAATCGCTGAACTTGAACAGCGGATCGCGGAAACAAAGTTCTCCAAGGAAGCGCGGGAAAAGGCAGAGGGCGAGCTGAAAAAGCTTAAGAACATGAGCCCTATGAGCGCCGAGGCGACAGTCGTGCGCAATTACCTCGACTGGATGCTTTCCATACCGTGGGGCAAAAAGAGCCGTACCAAGAAAGATCTGCGACGCGCAGAGGAAATTCTAGATGCGGATCATTACGGGCTTGAGAAGGTCAAGGAGCGCATTGTCGAATATCTCGCGGTGCAGCAGCGTTCTGCGAAGCTGAAAGGCCCGATCATGTGCCTTGTAGGCCCGCCGGGCGTTGGTAAAACGAGCCTCGGTAAATCGGTCGCCAAGGCTACTGGGCGCGAGTTCATCCGCATCAGCTTGGGTGGTGTCCGTGACGAGTCGGAGATTCGTGGCCATCGCCGGACCTATATCGGCTCGATGCCGGGCAAGATCATTCAGGCATTGAAAAAAGCCAAGACGACGAACCCGCTAATCCTTCTCGATGAGATCGATAAAATGGGGCAGGACTTCCGTGGTGATCCGGCCAGTGCGATGCTGGAGGTTCTTGACCCCGAGCAGAACGCGACTTTTGTCGATCATTACCTTGAGTTCGAGTATGATCTTTCAAACGTGATGTTCCTGACAACGGCGAACAGCTATAACATGCCTGGCCCGCTGTTGGACCGGATGGAGATCATTCCGCTCTCTGGTTACACCGAAGATGAGAAGCGCGAGATCGCCAAGCAACACCTCATCAGCAAGCAGCTCAAGAACCATGGTCTGAAGTTGAAAGAGTTTCAAATTGATGCCTCGGCGCTGACGGCGGTGATCCGGAGTTACACGCGCGAGGCAGGTGTGCGGAACCTCGAGCGTGAACTTGCCAAAGTCGCGCGCAAGGCGGTGACCAAGATCGTCAAGAAAGAAGCTGACAGTATTGCCGTGACCAGCGAGAATATTGATGACTATCTGGGTGTGCCAAAATACCGGTTCGGATTGGCTGAAAAGGAAGACCAGATCGGCGTCGTGACCGGGTTGGCCTATACCAGCGTTGGGGGTGAGTTGCTTTCGATCGAAGCGCTGCGCTTGCCCGGCAAAGGCCGTATGAAAACAACCGGCAAACTTGGCGACGTGATGAAGGAATCAATCGATGCGGCGTCGAGTTATGTCCGTTCGATTGCACCCAGAATTGGCGTCAAACCACCGCAGTTCGAGAAGTGGGATATTCACGTTCATGTGCCCGAAGGGGCGACTCCAAAGGATGGCCCCAGCGCGGGCCTTGCTATGGTGACCTCGATTGTTTCGGTACTGACCCAAATTCCCGTGCGCAAGGATATCGCGATGACGGGCGAGGTGACGCTGCGCGGTAACGCGCTGGCTATTGGCGGCTTGAAAGAGAAGCTGCTTGCGGCTTTGCGGGGTGGCATCAAGACGGTTTTGATCCCACAAGAGAACGAAAAAGACCTGCCGGAAATTCCTGACAACGTTAAGGCCGGGCTGACGATCATTCCGGTCAGCCATGTGCGGGAGGTGCTTGAGCACGCGCTTGCGCATCAGCCTGAACCGATCGAATGGGATCAGGAGGCCGAAGAGGCTGCTGCAGCGAAGGCGAGCCTCGGCGCTGCGGACGATGGCGCGACAGCGGGCAAGATCGCCCATTAGATCTCGTCATATTCAATTGGGGAACCCGGCATACTCGCGTGTGTCGGGTTTTTCTTTTTCCACTAGGGGTAGCGCGAGCTCGCAAGTTATGTGTAAAGTCGGCGTGGAAAGGACTAAATGAGGGATAGTATGGTGGCGAAGTCTGAAAATTCGGGCGTTAAATCCGAAACGGCAAAGCCAAGAAAGGCGTCTGTAAGAAAGTCAAATACGGCTCCCGTGGTTCCAGAGTTAAAGGTTGTGTCTGCCGAAGTTGAAGAGACGGATTTTCAAGAGGTTTTGAAGAAGAAGGAGCTTGTTGAGCTTGTAATGGCGCGCACAAGCAGCCGAAAAGGGGTCACGAGAGAAACAGTGGAAGCCTGTCTCGAGGTTCTTGGCGAGATGTTGGTTGAAGGGCGCGAGGTTAGCGTCCCGCCGTTTCACAAGCTGCGCGTCGCAAAGATGAAAGAGGGCAGTGGAGGGCATCTGCTATCGATCAAAGCCCGCGTGAAGAGCCCGAAGGTGGAAATTTCCGACCTGCCTACTTGAAGGACGGAAAAACAGCGGCTAAACGCTCCTCCGACGGGTGATTAGCTCAGTGGTAGAGCGCTTCGTTCACATCGAAGATGTCAGGAGTTCAAATCTCTTATCACCCACCAGAATTCAGCGCACCCGAGCTCGGGTGCGCTTTTCTTTTGATAATCGGCCGCTTATCCCTAAGGTGAGGTGGCAGATGATTTATCCCGAAATCTTGGTTTTGAGGCACGGTGAAACTGAATGGAATCGTGAGGGGCGGTTTCAGGGAGGGTTCGACTCGCCGCTGACAGAAAACGGCCGCGCGCAGGCTGTCGCTATGGGGGAATTGCTCCGTTCCTGCGGCGTTTCCGCGGAGACGCATGACTTCTGGACGAGCCCACAGGGGCGGGCAAAAGAAACAGCGCGTCTGGCGCTTGCGCCAATCGGTGCGACGGCGCGGCATGAGCCGTTGCTCAGCGAGATCGGTATGGGTGAATGGTGTGGCCTCTCGCGCGCCGAAATTGCAGAAAAGTGGCCCGGTCCGGCTGATGAAACCTATATCGAAATGTATGCGCGCGCACCCGGTGGCGAGCCATTTGACAGGTTATGGGAGCGTGTTGGAGCGTTGTTGCAACAGGTGAAACGGCCAACGGTCATCGTCACTCATGGGTTTACCTCGCGCTTCTTACGGACACGGGCAATGGGGTTGGGATTGGATGATCTGGACCGTTTGCCGGGCGGGCAGGGGGTCATTTTCCGGATTCGAAACGGAGAACATGAAAAGCTTACTGAATAGGGCTTGCAGGCGCCAAAAGAGCGCGGTAAAGGCTCGCCAGTAAGTGGGTGATTAGCTCAGTTGGTAGAGCGCTTCGTTTACACCGAAGATGTCGGGAGTTCGAGTCTCTCATCACCCACCATTAATCCACATAGTGCAGGTCGTTCGATCCGTCCTTTGGAGGGTGTTCTCGCGAGGCGCGCATCGGTTTGATGCGCATATCATCGGCTAGTCGAGATTCTGGCTTTCAATCCATTTCTTCAATTTGGACATACGGCCACGCGCGACGGGTACCTTTGTACCGTCGACGAGGACCACATGCGGCTTGCCGTTGATACGCCGATAACGTGGCTTGCTCAGTGGCGCGATCCACCAAGAACGGTGTGGCTGGACGCCACCAACTTTCTCGAGGTTGGGGATAATTGTCGTGAGTGCCGCTCGTTCGGCGAAACTGTCGGTCGTAGTCGTGACGTTGAGGTAGTGTTCCTCGGATCGGATATAGAGCAAGGTTTCGGCAATGACCGCCTTCGAACCAATTTTGATGACCGTTTTGCGTGGCATGGATGTGGCTTGGCTGTTCTCGGGTAGTGGTGCAGGTCGCCCGTCAGCGCGCTCGGCTGTTGTTTTGATCAGCGCGGGTATTCCAAATCGCACGAATCCCAGCTCAATCAGCCAGATTGTCAGGAGGTAGTAGGGATAGTTCAAGAGTATCTCAGGATCTGTGCCTGAAGGTGTCGCTGCGCGAGCGAGCCAATCCATCAAAACCGCGACGCCGCCATACTCAATCGCTGTGGAGATGGGCATATAGTAGGGGAGACGTACCTTCCAAAATGATAATACTGCCCAGACGGAAAGCATGGCGACCTTGAAAACAAGGAAGCTCAGGGATCCAACGATCCAGATCGCGAAGGCCGAATAAAGCGATGCCTACAAAAATCGCGAAGCTGATCGTTAACTTACCGTTAATTATGCTGAAAATTTCACGATGCGTAAAAATTTGCGATGCGCCGAACGCGTCAATAATGCGCATTTCGTGACAAACGACTTTGTTCGCGAAGTAGAAAAGGGGGAATTTGGGACCGTTCAATAGTGTGAGCGGCGTGGCTCAAGCGATTATCGAGCATTCAGTTTACAATTTAGTTTGGTATATGCCAGCGACTGTTGCCCAGAGGCGGCTTCCCCCAAAAGAAGCCGCCTCTCCCTTTTTTGCAAGTAAAAAACCCTTCTGATTAAATATACGGGGCTTTGCGTGGCATTCCATCAGCTTTTGGTTGCTCTTTTGTTAGGCCAGCATTGGGGAAACAAGCGTTGTCGCGAGGTTGCGCGCGCGCAGACCGGCGATCGTCGCGGGCATGGCGGCGACTGTTCCCCAGTGGATGTCGTGGGTCAGAATGATCGAACCGGGCCGCGCCATTTGCAGAATACGGCGGGCGACCTCATCAGGGCCTGGGCGCCGCCAGTCATGTGGATCGACAGACCAGAACACGGTGGTCATGCCACGCTCGACAGCGAGTCGGGCGCTTTGCCTGCCAGTGAACGATCCGTATGGTGGGCGAAACACATGGGGTGACTTTCCCGTTGTGTCTTCGATAATCCGATTGGTGCGATCAATTTCTGACAGAACTGACGCGAAGGGCATCTCTGCGAGAAATGGATGGTTCCAGGTATGATTGCCCACCTCATGCCCTTGCTCGACGATCTGGCGGGCAATCTGGGGGTAGGCAGCAACGCTGCGACCGATCAAGAAGAAGGTCGCTTTTACGCCTTCATTGCCCAAAATATCGAGCAGGCGAGGGGTGTGATCTGGATGCGGCCCATCATCGAAGGTGAGCGCGACCCCACTCGGCGCATTAGGTAACGTAACGACCCAAGGGTAGCCTGGCGTACGCACGACGGTCGTTTCAGCGAAAGATGGTTTCGCCGAAAATGCCAAAGTTGATGCTATGAAACCGCGTCGGGTCCAGCTCATCTTATCTCCCAGGTGGCGCTTTTGGGCGCGCCTCCTATAAGTTTCCGTTTGTGAGCTGAAGGCAAGCGATAAAATGAATATTGGAAGGCGCAATAGTGTTGGTTCCGAACTTCCTCTGGGCTTTGTGTTTTTTGTTTCGAACACGCTTGACGAGGCCATGGACTGCCCATAGAAGGCACGAACATTCGATGTTTCGGATGACAGATACGCGGTTGTAGCTCAGTTGGTTAGAGTACCGGCCTGTCACGCCGGGGGTCGCGGGTTCGAGCCCCGTCAACCGCGCCACTGTCACCTGAAACGAATGAGATGCGCGGTTGTAGCTCAGTTGGTTAGAGTACCGGCCTGTCACGCCGGGGGTCGCGGGTTCGAGCCCCGTCAACCGCGCCACTTCTCCTAAAAAGCAGACGGTCAACAGGGCCTATATGGTCTAAGCGGACGTGTTCAGTGCGGCGAGCACGCGCGCCCAACTGCGCGTACCTTTGTGGAAGCTGCGCAGGTCATATTTTTCGTTTGGCGAATGGATGGCGTCATCGTCGAGCCCGAATCCAATAAGCAAGGCGTCCATATCCAAAATGGTTTTGAAGTAGCCTGCGATGGGGATTGACCCGCCAGAGCCGACATAGGCGGCTTCGCGTGGCCATTCATCGGAAAGTGCGCCGCGCGCAAGTTCAAAGGCCGGATTGTCCAACGCCATGACTGATGCCGGCGCCGCGCCGTGTGAGAGAAACTCGACCTTGCAATCTGGCGGCAACATCGCGCGGACATGGGCGCGGAAATTTTCGCGGATGGCATGGGGGTCTTGTTTGCCAACGAGGCGGAAGCTGATCTTTGCACGCGTCTGTGAGGGCAGCACTGTTTTGAAACCGTCGCCTGTATAGCCGCCAGTGATACCGTTCACCTCACAAGTCGGACGGGACCAGATCATTTCGAGCGCGGAGCGGTCCTGCTCGCCAGCGGGGTGGGAAAGATCAACGGCGCCGAGGAACCCTTCGGCATCGAAACCCAATGCCTCCCACTGCGCCTTTACCGCTGGGTCAAGCTCATCAACGCCCTCGTAAAACCCAGGCACGGTAACGCGGCCGTTTTCGTCATGCAGAGATGCGATGATATTTGACAGGACGCGGATCGGGTTCATTGCGGCGCCGCCGTACATGCCGGAATGGAGGTCTTTGTCCGGCCCCGTGACAATGACTTCTTCACCCAGAAGCCCGCGAAGCATGGTGGTGATTGCAGGAGTGACCGAGTCAAAAAGGCCTGTATCGCAGATCAGCGCGACATCTGCTTTCAGCTCTTCCGCATTTTCTTTCATGAAAGGTATCAGTGAAGGGGAGCCGCTTTCCTCCTCACCCTCGAAGAAGATTGTGATCCGGAAGGGCAGCTTACCATGCACCGCCGTCCATGCGCGGCAGGCTTCCACAAAGGTCATTAACTGGCCTTTGTCGTCAGATGTTCCGCGCCCGCGAATGACTTGTCCTTTTTCGGTGTCCTCCAAAACCGGATCGAAGGGGTCCCGATCCCAGAGATCGAGCGGATCGACCGGCTGCACATCATAATGACCGTAGAAAAGCACATGCGGGCCACCTTCGCCCCCGTGCGCGACGACCATAGGATGCCCCGTTGTCGCGCGTTTTTCTGCGGTGAAACCGATGCTGGCGAGGTCGGCTACAAGCCAGTCTGCGGCCGTTTCGCAGTCATTCTTGTAGGCCGGGTCGGTCGAGATCGAGGGGATGCGCAATAATTCCTTCAGCCGCTCGGTTGCCGGCAGAAGGTCATCATCAATTTGCGAAAGGACTGGATCAACGGACATAGGGCCTCCTTTAAATTTGATGCGATGGTGGCGCGTAGGGCTGGGACTGTCCAGCGGTCAAACGTGTTGTTGACCTTGGTGCAGCGTCATTTTGTCGTGTATTGTCCGGCGGGGCTCCAGCCTATATGAAGCTAGAACGATTTTAAGCTATGCGCCATGAGCCCTGAGGCGTGTGGAAAGGAAAGCCCGTGGATTATAACGCACGACTCGATGCTGCTATTGCGACACTGCACGAAGAAGGCCGGTACCGGACCTTCATCGATATCGAGCGGAAGAACGGGCAGTTCCCACATGCTGTCTGGCATCGGGAATACGGCACCGAGCAGCCAATCACCGTTTGGTGTGGCAATGATTACCTCGGCATGGGGCAGCATCCCGACGTACTTGCTGCGATGCACGAAGCGCTCGATGCGACCGGCGCGGGCTCTGGTGGCACGCGGAACATTTCCGGCACGACGGTCTATCACAAGGAACTGGAAGCGGAACTTGCGGACCTTCACCAGAAAGAAGCCGCGCTGCTGTTTACCTCTGCCTATATCGCGAATGATGCGTCGCTGAGCACATTGCCGAAGCTGTTCCCCGGGCTGATCATCTATTCCGATTCCCTTAATCATGCGTCGATGATCGAAGGGATCCGCCGCAACGGTGGTGCGAAGCGGATTTTCAATCACAACGACCTTGACGATCTCCGCGCCAAGCTTGCTGCGGACGACCCAAATGCGCCGAAGTTGATTGCCTTTGAGTCGGTTTACTCAATGGATGGTGACTTCGGTCCGATTGAAGCGATCTGCGATATTGCTGATGAATTCGGTGCTTTGACCTATCTCGATGAGGTCCATGCTGTTGGCATGTATGGCCCACGGGGCGGCGGTGTTGCAGAACGTGACGGACTTCTCGATCGGATCGACATCGTTAACGGGACGCTCGGCAAGGCGTTTGGCGTTCATGGTGGCTACATCGCTTCATCGGCAAAGATGTGTGACGCGATAAGATCCTATGCGCCGGGCTTCATTTTCACGACCTCGCTTCCGCCCGTGGTTGCAGCGGGTGGCGTTGCGTCGATCCGCGTGCTGAAATCTGATCCTTCGATCCGTCAGCGGCATCAGGAACAGGCGGCTGTTTTGAAGCTCCGGCTCAAGGGTCTTGGTCTGCCGATCATCGATCATGGCAGCCATATCGTGCCGGTCATTGTTGGCGACCCGGTGCATACCAAGAAGCTGTCGGATATGTTGCTTGATCAGTTTGGAATCTATGTCCAGCCGATCAACTTCCCCACCGTACCTCGGGGCACCGAGCGGCTCCGGTTCACGCCTTCTCCGATCCACGGACCTGAAGAGATCGACCGGCTTGTTCATGCGATGGATCGGCTTTGGTCCCATTGTGCGCTGAATCGCGCCGAAATGGCAGGTTAACTTTATATCCGGATGCATAGGATATTGGTTTATGCTATCCCCCAGCACATAACGTGCTGAGAGCGAATCGTTCATCGGCGCTGGTTTGGGGAAACGGGCAGGTCTGCTTTCATGATTGGCAGAAGCTTTAGGCGGAAAAACGCGGCTAAGGAGCCAGAAGAAGCGAAAGGCTTTGACGCCTATGAGCTTCGACTGGGTGATCTTATGCGCGGCGAGCGTGCGACAATGGGGAAATCCCTGTTGGACGTTCAGCGCGAGCTTAAGATCAAGGCCGCCTATATTGCCGCTATCGAAAATGCCGATCCGACTGCATTTGATACTCCGGGCTTTATTGCTGGGTACGTCCGTTCCTATGCGAAATACTTGCAGATGGATCCTGAATGGGCGTTTGAAACCTTCTGTCGCGAGAGTGGTTTCGCCACTGCCCATGGCTTGTCCAAGGATGCATCTTCACCGAAGAAAGTGAGCCGCGAAGAGCGTCTTGGCGCGCGGACGAGCGACGATATTTTCGATGAGCCGACGACACCTTTCATTCCTAGCGGTGAAAGCATTTTTGCCCGGATTGAACCGGGCGCGATTAGTTCTTTGGCGGTTCTGGCAGGTTTGCTTGCCGGATTGGGCTATGGAGGCTGGTCGGTTCTGCAAGAGGTGCAAAAGGTACGCTTTGCGCCGGTTGAGCAGCCGCCCGTCGTGATTGCGGATGTTGATCCGCTTGCGGGTAATGGCAATTTCGGGAGTGATATGACCGAAACGGTGGCCGTCGTCGGACCAACGGTGGAAGCGATGACGCGAATCCTGCGCCCTGAAGCGCTAGAGGCGCCGGTTTTGACCCCGCGCGATGGCCCGATTGCCGCCCTGCAACCGGGTGCTTTGGGTGCATTGGCGCCGCAGGAGTTACCTGAGGTAGATGCGGTAACGACGGCGCTGGCGGAGGCCAGTGGACTTGAAGTGCAGCCTACTGCTGTGCCTGCGCCACAAGTAACAACCTCTGAAATCCCAGAAATTGCGCTTGTAGCCGTTCGGCCCTCTTGGGTGCGTATCACTGCATCTGACGGGACAATCCTTTTTCAGGATATACTTGACTCTGGTTCGGTATATTCAATGCCGCAGACGGATATCCCGCCGACGGTTCGTGTGGGCGAGTCTGGCGCTGTCTATTTCCGTATTGGTGACGAGCATTATGGCCCCGCGGGTGATCCCGGTCAGGTGACTTCCAATCTGGCAATGTCTGCCGATTTCCTGACCGAACGGTATGAACTGGCAGATCCGCAGCAAGACAATGATCTTGCGGTGATGGTGAATGTCGCCGACGCGAGCCAGTAAAACCCCAATTTGTGAACTTGTTCGCTGACGGCAGCCGTTGTCGTTTGCGATTCGACGCCATAGAAGACTTCTCAACGCGAGTTCTCACAGGCGAGGCAGGTTTCATGTCCCATAATCCCGTGCGCCCCTGGCGCAATATCGACCGCAGAAAATCTCGGAAGATCATGGTGGGCAATGTGCCGGTCGGGGGAGACGCGCCGATTACGGTGCAGACGATGACGAACACTCTGACGACCGATATCGCGGCCACTATTGATCAGGTTCAGCGTGCGGCAGAGGCGGGCGCGGATATTGTTCGTGTGTCGACCCCTGATCAGGAAAGCACGCGCGCGCTGAAAAAGATCGTCGATGAAAGCCCTGTACCGATCGTTGCTGATATCCACTTTCATTATAAGCGGGCTATTGAAGCAGCCGAGGCTGGTGCAGCATGTTTGCGCATTAATCCGGGTAATATCGGGGATGAAGTGCGGGTACGGGAGGTCATTAAAGCCGCGCGGGATCATAACTGTTCGATACGCATCGGCGTCAATGCTGGAAGCCTAGAGCGCGATCTGTTGGAAAAATATGGCGAGCCTTGCCCCGAAGCGATGGTCGAGAGCGGCTTGGATCATATCAAGATATTGCAGGACAATGATTTTCACGAATTCAAAATCAGCTGTAAAGCATCGGATGTTTTCATGGCCGCTGCCGCCTATCAGCAACTGGCGGACGCCACCGATGCGCCGATCCATTTGGGGATCACCGAGGCCGGCGGCCTTATGTCTGGCACGATCAAATCAGCGATTGGGTTGGGCAATCTGCTTTGGATGGGGATAGGCGATACGATCCGCGTGAGCCTTTCTGCCGATCCGGTCGAAGAGGTAAAAGTTGGTTATGAGATCCTGAAAAGCCTTGGTCTGCGTCATCGCGGGGTGAATATTATTTCATGCCCCTCCTGTGCGCGGCAGGGCTTCGATGTGATCAAGACGGTCGAATTTTTGGAAAAGCGTCTTGAGCATATCAAAACGCCAATGAGCCTTTCGATCATCGGTTGTGTGGTGAACGGGCCAGGCGAGGCGCTGCTAACCGATGTAGGCTTTACCGGCGGGGGCGCAGGTTCCGGCATGGTTTATCTTGCTGGGAAGCAGAGCCACAAACTCTCGAACGAAAAGATGGTCGAGCATATCGTTGAGCAGGTAGAGAAACGCGCAGCAGAGATTGAGGCTGAGAGCGCGGAATAACGCCCGACAGTGCTAGTTGTTGGCCTCGCGTGCGGCGTCCACGCGCTTTTGCATTTCCGCCAATGGCAGGTAACCGCGTAGCAGCTGATCGCCCAAGACGAAGGTCGGCGTTCCGGTGATCTGTAGCTGGCTCGCCAACTGGTGGTTCGCGTTGATGATATTCGCCGTACGCTCAGATTGCATCTCGTCCGAAATCGCCGATGGATCTAGGTCAAAGGCGATCGCAAGACGCTCGAGATTTTCCGGCGTTGAATCTGTACGCATGGTTATCAGTGCGTCGTGGATTTCTTTGTACATTTCATCGCCGTAAAGCTCTTTGACGGCGATGGCGAATTGCGAGGAGATCGTCGATTGTTCGCCAAGGATGGGAAACTCTTTCAGGATGAAACGGATGTTACCGTCCGCTTGAAGGAGCTGTTCGATTTCGGGATGGGCCTGGCGGCAATATCCGCAGCGATAATCGGAGAATTCGACGAGTGTGATGTCGCCGTCGGGGTTACCCCCTACCCATGAAAACCCATCATCAAAGATAGAATCGGCAAGAAATTCGAGAACAGCCGCCTCATTGGCGCGGGCGGCTTCCGCTTGCCGTTCTTCCAAAACCGAGATGGCTTCCATCAGAACTTCGGGGTTATCAAGAAGGTAGGACCGGACCTCTGCGCGGAAATCGGCCCGCTCGTTGTCACTCATTGTGCCTAAATCCAAAGCCGACGCCGCATGTGCTCCAAAAGCGAAACAGGTAGCAGCGGTCATCATGCGCAAGAATTTCATGGTCACTTCCTTATCTTTTCTCGATGCCTGACAGATCACAACTCTTTGATATTGCCAACCCACGGTCGCGTGATCGGGTCGGAAATTTGGGATCATCCATTGACCCCTTTCTTGTGAGCGGGCAGATCAGGTGCAAGCGCTCAGGAATGCTGAACCAGAAGGAAATCTTATGCGGCTGTCAAAACGTGGTGACCTCGATCCATTTATCGTGATGGACGTTGCGGAAGCTGCGCGCAGAGCCGAGGAAGCCGGGCGGCACATCATTCATATGGAGATCGGCCAACCTGGGACAGGCGCTCCGCAGGCGGCGCTGGAGCGGTTGAAGGTAAGTTTGAACGAAGATCCTATGGGTTATACCGTATCGCTCGGGTTGCCTGAGTTGCGTGCGCGGATCGCCCGTCTGTATGGCGAGTGGTATGACGTGGATCTGGATCCTGCGCGGGTTGTGATTTCAAGTGGTGCTTCGGGCGCTTTCGTGCTGGCATTCACGGCGTTGTTTGACAGCGGCGCGCGGGTTGGATTGGGCGCGCCCTGCTACCCTTCCTACCGGCAGATCCTGAGGGGCCTTGGGCTTAATCCCGTGGTTGTGCGCACGCGTGAAGAGGCGCGTTTTCAGCCCGAGCCGGAAGATATTAAGCGTCATAAACTTGATGGGCTGATTGTGGCGTCTCCGGCCAACCCAACCGGGACGATGCTCGACAAGGCGGCCCTATCAGCGCTGAGTGCTGCCTGCGCTGACGCGGGAGCTGCATTCATCTCTGATGAAATCTATCATGGCATTGAATATGATGCGCCGGCCGCTACCGCGCTGTCGGTCACTGACGATGTCTATGTGGTGAATTCCTTCTCCAAATACTTCAGCATGACGGGGTGGCGCGTGGGATGGATGGTCGTCCCGCCTGCGCATGTGCGGACAGTTGAGCGGATCGCGCAGAACATGTTTATTTGCGCTCCTCATGCGGCGCAAAAACTGGCATTATTTTCAATGGATTGTGACGATGAGCTCAGGAAAAATCTCGCGGTCTATCGGCGTAACAGGGAGATGCTGCTGGCAGGGCTTCCCAAAGCTGGTTTTCACAGATTCGCACCTCCAGACGGGGCATTTTACGTTTATGTTGATGTGAGTGAGCATTGCGACGACAGCCGGGCATTCGCCGCCGAATTGCTAGAGGGCGCAAGTGTCGCTGTCACGCCAGGGCTGGATTTTGACGCTGAAGAAGGCGGCAAATGGCTGCGCTTTTCATATGCGCGGGATACGGCTGATATCGAGGAAGGGCTGCGCCGTTTGCGAGCCTATATGCAGGTGAGATGAGCCTGATGCGACGGTTCATGCTTTTGCTGGCAATGATGATCTTCAGCACCGCTGCGGCTGCTCAGGATTTCGCGGCGCTTGCGCGGATCGATGGTGCGACAAGTCACATCAGGGACACCCGTAGCGGTGTGGAAATATCCCTGCGGCTCAGTCAAATCGTGCCCTATCGGGTCTACACGTTAGACGCGCCGCGCCGGTTGGTGGTGGACTTTAAAGAGGTGGCATTTAGTGATCTGCGGGGGGATGACATCCTTCGTGCACGAAAGATCAGGGAAGTGGCTCTGGGTGCGTTCCGTCCCGGCTGGAGCAGGATGGTTGCCATGTTGGAAACGCCGCTTGCGCTGGAGACAGCCGAGATCCTTCAAGATCCAAAGGGGCGGTTTGTCGATGTGCGGATTACCTTGGCCGATGTCGATGACGAGGTGTTCTTAGCGCAGGTTGGTGCGCCGCCTGATCTGGCGGTTTGGGAGCTGTCACCCGTCGCCACGGACCCGCAAACGCCTCCACCTAATGATGAGTTGGTTATAGCCATAGATCCCGGGCACGGCGGCATTGATCCGGGTGCGACAAGGGATGGCGTCGAAGAGGCGCAGGTGATGTTGGCTCTGGCGCGTGAGGTTGCCGAGGCCGTCAATCGTTCCGGCGCGGGGCTAAGGGCTGTGCTGACGCGCGATTCAGACCGTTTCGTTTCGCTGGATGAACGGATGACCATTGCGCGTGCCGCCGGCGCGCGGGCGCTGGTGTCACTGCACGCCGATGCGCTGGAGGGGGGAGGCGCTTCTGGTGCATCGGTTTATACGCTCACGGAAGACGCGGAGGACCGCGCAGCCGAACGTATGGCCGAGCGTCACGGTCGGGGCGATCTGCTCGCGGGGTTGGACCTCACAGGGCAGGATGACGGGGTTGCCGTTGCTTTGATGGAACTGGCACGGCAGGAAACCGGACCCGCAAGCGACAGGCTCGCGGAAACACTCGTTGAAACGTTCGAGGACGTAAATGTGCGGTTGAGCACGCGCGCCCGCAGGGAAGCAGGATTGGCGGTGTTGAGGTCGCCGGATTTTGCTTCGGTACTCTTGGAAGTTGGTTTTCTGTCAGACGACGCAGATAGAGCAATGCTTGCTGATGCGGACACGCGCGTGCCGCTCGTTGCCGCTATTGTGGTCGCGCTGCGGCGGTGGGCGGAGCAGGAAGCTACATTGGCGCCGCTGCATCGCAACTAGCGCTTTCGTGGTTCGGGTGGCAAATAGTAGCCCATCGCGGGCTTTCGGCTTTTGACCCTTCTCCGGCGGCACCCTATAAGCGAGAGGCAATTCGACTGAGGCCAAGCTGTGCTGCGACTGATCCTGTCTTTCTTTGGAGCGATATTCTCGGCGCTCACGCTCGGAATGGCTCTGGGCGCGGTGTCGCTTGGCGCGATCTTCTACATGTATGGGAAGGATTTGCCCTCCTACGCGACGTTATCGCAGTACACACCCAAGATGATCAGCCGGATCTACTCGGGCGAGGGGCACATCATCGACGAATTTGCCATCGAGCGCCGTCTCTTCACCCCTGCCGAAGAAATCCCTGATATCGTGAAGCAGGCGTTCATTTCAGCCGAAGACAAGAACTTTTATGAGCATAATGGCTTTGATGCGCGGGGCATGGTTGCGGCATTTGTTGATGCCGTTCAGTCCCGTGGCCGAGATTTGCGTGGGGCGTCGACGATCACGCAGCAGGTGATGAAGAACTTCCTGCTCGACAGTTCTGTAACCGCCGAGCGCAAGATCAAAGAGCTTATTCTCGCGGTGCGTATCGAAGGCGCGATGCCGAAGGAAAAAATCCTTGAGTTGTATCTCAACGAAATTTTCCTCGGGCAAAACTCATACGGGGTGACGGCTGCCGCGTTGACCTACTTCAACAAGCCCCTGACGGAGCTGTCGCCGGCGGAGGCTGCGTATCTGGCTTCGCTGCCTAAGAGCCCGTCAAACAGGCACCCTGTCCGCAACCGCGATACCGCGATCTTTTGGCGAAACAACACCCTGCGGGAAATGTTTGAGAACGGCTATCTCGACGAAGCGAGCTATAACGCTGAGAAAGAAAGCCCGCTTTTGACGGTGCAGAGCGGCGATTATGAAAGCTTCCGCGCGGCACTTCCGCCGAGGGATTATTTCACCGATGAAATCCGACGCCAATTAAGCCAAAACTTTGGTGAGGACGAATTTTTCTCGGGTGGCCTTTCCATCAGGGCAACGATTGATCCTGACTTGCAGGTACAGGCCGCGCATGCCCTGCAACGTGCTTTGGAAAAATATGACCGCAGCCAAGGCGTTTGGCGCGGAACCGAGGTTGATCTGCCCGCCGAGGTGCTTGCATCCGAGGAACAATGGCGAGAAGCCCTGAGGCAAGTTGATCTGCCCCGCTATATCTCGCTGGATAACCCTTGGCATCTCGCTGTCGTGCTCGAAGCGGGGAACGAGGAAGCTCGGCTTGGTATCGAGGGGGTTGAGGCTGGGACGTTCGTGCCGTGGACAGTTCCATCGCGTGATCTGGATTGGGCTGAAGGTGGTCTTCGCGATAACCTAGCTGTTGGCGATGTCGTATACGTCAGGCAAATAACGTCGGATGAGGACGGATCGTTCGTCCGCTGGTCCCTGCGCCAGATTCCGGAAGTGCAGGGCGGTTTCATGGCGATGGACGTGAATACCGGTCGCGTTTTGGCAATGCAGGGTGGGTTTTCTTACCAGCATTCAGTGTTTAATCGCTCCACTCAGGCGATGCGGCAGCCGGGCTCGGCGTTCAAGCCGTTAGTCTATGCGTCTGCCCTCGACAGCGGATATTCTCCAGCAACGATCATTGTCGACGCTCCGATTGAGATTGATACGCCTGACGGGCTTTGGCGCCCGCAGAATGCGTCTAATCAGTATTATGGGCCGACTCCGCTCAGAACAGGCATCGAACGGTCCAGAAACTTGATGACCATTCGTTTGGCGCAAGAGGTCGGGCTCGACGTGATTGCCGAATATGCTGAACGGTTCGGGGTTTATGACAACATGAACCAGTTCCTCTCGTCATCTCTCGGCGCTGAGGAGACGACGCTTTTCCGCACAGTGGCGGCCTATGCCATGTTTGCGAATGGCGGGGAACGGGTTGAACCGACGCTCGTTGACCGCGTTCAGGACCGCTATGGAAAAACCGTTTATCGCCACGACCAGCGCGATTGTCTGGATTGCGGGTTGCTCGATCTGGAGGGTGGCACCAGCCCGCGCATTCAAACCAACCGCGAACGGATCATGGACGAGGTCACAGCCTATCAGTTGACGTCGATGATGCAGGGCGTGGTCGATCGCGGGACAGCCAGTGGCGCGGTCAATTTGCCGGTCCCGATTGCGGGCAAGACCGGCACCACAAATGACGCGAAGGACGTTTGGTTCGTTGGTTTTTCCTCCGACATCGTGGCGGGCTGTTATATCGGTTATGATGTTCCGCGCGGGCTTGGGCGCGGTGCTTCTGGCGGTGCAATTTGTGCGCCCGTGTTTAATGAATTTATGACAGAGGCCATCGCGCGATTTGGTGGTGGGCCGTTCGAAGTGCCTTCGGCCTGCCGCTTCATCAAAATTGACAGGTTTACCGGCGCCCGCCTTCCGGATGAGGCGGAAGGAGATCATGTAGTCTCTGAATGTTTCCGGGAAGGTGAAGAACCGGTGTTTGGTATCGCATTCGATGGTGGTTTTGCGATGACTGAAAACCTGCCGTTGGTCGATGAAATCCCCGAAGTCAGCCGTAACGTCCTGACCTCTACTGGAGATACGGCGACGGTGGGTCCGAAGGCCACTTATGGAACGCTGTCCTCTGGCGGGCTTTACTGAGGGCTACTTGCTCCCTTGGGTGGAGCGGGATATGACGCCTTGAAATGCCGCGCGATCGATTGCGCGAGAAGACATATGGACGAACGAAATGCGCGCCGAAATTCAGAACGTTGTTTCTGCCATTGAAAAATCGCTTGGACTGCTTGCCCAGCGGATGAATTGGGAAACCGCACAATATCGGCTCGAAGAATTCAATGCGCGGGTCGAAGACCCGAACCTGTGGAATGATGCCGAGGCGGCCCAGAAGCTGATGCGCGAACGGCAGATGTTGGTTGATGCGATTGCGGGATACGAGGCAATCCGGCAGGAACTTGACGATAACGTCGAGTTGATCGAGCTGGGTGAAATGGAGGATGACCAAGAGGTCATCAAAGAAGCCGAGGAGGCGCTAAAAACGCTGAAGGATCGAGCTGGTCAGAAAGAGATCGAGGCTTTGCTGGATGGAGAGGCCGACGGCAACGATACATTCCTTGAAATCAATTCTGGCGCTGGCGGGACCGAAAGTTGCGACTGGGCGTCGATGCTTGCGCGGATGTATGTCCGCTGGGCTGAAAAGCACGGCTATAAGGTCGAGTTGCAGTCCGAAAGCCCCGGCGAAGAGGCTGGAATCAAGTCAGCGGCTTACAAGATAAGTGGCCCCAATGCTTATGGCTGGTTGAAGTCCGAAAGCGGTGTGCACAGGCTTGTGCGCATATCGCCCTATGACAGCTCCGCAAGGCGCCATACATCCTTCAGCTCGGTTTGGGTTTATCCGGTCGTCGATGACAACATCGAGATCGAGATCAACCCTTCGGAAATCCGGTTGGATACCTATCGCTCTTCGGGTGCGGGCGGGCAGCACGTCAATACAACCGATTCTGCCGTGCGGATTACCCACATTCCCACAGGGATCGTCGTGACGTCATCCGAGAAGTCGCAGCACCAGAACCGCGACATCGCGATGAAGGCATTGAAGTCGCGTCTTTATCAGATGGAGTTGGATAAGCGAAATGCGGCCATTAACGAAGCCCATGAGGCCAAGGGCGAAGCGGGCTGGGGCAACCAGATCCGTTCCTATGTTCTCCAGCCCTACCAAATGGTGAAAGACTTGCGGACAGGGTTCGAGACATCTGATACGCAAGGCGTCTTGGATGGCGATCTGGATGGACTCATGGCCGCGACCCTCGCCCATGGCGCATCGGGTAAAAGCCGCGCAGAGGCTTCAGCGGAAGACTGATCCGCGTGGTTTGATCTCGGTCGTTGACAGAACGTTGTGCTCTGGGCCTGATAGAGGGTGGAG
>Ga0181577_10001430_pt1 | contig 19177 bp, 26 predicted proteins | sample 101ome_21_FD_132468 | JGI IMG/M metagenome (GOLD analysis project Ga0181577, IMG submission 132468) | Coastal salt marsh microbial communities from the Groves Creek Marsh, Skidaway Island, Georgia - 101413BT metaG (megahit assembly) | ecosystem: Environmental > Aquatic > Marine > Intertidal...
AGAGCTTGAGAACCGCATTGCCCAGCGTGAAGCCGAAAAAGTGGCCACCGCCGCCGCCCACTCTGCCCAACTCGTCGACGTGGTGGCATCCGCCGTGGCCCACCCCATCATCACACCCACGGTGGCGCTTGAGATGGCCGCACCATACATTGAGTTCCGCGAGGCGCTGATAAACATTCCCTCTAAACGATACGCTGCTGTGTTCGCCGCTGACAGCACCGGCGGCTCGAACATTTATCGCAGTGCCAAGTTTGTGATGCCCGAAGCCGCCAAAGTGACGACGTCCTTTGTCGCACTGCTCAACTACACCGCCGAGTTTGGGTCAGAGTACATCACACACATCGAGGACACTACCCCCCGAATCGAGGACATGGTCCGGGCACTGAGCTTGATCCCGTACTACTACATCGGTGGCTTTGAGATCATCCACGCTGCACTCCGGAAGGCAATTCCGCGGTCGCGGGTTCCGAATCTTGCCAACTGCGGCTCTCTCAAAGAATACTTCCAGAAGACGACCGATACCATTGTGCGGACGATCAGCGCGGGGGTGTACGTGGAGGCGTTTGCTTCCATTGAATCCGCGTTCAGGGCGATGGTCCCCGAGTCAACCGTGCCAAAGCTCGAGAACTGCTCCGGACGCCGCGACCACCTTTTCAAGATGGTCGCTGCCATCATTACGAGGATGGAGACGGGTCCCCCGCAGCCGAGGTCGCCACGGAAGCGGAACACGGTGCCTGGCATGCCCGCCACCCCCCCGCGGAGCGTGGTGAAAACAACATCCTTTGTTTCCTTGGCCAAGCGTCCGCGTGTAGTAAACGAGCCGGTGCAGTAGTGATTAATCTAATATATTGAAACACTACTATTTTCTGTTCACGAGGACATGATGATGTGGGTAGCAGGCTTCTCAGCGTTGCTATCCGCCATCTCGCCTGCCGCAGACCGCATAGAGTGGTCCTGTGGAGGCTGTCTCATAGCTTGCGTCATCACTGTTCGGTGCGCAACCAACTCTGTCAAGCCGTTCCGAGCCATAGTGGCCGACGTTATCGACACTGCGTGCATCTATTCATTAACTTGGTGTGTTTCAATCTACTTCAAAGTTACCAGCGACGAAGCGCGTGCGCTACAAATAGCAATAGGAGGAATGCTTATTGTAATCGATTTGATTGTCAGTGTACTGGTAGGGGGGCGGAATGGGTGTCGACCCCGGCGCCGTCACATCCAATCAGACACCGACCTGCGGTCATCGCCACCGCCATCCTCGCAAACAGTCTCGGAAACAGTCTCAGGTTCCAAACGCAAAGTCGCTGACTGTATGTGATTTTCCTCAAAGTGGCCCTTCAACTCCGGGAACAAGTCGCACGCCAACTTATAGAATGACAGGTCAACGCACGCGTCGCACCACGACTTGACTTTTGGAAGTTGGTCGTAGATTGAGCCTGAAACAATCTCCGACCATTTGTGCGGCACGTACCTATATCCATAATAGAGTGAACACACTACATTTGTTGTCTGTTGGAAAGCGCGCAATCTTACCCTTTGAGGCTTTGATTCCATCCGACCACCCTGAGATCGTTTTCCACCGTTCTGTACAGTGGATCCGACTGCCGTTTAGACCCCTCCAGCAGGGACGCCACCTCGGCATACCCCGCGGCGGTTGTTTGCGGGTCAACTTCCCCTTTTGCCATTCCGGCCTCCGTCTTGGTGTAGATGTCGTACGCCATAACAACGGCAAGCTCAGCCCGATGCCACTCTTGAATCTTGAGCATCCTCTTCATCCACTTCACCGGCGTCCACATCGCTGTCTTGGCAGACATCAACAGCTTTCCAATGTTCCTTTGGATCCCAATCAACTTGTTGGTGTCAGTCCGGTCCTTCGCGAGTGCAAACGTGTAGATCCGCATTTCTATGAGCAACCCACACACCACGTCCAGCTTCATCTGCACCATGGGGGGATTGTATCTGCGGCGAGATAATTTAGTGAACGATTGTCAGCGAGGCGGAGAAAAAGAAGGGGGGGGGACACAACTCACTCCGGTGTCACCGATGGTGGACACGTCTTGGTTGCGAGTGTTCCAAGCATAAACGCCTTAGCGAGTCGGGTTTTGTACTCCTGGGTTTCCGGAGAGTGGACCGCGCACGAGTTGTAGACGTCCGCTGCCGTTTGCCACAGCACCATTTGAAGCGCTATTTGCTGGTTGTTTGTCCCGACCCCGATAAACGACATCCCACGAACCGCTTGGCTCGTGAATAACCACGGATAATCGGGCGCGTGTTCTTTGATCGGTGTGGTCGGCCCAAGCTCAGTCAAAAGCCGAACGTCCAGCTTTACCATTGCCACAAACGGCTGTGTCTTCTCGTCCCGTACCCGAAGCAGTCGTTCCATCTCTGATCGAGGCGGCACGTCAAGAAGTTCCGACCATAACATGTGCGATGCTATTTGAGGCACAGTGACAATTTCGTTCAGGAAAACAGGTGTAGGTTCCATGGCAGCGGCTGCCGTACGAGGAGCTGACTTCCTCGCCGAACTCGTTCGGCTTGAAACGGTTCACGATGATATTGCCAAGATCAATCGGGTAAGAACCACTCCCTCTTGCTCTCTCTCTTCAGGCTTCTAACTGTATCGCTAATATGCTTTTCAGCGCCACAACAATAATGTGACCGTCACCGGGTTTCGGAGAATTTCGACCTCTGTTATGCACCCGATCTGCAACCGACACGGCCGCACATACGTTGCAGAGCTGAACGGCTCCGAGGAGCAGCCGTACCTGTCCCTCAAGTTCAAGGACGCGCCAGAGCACGACCCGGATGGTGCCGTCGAGATTGACAGCATCTCGAGCATCAACACGGACACAGTTGAAATGTTCATCCAATCGTTCACGCACATCTTCGAATGCGCACTCGTTGAAAAGGAACGCTCCCTCGACACGTGGACATTTCACTTCAACATCAAGTCCATCACAATGGAGCAATGCGCGTCGTTGCTCCAGCACCCGTCGGCGGCCGTCATCGACGTGGTGCTGACCCTCGATGGTGTCACAATACTGTACAGCGCTCGGTCCGACTCCAAGAACAACCTGAGATACCTCAAGAAAAACTACCCGCAATATTTTGTGCCCAAGACGTCGGCATCCGACTGGATGTACGAGCGGTCGAGTATCACCACCGCGTGCAAGTCGTCGAAACGGCGCAAGTTCAACCGGTCGGACAAACGGAAAAAAACGAACATGATCAATGCCGCTTACTCCATGCTGGGCACAAAGTGATATTTAGGTCCCGAGATTGAGTTTAATACATGATGTTTGTGGTTCTTGCGCTCGTTGTGGCGGGGAGGGGGGATGACTACTGTAGGGCAGACTTAAACGGAGTGTATCCAGCCGTTGTGACCGAGTACAGCAATGCTGTCCACTCCATGGTTGAGCGTCGTCGTCCGCACAACCGTCGAAGGTCCCTCGAGACCGAACAGATTCGGTACTTCCCGTTCAGCGAACTCAATTTTGTCGGACACCCCGGGGTCAACGACAAAAAGATCATTCAGCAGGCGTGGCAGTACGCCTCGATGCTGTATACCGTCAACGAGACCGACACCCCCCTTTCCCTTACGCTCATCACAAACGCAACGCCACCGGCACAGTACCCGACTGTCATTGGGATGTACGATGGCACAGATGTCTACATCTACGTCAGTCGAATCACCTCAAACGACATGCTGTTCCTCGTGACCATCCACGAACTCTTTCATTGGCTCGCTTTTTACAGTGTCGACGTCGGCCACGGCTCGTTCGTCACCCGCACATCACCCGAAAAGGTCTATAATGGACCGCGTGTCGGCCCCTGCGTCAACAACGTCACCGTCCGCACAGACGACTTTGTTGCTCACTGGCGAAACGACGAAGCGCCGTTCATTCACGACGTCATGGAACCAATTCTGCCCAGTAGTGGAGACGCACAGATAAGCGTGTGCACAACTATGGTGGTTGTGGAAACACGAACCAACTGGACGTTGATGTCCTGTAATTCTGACCCAGAGTGTCCAGTCAACCACTCTTGCGTCGGCACCCAGCCCCACCTGGCAGGAACGTGCATTCACACCAACTCCATTATTCTAGTGGAAAGCGAACCAGCAAAAGCACCGATTCGGCAGTTTCCAAAACTCACCGCCTTCATTTTTGGGGTGTTTACAGCCCTTAATTTAGTCGCGCAATGTGCGAGGAGGAAGCCAACCGGACCTGCATCATCTGCACTGAAACCATCGCACCCGGGACGGAACAGCTCTTAGCCTGCGGGCACTCATTTCATCACAGCTGCATCGCCGAGTGGTTTGCCACCAACAGGGCAGAGGAGATTGAAGAGACTTGCCCGGAATGTCGTGCGCCCCCACAAAACGATCACGTCATTATGATCACGGACAGCACACGCACGCGGTTCGCCATCATCGACGACGGAAAAATCGGATACTATCATCTACACAAGCGGACGTACAACGAACCGATTCCACACACGTGTGGGAATCTAGCCGACGATCTCATCAGCTACCTCGGGTTATTTATCACTGTGATGCGGTACTCAACCCTTAGAAGGACGTCGTCGGTCGCCACATCGGTTGTCAATCGCCCTGGACTTATCAACGCACTTCGATACTTTTTATCCAAGCGGTATACAACTCGTCGGCAGCGGGCGATGGTGCTAGCTGGCATGACGTCCGACACCACCCCCGTGCTGGTCGCCGAGAATTGTAGAGTATACAAGGCAGACAGTGGTCTAAAGCGTCATTGGGGTGTACCAAATACAAGTTAATGCCACCGATATGGCTCGCGACGTTTCGCAATCAGAAGGGGGGTAGATCGTCCGTGTGGACGGGGCCATGTGAAGCTACACTCCCATCAAAGAAGTTTTTGTGTGGTGTGATGGGATGCGGTGCCGAAGTTGTCGTGTTCCACTCACCAATTACCCACGAAGTGTACATCCATCCTCACAAGGTACGAAATTGCCGCTGTCCTCTACCCGGCCTGATCGTAGTAGTGACAACAAACACCGCACGCAGTGTATCTCCAACAGGGTGCACGCACAGAGAATGCGCGAGTGGACAACTCGGTTCATGAAGAACGTGAAGTACATCGTTCGTGTATGTCCGGTTTGCAAAACCGCACCAATGCGTATTACGCCCCAGAAGCTCCCGGGACCGCACATCCGAATCTACGGCTCGTACCTGGTCGTTGAGATTGATACGCATCGCACTCGTATCATCGTCAACTTCATGAAGAATCGTCCGTCCGGACTCGAGCGGGCGCTGCCAGGGTACGTCGACATTTACCTCAAGTACACTGACGAGATCCCAACCATCTCTACAAATGGTCCGCTCGCCGGGGCCGTGAGCCTCAAGGCCTGTGGCAACTGCCGCACCAAGATGCGTCTCCCAATGACACTCTACAGGGCCAAATGCCCCCGCTGTGGTCACGGCCACGACCCTGTGGTGATATCGAGAGCCACCGAAACCGCCGTGATCACTCGATCAATCGAATGGCGCAGAAAGTTTAACATTGACGGTGAAATCCACGTCTTTGAGGCGCCAGGATGCAAGCACCGCACTCTCGACGACGCACACTATGTGTGGGGCATCCCGTTGCCACCAAAAACCACACCAAAGCTTCTCCAGGGCGAAATCGTGTCCAAACTGTGTGATGCCTGTGTTCCGCCGGTGATGCCACCATCACCGCCACCAGACCCGGTGGAAGTGCTCACTGACTCGATGGCAGACGCTGCTGTCGCGGCCATCGATCCGTCCCCCGAGCTCGTGACTTGCTACTTGTGTAATTACGTCCGGCCGGTCATCGATCAGACGTGGTGCCACACATTCCCGTCCCGTCGGCACGAAATCAGCACCCCATACAACGAGGGATGTTACCTGTGTAACGAGTGCCTCTCTACGTGCACAGACTGCGGTGTGCCCGCCCTCCGCGAGCTTGACACCCTCTGCGACAGTTGCTTCCGCGCTCGTGGCTACACCGCAGACGACAGTGAATAAAACTTGAAACATTTTTTAAAAAGTTTGAAATTCCCTGACTATTTGGTCAGGTAGAACCACAGAACCACAGAACCACGATCTGGCTTCAGCCTGTATATTACTCATAGGCTATGAGTCATCGATCTCTCACTACTATAGGTTTTGGGTATTCCGTGGTTCTGTGGTTCTGTGGTTCTGTGACGTCATTAATATAAAATTACTAATTTTATTAGTAAAAAGATAAAACTTGTCGAGGGGGGAGGAGGAAGGGAGGGGGGGGTGGAGGGCCAGTTGGCGAGAGGGCGGGGCAGGGAGGTTAAGTGTGTTTGATGTGCTGATACTGCTGTGCATCGCGCGAAGGCGTCCTTGAGGTCTGAAAGAAGTGTTGAAGGCGGTTTTGGTAGTGCTCGCGGTGGTACTGTATACCCTGTTGTGCGTCAGATCGGTGTGCTTTGTGGAGTTAGCATTGAAGTGGGATGGTGGACATTGTGGATGAACGGTTCGCGCTCCACAACGTGCTGTACAACTCTGACACGCACAAGCTCATCATGACAATGATGAAGCAAGCGTTCCTTGAACACATTGACACGCCTGTTTCCTACAACGTGTTTCACGGCGACCCAGAAGCGATGGTGAAGGAGGAGAAACCCGAATCTGATCGGGTGAGTCTCGATTTCTCTAAGCTGATGCGGCTGGTGAACGAAGAGGATCCCGACCATATGGAAGAGCCAGACTACAACGACCCTAAGTCACACCTCACGTTCATCGATGCAACGTTGCTGTGGGCCATCACCACCCCGCAGCTGATGACTAACAGTGTGTGGTGCGATTCCTCCCCTTTCCCTCGTGCTTGTGTGTTGGCTTACTCGGTGTGTGGTCACAGGTACATGATGCTGTTCATGTGTATATCTGAAGGGCTCGTGCACATGATACGGGCTGCAACACATAGTGGAATTGGAAGGGTTTACTTTGAAGGGTCGGAGACGTCCGCGTTTGTGATAGAACCGTATGAGACTCGGTTTGCTAAGTACCTGTGCGGTGTGCTGGCGTCCGACAACAAGACGACCCTGATCGCGTCCAAGCTCACACCAGAGTGCGTGACAGAAGAATGGATTGTGTACCAGGGCATTGTTGACGACCCGGCGACCGCTGAGAATGGCGTCTACGGTCGTGACGGTCGGGGTAACGTTGGTGGTGGTCGTCATCGTCGTCATAGTAGCGTGGGTGATGTACATGGCGGCGTGCGCCCACCGCCGTGAAGAGGTCCAATACAATCTCAACCAAGCGCACCTCGCTACACTACTCGCAGACACCAACGAATATCCGCAACCTCTTGTTGTATTGATACCAGACAAAGTAAAGGAATAAAGTGGTCATTCGCTTCTGTCTCCTTCTTCCATTGCGGTCACTACATCCGCGGAACCGGAGAGCTCGTCGTCCATCGGCATATTGCCGCCGGGGTAGTCTTCCTCCCCTACCATGGAATCCTCGATGTCTTCATCGTCGGAAGAAAAGACGGTGTCAATTTCAGAGACGGCAGTCGCCACGGTCTCAGTCGGTTCAAACTCACCAATTGTGTGGACACTTACGTAGTGGTCAAACGCATGGCTTACGATGTGACCCGTGGGTGTGAGCGCGATCATAGTTCCCGGGGGCGCTCCCCCCGGCATCTCTGGGCTGGTGGGGTCAAAGTCTGCCACCGGGCGGATGGTGGGCCGGAACTCGCTGTCTGCGGTGTCGGTGTTGCGAAGAAGAGTTTCGGTGAAATTGACCGGGCTCGAGGTTGGCTCCTCAACGTAGACCAGACTGGGGCGGGCGGTGATTGCCACCACCCCACCCGGGACCAAAACAGCATCGAGGGCGTGCTGAATAGCGTCGGTTGGGCAGTGAGCCGAAAGCGCACGGTCGGTCCACACAAGGCGGGAACTGCCTGCCGCCACGATGTAGTCGCCAGACGCACTAACGGTGGTGCACTCGTACTCGGGGTCGATCCTCGGCAGCTCAAGAAACCGGATCTTCATCACAACAGCTTCGTGGTCTGGTACGACCATTGATTTTTCCATCAGTGCCGCGGGGGCGGTGCCAGTGTAACCGATGTCACAGTCAGTAATGTCCATTTCCACGGCTCCGTGGGCGAAAACGTGGTTAATTTCGTCGCGGTAATCCGGGGAAGCCCACACTTCCATCTTGGTGCAGAACTTGTTAGCTAACGTCTTGACGCCGAGGACCTCGATGTCAGTGTCTACACCTTTCTCGACTTTGGTGGCGGCGTACCACGTCGCTGCTGGAACGACGGCCCGCATCGGTGCAGGCACAAGCACATTGAGGATCCCGAGTCCGTTCTGCGAGACCACAAAGAAGCTGCTACAGTGTAAGCGAACATAAAATAAAGACAGAGGGGGGGAGGGGATCTTACTCGTACGGCTGGTCGGCACCGACCCGCATGAACCGTGGCACCGAAAGTGCACACTTAAACTTGTCCCAAATCTTGTCAACTTTGCCGTATTCAAGAATTTTTTCGTTAGGAGCCCACCGGCGGACGTAGAAGGACGACGTAGTAGGCGTATCGGACGTAGCGAGTACCACAAACTCGCTCGACACAGCAAATGCCGACGGATGACTCACACACACGGAATCAGCATCGGAAGGATTCGTGGTGCAGACGAACGAGCGCACAGATCCCCCGGTGGCGGGGTCCCAAAGTTCCACCCGACCAAGGGCGTCGCACACCCCGAGGACCCCGGGGGCGTAGCTGAAGTGTGGGAGACGGTCGAGAAGGTATCCGTGGCTGTTTTCGAGAACGCTGGTACGGTGATGCTCTAGCCCCCCTCCCCCTGCTTCGTCCTCGCGCTCCCACCACCGCACCTCGAGGTGCCCCTCGGGCTGGTTGAGCACCACCGCATACCACGGGGTCACGCACACCGTGACGACGTCGGGACTGTCCCATTGGAGGGTGCGGTGCTTGCAGAACAGTCTGTCCCCAATTTTGACTCTTTCGAGTTGTCGCTCAAGCTCCGCCATCAGCATATCCTCCTTTGCCCCTCCCTCCCTGGTCTTCTTGGGGCCGGAACTTGCGGGGCCACGGGCGTAGAGAGTGGGTGCTGCCGCGTCGCGGGTGTGGACATTCCGAAGCCGGGGGTCGTTGGCCATTGCCTTTGCTGCTTCCTCCCGTGCCCGATCCCGTGCTTCGGTGGTGGGGGGTGGTACGGTGGCGATCATCTCACTCGCACTCACTCGTTCTGATGCTTCGTGGGCTTTCACGCGGTATTGCTCGTACTTGGCGTACATTTCTTCCGCCAGCACCTCTTCATCGACATCATCCTCCGGTGCTGTGCCGCTCATGAACGAAAGCGGCATTGCTCCCATTTTCTCAAACTCCATCTCGGTGGCAAGTGGGACGGTGTCGGAAGGAATTCCCACTGCTGCTGCAAACGCACCACTCACTGACGCATCCCACTCTTCTGAGACCTCACGCCGCACCGGTGACTTACGTGGCTCGTTGTCCTCCTCCATTTCATCCCAGAACTTCGACATGTCAACTTCCCTTCATGTAGCTACTGAATTTGACGTGCTCCAATACTGTCAAGACCTCAAACGCACCACCACTTTCACTCCCCACCCGACACGAGGGTTGACTTGCGTTGTGAGCAACCCCACGGATCTGGTGCTCCGACACTACCTTGTGCTTGTGAGTTCTGTGCCGAAGGAAGGCCAGCTGGTGGTGGTGAAGCACTTTGGTGTGACGCATCGCATCATCGTGATCATTGCAAAGAAAGGGTGGTTCCTTGCCGAACCCGAGTTTGCTGACACCCGGGTCATCGATCCTTCCGGCAATGGCATTCTCCGGGCGGGCTACAAAGCGACTTCCGATTATCTTCGCAAGAGAGACGAATTGGTTGCACTGGTACGTCTCCTCTTCTTTGACTGATGTTGTCATCTGTCGACTCATTTGTGTTCCGCAGGCCGCAGATCTCAAGGACAAGGCGTCGATGCTGGCGCCGATGTTTACGCCGTACATTTCTCAAACACTTCCGATGTGCGACGCCACGGCCAAAGCAATTATCCAGTGTGGCTCAATTTCGCCCGACAACTTTCACCGGATCGAGTCCATTACCACCAAGGCGGCCAACGTAATGCTGCGGCATAGGTCGGTGCTGCCGATGCCGTCCGCCCTTGTAACGCTGGCTGTCGGGCTGAAGGGGTGTACGATTGTGCCTGCCGATGGACCCGACGATTTTGAGTCGGTTCGGGATGCTGCCAAGAAACTGTGGCCACGAGAGGTGTTAAAACCAGGGGACTTATACATGTTCATGCCGTTTGAATCGATCCCTTCAAGGCTTCGAGGCACGTGGAAAGTTTCTAAAGCCGACGAAGACGTCCAGCAATGGTTCCTGCGCCCCTTCAAGGTGACCGAACGACACCGCCTTCCACTCGGATACTCTGCCAAGGGCAAGGTGCCACCGCTGTGGTGTTTGCGATGGAGCGACATCAACCGGAAATTGCTGGTGGGATTGCTGGCTGACAGCTATCGTCGGGTGGCCTACGACTACGGTGGGGGTCGAGCTCCGAGAAAAGCTGTGAAACGGAAAGCGGCAACCGAACCCGAGTATGTTGGGATCCAACCGCTTGTCAAGCGGATTCGGGAACGGCTGTCGGCTCCTGTCGATCCGAAACCGGATATTGAAGAGCTCAAGAAGGAACGGCAGAAACGAATCAAGGCTGCAGAGGATGCTGCTGCAGCATCCGGACGCCCTGTCGAGTACGAAGCAAGGGCGGCCAAGCGAGCTGACTCTTCTGTCGATCCACCGAAGCGAAAGTGGTCGGCGCTTGGTGCAGAAGTGTCGGCCGCTGACATTTACATTGCCGAAGCTGTTGGAACGGCGATGGGAGCCAAGGAGCGGCGACGGGATGCCCTTAAAACCACGGGAAATTCGTGGTCGCTGCCCAACATGCCGCCGTGCATGCAAGCTATCTTTAAGTTCAAGGAATGCCGACTTAAGGACATTGGGCGGTGGAGTGCGGCACGAACACTCGAGGGTATGCGACGGGGTTGCAGGCATGTGCCCGACATTGAAGATCTGGTTATTAAGCCATTTGTCAAGCAGTACGGTGTGCACCACGGAGCCTTACAGGAGAAGAAGCTCGCACAACAGGTCAAAGGGGCTCGAACTAACAAAAAACCACCGTTTCCGTGTGCATCAATGAAGGGAATTGGATTTGTCGGAATTGAGATGACATGCGAATTCCAGTGCGGTGGTGGCGACCGAGGCGACAACGTCAAGCGGTGCATGGCAAACCGATCGGTGATTGCCGGCAACGCACCCATTGATCCTCTCACCGCCCACCCCGCCCTCATCTGGGCAACTACGATTACTGTGGGCAAGCGACGCGCGGTCTCATACAGTGCGTAGTATTTACATTTTTTTTCAATATTCAGTTTGCGTTTACTCCGAGGCTTCAGCAGCATCCGTAGCTTCATTTGCTGCTTCCTCGAGTTCTTCGTCGTTAAACTCTTCCTCCTCTTCTGGCTCTGGAGACGATGTCCGCGGCTTCTTCTTGGCCGGCACCTTCCGACCCTCCTTGATGGCCAGCACGGTTGTTTTGCCCGCCACGGCCTTTCGGCGGCGGCGTGGCGTCTTCGACTTGCGCGGCTGCTTGAACACTACCGGGCAATCTCCGAGGTTGCGTTGCTCCGGCGTCGTGTTCATCTTCCACTTTGCCATGTTGATGTCGGAGCTGTCGATGCCCTCCCGCCGTGCGTGGAGTGCGTAGTCTTGCGCCTCGCCAAACATGTTGACAAGGTACGCCTCAGATGCGTGCTGAAGCGCCGAGAGTGCCCCCGGCTCGAACCGGATCGGTTCCGACCCCGGTGTTCGTAAATCCTGCGCAATTTCACGAGCCAGCCGTCCAAACGGCCGCTTCCGAAACAGCAGCTCGGTGGCGAACTTGCCCCGCGACTGGTACTTGAAGATGCCACGGATAGCGACGGTCCCAGGTCGGTACCGCCGTGGAGCGCGAACCACTGGTCCGGCAACCGTCTTCTTAGCAAGAGCCAGGTCCTTTCGCGGTGCCTTGCCCCCCACGGCCTTCCGCTGCGTCTGCTTGGTCCGTGCCATGGTTCGTTTCGTGTGATTGTGGTCTGGGGTATGCCCTTATACCATTGGATGCGACACTGCACTCAAACTGGCCGATCTACCGCCAACTGGCAAACCCCAATGTTGTACATGTCTTTACTGAAGGTATAAGTCAATCGTGGGAGATGACGACGGAGATGCTTTCTTGGATCGCGGTTTCGGCATCTCACCTGGCGCAAGCTTTGAGTCTTCGGATGGAAGGCAAGCCCGTTGGGCGTTGATGATCGCGGGGTGGTTCTCCGGCATCCCGTAGCTAAGTGCCGCCGCCTCAAGTCGCCTGATTGCCGTCACCAGCGCAGCAGTCTGCTTGATCCGCTTGGTGGTCGAGGCCTTGGCCAAAAACCGGTTGTGCACCGCCCGTTTGTACGCCCTCCGCTCCTTTTTGGAGAGAAGCTGTGTAAACGCGTTGTACTCAACATCCCCCATCTTCTCAATCATGTCATCGGGCGTCTTTTTCAACTCCTTGAGTGTCGCCACCGGTGCCCTCCACCCCCACCCGCCGGTTGGTGGGGGGGCATCCCCACCGTTGTGATCGGCCATAAGGGCAGCGTGTTGGCTCGTCCCGGGCACGAGGGTGGCGGCGAGCTGCTCGTGACGGGGCACCGAAGGCTTAAGCCACGTCGTAATAAGCCCATTCTTTTTTCGCTTTCCCGCCCTCACCTCTCGTCGTCGCTGTCCTCGATAAACTCCGCTGACTTGAACTGCTTCCGCCGCTTGGCTGGGAAGGTGGGCATGGACGTGAGCGCGAGCGGCACGATGGGGGGAGGGAGGTGCGGGGAGGAAAACTCACAAGGGCGGGTCGTCGAAGTTGAGGGTTTGTTCGATCGGGGCAACGTGGATGGAGCTGCCCCAACCCTCCGCTTCTCCCCAGTTGATGGGCCTGCGGGGTGGAGGGGGGGGATGTGAGTGTTGGGTCCGGACGGAAGGAACCCACGAGGAGGGGGGCATACGAAAAAAAGGGCGGAAATTCTTCCAGCCCTGCCATCGGGGGAGTGAGATTGAGCTCGTCCATATCGCCGAACCGTCCGTTTCGAGAAGTTCCGCCTCCGCCGTTTTTCTCGCCTTTAATTCGGCCGTGGGCACCAGCTCCTGCACCTCCCGTGGTATGCGCACCACTCGAGGTGGAAATTGGATCTGTGCGCTCGTTCGCAGATAAAAGAGCATTACAAAGACCCCTCCGGTCAGGCAACCGTCCGGGTTGTGGGTTGTTCCGGAAAGTGCGAGATCAAATCGACCGTAGAGTTTGATAACCTTTGGGTTGCGGCTACGGAATTCCGTGTAAGTAATAAAAAAAATCACCAGGTTTTAGCAATTAGAACTTACTTTAGAAGCGCACCAAGGTACGCCCACGAAATCCGGTCGGCGTAGCAAACGCTGAAGGTGTCAATCCCCGACGGGATTGGTGCGTTGACGGCAAACGTGTTTTCTGGCTTGAAGGATGAACTGATCGGGTGGAGCTCGATGACTGTTTTTGTGGTTTTTAGCGCAGCCAGACAATCCGCGGTCGACTTCCACATGATATCGTAGACTCCAGTATCGACTTTGACGACGTGAAACACCGATGGGACACCAACCGTCTTTGCGTGGACCAGCTTTCGGAGCGTCGGGATCTCAACGTCAAAGGCGCACCCAAAGTAATCAAGCGCGGCAAGAACGGTCGGTCGGTAGTGGCTCGGAAGTGCCCGGATGTTGTGGAGCCCTCGCATCTGAAGAGACTTCATGATTCGCCAGCTCACCGGGTCATACATCGCTGCCACCGTCGATGCTGGCGCACCCTGCCGCATGTATCGGCTGTATAGGGTTGCCACCGGGTCGTACGACGCAATCTGTCCAATGGCAATGTACTCGAGCAGTGACAAAGGCTTGGTAGGGTGGGAAAGGATAACCAACGCCATGCCCCGCAGCGTTTCTCGCATCGGAAATCCCGCCCACGCGTCGACAATGTCGGCCATAAACACTGCAGAGAAGGTGGCTGGCATGGTCTGGAAAAAAAAAGTCAGAGGTGACTAAGAAATGGATGATTAGGGGAAGAGCTGTACCTTGATGTTGAGCCACATCGGGTTGGTCGTGGACTTGAAGAAGTAGGCCCGATAACATGAGGAACACATCTGGCACTTGATCGCAGGCTTGTCGATCACGAAGACAGCGTCGGGGTGGAGAACACTGCTCTTTCCGCCGTGAATACCGGCCTTGCACTCGTTGACCGTAGCCTTCTTGCAGCACGTCTTGATGATTTCGGAATACGTCTGCGCGGGCGGGGTAAGCAGCACCCCCGGTCGACCCCTGTAAACGGTGGGGCTGCAATCTGGTGGGGGGAGCCGAGCGTGATGACGCTTTGCCACAAGCCACGTAGTCGCAAGGTACCGTGCAAGCCGTCCAGAGATGTGCGTGACGGTGCCGTCTGGTCCGTACACAAGGTTACGATCAAGCAGGATCAGCGACTCAATAGCCGGAATCACCCGCGCTCCCCCCGTCTCCGCGGGCGTGTGGGTGGGCACAAGCTCAAGCGCTGGCATGTGCTCGTACAGCACGGCCTCGTTGGAAGGCCACAGCTTGTTGGCCTCTGTACGTAACCAAATAGGGTATGTGTTGTAGGTGGCATTTCGCCGCTTCGGGGGATCAAGCACCTCCGCCCCCACCGCCACAAACGCCTTCTTCGCCATGGTGCACCCCTCCCGTTGTGGATCTGTGCGCTCGCTCGTTTCAATTTTGATTTATTATATATGAAAGTTGATAACTGTTTGATAAAAGGGCACTACGATGTTTCATATTGTGGCGGTGATTGCTGTTAGCGTCCGTCCATCGGACCCCCCAAGTGCGACATGCGCCAACGATCGCCAGTCAAGCGGAAACAGAGGCTGCGTGCTTTACAAAGACTGATTTTTGGAATTGTGTATCAGTCGACGGCTCTTAGCGTGAGTGTGGGTGGATTTCTGATCCGAATGATGCCAACGCACTTGGGCGGTGTCTCCGGTGCAATTACAACGTCTGGAATAATTCGTATTTGACCCTTGATTCCAACACGTGTAACGTCGGATGCACCTACAACAGCAGTGCGCCTATCTCGTGTGTTTCAATTAATGACTACTGCCTTGGACTCAGCGGCAACGGAGAAACGTCGTGCCACACCTCTCCATACTGCATTGGTGGGTGATGCTTGATAGTGTGATCGACTTCTACGGAATGATGGCTTTCTTCGCAGACGATGGGGAAACCGACGACCACCCGCTGTGAAGTAGGATTTGCGTTTCTTGCAATTTGTCTCAGTGACGGCTGCAAAGAAATTGGATGTGTCTGGACAAACGACGAGTGTCTGTATCGAGCTACTACCCCGTCACCACCTCCGGCAAAGCTCGACACTGGAGAGTGGGTGGGCATCACAGCAGCCATCTCGATCGTGATGACGGCGGTGGCTGTGTGGGCAGTGATGAAGTATGTGCGGATCAAGTCATCGCGTGTTTCCGGCGAAACAATAACTTTATTCCTCTAATAATTGAATATAAGCGAATCGCTTTTGTCAATCTGAAGTGGTGATGGCATGCGTAGCCTCATAGTGGCGGGAGTGGTAGGGTTTGTGCGTGCCAGTGATCCCGGACTCGTGATCGTTGAAACCAAGTGGGTAGGAGTGCTGTCGATCCTCGTGTTTACCACCCTGGTGTTGATTGTGCACCTGTACTACCGACGATGAACGTCGACAAGTTTGTGGTCTTCTTTGCATGGTTTTATGTACGTTTCCCCTCCCCGTCGCTGCTTTGTTGTCTCCACCGCTAATAATGCTTGCTTCCTTTGCAGCTGGTGTACGCCATTCTGGTCCTGCTGCTGATTAGTCAGTACACCAAGAAAGATGGGTGGATGTGGTTCCTGCTGCTCCAGGCAACCTACACGTCGGTTGTCTTTGGGGTGCGGCAGGTGTTCCCTGGGTTTGTGGCACGAACAGCCAACCTGAACATGTTCAAGAGCGCCAAGCCGGTGCTGTTTGCCACAGAAGTGGTGCACGTCTTTGTGCTTGGGATGCAATGGAACCACTACCACAGCATCGGGGCGGCATTCGACATATTCTTTCCCATTTTGCTCACCCTCAAGGTGATGGAGGCAATAGCGTTGTCTCTTGTCACCAACTCAAAGACAAATTCAACGTGATGGGTATACCCGGAGGTCAAAGGAACACTGGTGAAATGCGATCGTTTATTGCGGGAGTGGTTGTGGGCGCGTGTGCCGTGATCGCAGCCGTTTGGCCCCCAACCGATATGCCCGTTCCGGGTCACGTGGCGGCGGCAATTCGGTCGGGGTGTAGTACGGTAATGATTTACCACCGAGGCATCACTATTCCCGCTCTGTGCACGTACGACGGGTGCTACGACAAGCCAAACGTGACGGCGGTTGGACCGGCATCGTACCGAACACTAAGCAGCTACGTTACTGACAATACACTGCCAGCTTATGTTATTATTGAACACAGAGTAGGACAAACCACTGTATTGCACAACGTTACTGGCACACGCGCGGTGCAGTGCTTCGTAGATACTTTCAATATAACAGTTCCCCCATAATTCTACTATGAGATGGCTTTTCCGATCGTGTTGTGGGTCTGCGGCCCGATCCTTGCCATAGCCGTCGGGTATGTCATTTTCGCCACCGAGGCAAAACCAAAAATGGTCACCTTTGATGCGCCAATCATGTTGAACCCAGTGTTCGAGAAAACGTCCGATGCATATGCTACACCAACAACACGGCCTTGATGAAGCCCACTGTAATCTCACCCGCGTCGGTGATGATGAGATCAAAGAAATACGAAAACAATTCCCAAAACCTGTAGAGCTGCGGGTACAAGAAATTCAATACACGTTTCTACCTCCACACTTTGTCGTGTCAAGGTGACTCACCCCGGGGCTAATGTAGGGAATGATTGAGCGTAGAATAACCACCGGTAGGAAAAACTCGAGAAATAGGTAGCAGAGTCCGAGGCTGACGCAGGCGTACTCGAGACTGGTCGCCGTCGCTGCGTTTTTGTGGGTCGGTGCTGACCCCGCACAGTTCTTCATTGGATCAAACAGCACCGGGTCAGCCGATCCGTAGTACGTCCATCCAAACACGGACTCCATCACGTCCGTGTTGTACCGCTCCTCGAACGGGTAAAAGTACCGCACTATCGGACAAAAGTGGCTGTGCGCCGATAACCTCACCAGCCATTGAATGATCTTCCACGCGCTGTTGAAGTGCTGGCACGTCGGAGGCAGCCCAGTGAGCCACGCGTGAAGCTCTTGGGGCGACACCGGTGGAATGTTGTTCCATCTGAGCCCTCCAAAGTGTATTGTGCTAAGTTTGTGTAGGCGCAACAACTTTGCGACGTCGTTGATGAGCCCAATGATGTCTTTGTTCACAAAGGCCATGATTAGGTTGACGCCATCAAACAGTGCGTTGAAACCAAAATTGAGGAACCTGGAAAGAGGAGTCGCTTTTAGGTCAAGAAAACCGAGCAACGCACCACTTGCGAACGTACCATAGAATTGCGTCGATGATGTCGGCCAGTAACGTAGACACCTTGGCTAGCTCAAGAGCCATAAACAAGATCATTGTGCGAATGATCAACAGCAGGATTCCGTAGTACAAAAACATGAAGATGGTGTAGCTCTTGAACAGCAGCCACACCACCGCTTCAATGACGCCAATCGTGAGGAGCGCGACCCCCGCCACCAGCGTGTTGATGATCCATCGCACTCGCTGCATGAGGGAACCATACTTGGAGGCTCCATCAAGCACATCGGTTTGATTCACATCATTAAGCAGACTGGCGGCATGCTTCTGTCTATTCCGCTCAAGGTTGACTATTGCGGCGTGGTCAGCCATCACACCTATTACTTATCATTCACCACCTCATATAGAAAGCATGTTTACTGTATCATCTCTCTACTGTGGACCGCCGACCGTAAACGATCGCGTGTGGCACTTCTGGCGCCCTTCGAGTCGGTCAACAAACTCGGGGTCGTCAAGCCCTTCAAGGTGCCCGTTGTTGATATGAACCTTTTTCAGTTCTTTGTTCCACACCGTACCGCAGTACGGGATGAGCGGAAGCTCGTTGTCGCGGGCCTTGTTGCCTGTCGGGTCGAAAGCGTGGATGTCGGCAAAGTCAGGGTACTCCCCGTCCGTCTGGTAGTTGATCTTCTGCCGGATCATGTCGCTGTACGGGCCCGCGAGGTTGAGGAACACAAACAGCGGGTCGTTCATCAGATCGGTCCACGGTGTCTTATTGAGCTTGGCCATCAACACAAGGTCGGTTCCTTCGCCGGCGTACTCGTCATCATCTTCGTACCCCGGTGCGACGTACTGGGTGGTATTTGGTTGGAAGTTGCCGCCGTGTCCCTTGAGAAAGCCAGCACCCTGGACGTCGTGCAGAATGATCAGCGACTGCGGGTCGACGACCCCAGCCCCCATGTACCTGGTAAAAGGAAAATGTGTTAGTGGGATAGTAACAACAAAAGATGAGCACAGGGAGGGGGGGGGAGGTTTACATCCGCATCGTGATGATCAACTCCTCGGTCGTCTGGTCGACCGCAACGCCCGTATGCGGGTACCCCATCATCATTCGGCCGCAGTCGGCTCCCGGGTTGTTGCAGTAAATTGCGCTGTTCATCATGAGGACCATGTGCGGCCGCATCATAAACACGTCGATTTTCATGCCCTTGTCCATCACATCGTGCGAGCCTGGCGCACCATCCACTTCGGTCCACGGCTGTCGGAATTTGTACCGAGGAAGATTCGTGCCGTCAGCCGAATCCAACGTGTGCATGAGAGACGCTGCCCCGTAAATTTTAAATGTTCCGGTCCCATCTCCATCATACCGAATCGCTGGAACGTTAGTGCCTTGGACGTCACCCGGGAATTCCGCATTATTTGGAAACGTGAGCTGATTCCCATCCGAAGACTTAAATTCTGCGGCCATACCGGGAATACTCGCGTCATCGGCGTTGGCTTCAATCGAGTTGTTTAACGCCCGCTGAATACCAAAGGCGCCATTTGCGTTATTTCCTGATGAAAAAATGTA
>Ga0181577_10001433_pt1 | contig 19137 bp, 31 predicted proteins | sample 101ome_21_FD_132468 | JGI IMG/M metagenome (GOLD analysis project Ga0181577, IMG submission 132468) | Coastal salt marsh microbial communities from the Groves Creek Marsh, Skidaway Island, Georgia - 101413BT metaG (megahit assembly) | ecosystem: Environmental > Aquatic > Marine > Intertidal...
GGTGCCGGCACCAAGATTCGAACTCGGGGCCTGATGATTAAAAATCAACTGCTCTACCAACTGAGCTATACCGGCATAACTTAATGCTTACCGTGTTCCTTACCAAGTTTTTCACTATGGTGGTCTAAATCAATATGGGAAGGTTTGTGATCCTTAAGTTCCATCGTAACAGTATGGCTGTAATTGTGCTGGTTAGTTTTAACACCGTTAACTTTTTTACGACCATGGCTCTTAACACGGACACGGAAACGAGTATTACCATTAAGTTCATGGGTACCAAACTTACCGTGGTCACTCGAAGTGTGATGCAGCCCTGATTTGCCTATCTGAATATAGTGAGTGTTTCTATCCTTGGCATAATGATCCCTAATAGGACCAGTGCCTTTGTGATTAATATAATGATTACCGTGTTCTTTTCTATCTTTATGGTAGTCGCCAGAAGGAGGACCCATATGCTTATTCATATGAGGAATGACATGCTTTTCAATGTGCTTGGCTGTTTCTGGGTATTTCTTTTTAGAATCAGGTTTTACCTTCCATGATTTGCCGTCGTGGTGCATACCAATCTGACCCATCATAGCACTTTTATTCTGTTTAATTTCTAAATTATGATGTTTGCCATCCTTGGATCGGATTGTGCCATCAGGTGCATCTTTTGAAGCACCAGCACTCTTTTGATCTTTTTTCTGAAGCCCATGTTTCTTGAGGTTATCGTTTACCTTGTTCTCGTACTCATAACCACCCTTGGCATTAGTTTCAGTAATAAACCCTCTAAATTTTAACATCTCTGCTCTCTTTTACATGTCTATACCTGCTTACTTTATATATATACGAAATGGTAGGCACGGCGGGACTCGAACCCGCAAGGTTTCCCGTCAAATTTTAAGTCTGATGCGTTTACGGATTTCGCCACGCGGCCACAAAGCGGTACTCTTAATCGATTCCTACATTAACCCAGCTTTTGAATTCTTGCGCAAATTCTTTTGCATCATGCTCATGTTCGAATCGATACGTAAAAGCATACGGATGAGTCCATTGTACAATTTTATATTCCCACATTTTAAGTTTAGTTTTACACCAATCTTTGGCGTGATCACGTAAATCTGAATGCACGATCACTTCGTGACCGGGCATCCATCTCATTTTATGATCAGATATTTCTTGCGGCGTCATATTGCTCGAGCAAGTGTGTCTAGCAATGCATATGCCCAAAAACCGGTAAGAGCCCACAAGGTACCCGATCTGAGCGACGTTATTTCACGGTCCATATCTCTAATGCAAAGATAAACAAGTAAAAGAAAAATAGCTAGTCCGAAAAGAAAAAGTGTCATAATCTATATCCTTAGATGAGGGTGAATAAGAGACTAACCATGGCCTCTCGCGTGCTTATTAGGTAGCAACACCGTAATGGCGATCCCGAGAGGACTCGAACCTCTGACCCCATGCTTAGAAGGCACGTGCTCTATCCAGCTGAGCTACGGGACCTTCTTTTATGTTCTATTTGAAATACGATGAAGAAGATTTGCAAGCTGATTCAGCTCTGCAGATGGAGCGCGCTCTGATTCTTCTAACGAAACCAAATGCCGTTTATAATGCTCTAATGCGCGCAAAATTAGTTTAGTATCTGCAGGGGCAAATACCCCACCTTTATTAGTTTTCATCATAAAGAGACCTCAGTAAGCCATGTGTTTGCAGTATCCATCCAATCGAGGATTTCTTCTGGAAGAACTTCTCCGGATCGCTTTGCCGAAAGAAGTTCGCAATATGTTTTTTCAACTTCAGTTGTATTTTGAAATGTAGGAAGAGTAAACATTTGTATGTTCATAAAAAAACCTTATATTTTATATATACAACTTAGCGCGAATACACAGTAAAATGTGTGGCATCTTCAAGCAAACAATCTTGATATGCCCGAGCAGCCGTACGCGTGTAGCGATGCCCGTTAATATTCATCTCGCGACCAATAGAAACCGCGCGCGGTCCACGATAACGGAGACGAATTTTTTTACCAAGGATACGATACTCGCGAAGAACATCATCACGAAGTTCGATTGGAATCCAATAAGCTAGTACTTTATTGGTACGAAAAGACTTAGGTGGATATGCAGATTCGAACTTAGTAATATTTTCCATAATTAAAACCTTTCTTCATAACTGGTATATACCATTATATACGATTTTTAATTAATGTACATATCTTTTTTTGCTTCATTCGTAAAAAATATCAAATCTTCATCAAGTTTTTGACAAATCCATTCGTCTGGATCACCGTCACGGGCTTTAGCTGTGCCATAAGGCATTTCTGGAAGATAGTATTCGTAGCAGTAATTCCAAACCACTGCATCATCTAGAATATTTTCGGCAGTTTCAAACGTTAGATTGAACATTTCAATTGGATGCATCATATATTTTTCTCCATTATGTTACCACTCTAACATGTTTTTTATATTTTGTACATAAAAAAATGCGCCCGGAAACCCGAACGCATAATTTTTTAACAAGAAAGTTTATATTACTTTTTACGTGCGCGTTTAGTCGATTCGCTTCTCTTTTTTCCAATTGTTGACTAAATCTTTCTCAACCTTATGCCAATTCTTATCACTAGGCCTTGGCATGCCATGTTTTTTGATAAGAGGGGCAACAGTCTTATTATAATGCTTCTCAATACGACTTCTATCACTATGTCCTGTTAGATAACGATAGTTAGCAGCACCCATTGAATATGAACGATGTTTACTAGCAAGAAACTGAACCGCTTGATGTGCCTCTACGTGATTGTAGGGTTTATTCTTTTGTGCTTTTTTGAACTTCTCATCACGATCAAGAGATGATTTAAAAGCGCTAAACGGTATCATTTTTTACGTCCGATATTATACTTTGTTACAAGATTCCAGTCTTTCTTTTCAGAAAAAGGAAGAATTTTAACTTGGTTAATAGGTGCAATAGGATCTTCAACCATAGCAGGATCTACCACTGCAATAAGACCCCAATCAGATAACAACTTTGTGATTGTATTTCTTCTGGCTCTATCGCTCTCTGCAAAGTCTGATGGTTTTCCATCTAACAGAAAAAGCTCTTTAAAGTGTACAATATAATATTTTCCTTGCTTATGCAAGATATGACATGATTGATAAAGAGTGTTATCTTTACGAGATGCAACTCCTATGCGAGTTAATGTTTCCCTTACTTTTAAGAAATCATCCTCTTCACCCAACCTAACTTCTACTAAACTATCTACAATGCTCATGATTTACCCTTAACCCTTATGAATTTTGTTTTTTATCTTTTTTAATTCTTCGGGAGAGAGGATCTGTAAAGCAGATTTGGCTTTTTGCATACTATAACCATAATATTCGGCAACAGCTTCAAGATCTTCATCCTTCTGTTTTTTCACCCATTTCGAAAACCGTTTGGATGGTCTTACAATATTTATAAGGAAATAGTATTGGAGTTTATGATCTAGATAGTGTCGGCAATTCATCATATTTGCAACCTGAATAGTATCAGGAAAATATGACAAAGATTTGTTAGTTAGCCATGGACTATATGTTTTTTCTGCTAATTTGTCGTTAGCCGTTCCTTTCATTAAGTTCTTCTTCGACGTATTGATCGAAGTTACAAAATCAAATGGCTTCATCAGTTCGGCCCTTTGCTATAACTTCTGCTGACTTATCAAAAAAATCAGCGCACGATTCACAAATATCTAGTGTATGTAATCCATCAGATGTATTCAATCTCATTTCATGAAAGGGTTCTGAAGAAGAAAACTTAGAATTGCATACCGGACATTTTTTCTTAAGACCAAATGACCAAGGCATTATGTAAACTCACAGTCAGCCATGATCTCTGTCGCACACGCAACTAGATTAATCTCTGGATCTGCAGCAAAAGAGTTTTGATATTGATATCGCGCGAGGTGCAATACAAGTTGTGGAATAGAACCTTTTGCAATATGATTTTCTGCTTTATCAAAGAAAGCTCTGAAAAATTCACTGGGTTCAAGATCAGACTCGCCGATCCATTTACGAACCGCAGTGAAGTTTTTATCTTTCATATACTTCATCAAAGAAGTTAAAGAATCATCAGAAAAATTCCTGAGAATGCCAGTGTCAATGCTGCCAGTAGCAGAATAACGTTGGAGCTCGTTGATAACGCGTCGCCAATCTGGGAAATGTTTTTTAATGACTTCGGCGACGACAGGTTTTTCAAACGGGACAGACTCAGTTTCGAGGATCCCACAGACTCTTTGCATGAATTGTTTCGCAAGAATCGGGAGTTCCGACTTTTTAATTCCAAAATTGATAACCGAGCATCGACTATGAAGAGGTTCAATAATACGATCGACAAAATTACAAGTAAGAATGAAACCACAGTTAGCACTGAATTCCTCCATGAAGTTGCGTAAAGCAGGTTGAGTTGATTGCGGATTAAGATAGTCGGCTTCGTCTAGGATAACCATTTTACGGCCACCAGACAACGATACCGAACTAGCAAATTGTGAAATATCATTACGGAGTGTATCGATATTTCCGTTCATAGAACCGTTAATTACAATGTAATCACAGTCTAATTGTTCACACATAGCCTTTGCCACAGTCGTTTTACCAACGCCTGCGGATCCGGACAAGATAAGATTTGGGATATTATTCTGATCAACAAATCGTTGAAAAGTCTTTTTCAAATCGTCAGTAAGAATGGTATCAGCTACAGTTTTTGGACGATAGCGTTCTACCCATAGAAATTCTTCAAGCATAATATAACTCCGTCAAAAACAATTTACTCCTCAAATGCTGAATTGGATTCGACGGCAATCCAATATTCAACAGCTTCACCCTTCCAGTGACTTAGGCCACGAGATGAAATAGAGACTTCATATGATCCAGGAATCAACTTGATATTATCAGATCTAAATACCATACGGAAACGGGCATTAGTTTCACCAACAACAACACTAAATGAATCATTAGTCGTGCCCTTCGTATCAACGGCTTGCAATAGAATTTCACCGTTTTTACCTACAATGGCAATCTCAGGAAGTTGAGATACTGCTAGTGCTTTCATTACACGAGCAAGTGCTTCTTCACTCACGATACATTTTACTTCAGGATTTGGTAGTTCAATGTCTTTATCAGGAGCAACAATAATAAGTGATGGATCAGTAACAGCATAATTGAACTTATTACTGCCTTCATTGATCTCAATATGAGTATCACGCACATTGAGATCTGGATCATTAAATAATGAAAGTGTTCCGATAAAACGCGACAGATCGTAAATAGCAAATGACTTTTCAAAATCCTGCCCGACTACCGCCTTTGCTAAAACCGATTTTGTACCAGACACGGTCCGAATGACATTTCCTGGCTTAAATAGAATATTCTTATTAATAGATGAAAAATTCTTCAGAATATTCATCGTAACATTATCAAGCTTCATAATATAGTTCTCCACATAAAAACTGTATATTCATATTACATAATAAATCAATTATTGTAAACCTATTTTTTAGGCTTTTTAAGTGCCGAAGGATCTGCCGTAGCTGCAGCTCCAACCTTTGCAAGATCGTTGAGCGTACCACCAAAAATATACGATCCAACATGCTTTAGTTCCATCCATGGGCACAACCAAACTTTGAGTCCAATATGGCGAATCCACTGGCAGAACATATAATCTTCAGAAAGATATCTTTTTGAATAGTCTTTTACGACACCATTGTTAGGATCGGTTACAAACTGCAGGATTTCATCATGTGAAGCATCTGGATTATCCTCAAGATACTTCTTTAATTCTGCATTCATATTCGTGCGTTTGTGATCAATAGGAGTATCAAAGAAAGCAAAAATCTCACGTGAGCCGTCAAAAGCTTCAGTGCGTACATGATCAGGCTTATAAGATTGTTGAGGATATTCTTCCATAAATCGCTCGAACGTATTACGACGAATCATCATAAATCCAGTTCCAGCTTCAAGAACTTCTACAGGCTCATCTAGACGAATTTCTTTTGTTTCTCCAGTTGGATTAAAAACATAATCACCAACATATTTTTCAAGTTCACTGGGTTGTTCGTCAGCAAATCCACGATCAACTGCAAGTTTGATCTTTTCCCAAGCAATACACTTCTTTGGATAAGGCCCAGCAATAATATCATAATTATCTTGTGTATGATCTGGATTTTGAAGCGCAAGCAGTGCAATCACATCATTTGGATTAAATCCGATGTCCGAGTCAATAAACATAAGATGAGTATCACCAGAGCGCATAAACTCATCTGCACAATAGTTACGAGCACGTGTTACAAGTGATTCGTTAAACAAGAAGTAAAACCGTACTTGTACTCCGTAATGTGTACATAGCGCAGATAAATCTGCAACAGATCGTGTAAACATACCAGCACACTGACCACCATACATTGGTACAGCAACAAACAGCTTACGCTTTTTTAGTTCTTCAATTGGTACTTCAATATTAATAGCCATAACTAGTCCTTGTTTTCTAGATCGTGCACGTGTAGTGCTATAATTGCGTAGTGAATAACTTTCATCAGATCTTTTCGCCAATCTTCTGGCGAGCCTTTATTTCGGTATCTTTGGGCATATTTAAGAATATTACCAATACAGAAACCCTCACCGTGTCCACCATCGATGATAAACTCGGTTGCCTGATATTTGTTTTGAGAATAATGCTGATCGTATGTAGCATTTACGTAGGCTTGAATCTCTTTCATGAGATTGCCTTCATTATATTTATACGAGATATCCGGTTTCAATTGGTAAAAATCATCATCAATCATGTGTAAAAAAATCCTCTAGTGTATTTCCAGTAAATTTCTTTTCGCTCCATTTCTGTCCTTGCCAATGTGGATAAGCCGCACGAGATAAGTGGACAGACTTAGGTTTTTCCATAAATTCAAAATCTAATTCACCGCGGGCGTTTATCATATAGTCAACCCATTCAATAAAGTTGACTTTACTTGTTGAGCAAAGCTTTAACATTTCATCTTTGAATATAAGACGTGTATTTTCGCGTTCTTGCCAAGATCCATAAAACGGTGTACCTTTATAATAACCTGTTTTTGGGAGAGCACGAGATTCGTTTTCAATGGGAAGTAACTCATAAGCAGATACTGATTCCACATCGAGTGCATTTAATTGCGTATGATATCTATTTGCTAAATCCCGTGTTGCTTCTTCAGGATTCGGTTGACGCATCAAGTGATGACGAACATCAATATTGCCAAAGTAGAATTCTACGATCTTATGATATGGCTGGATAAAGGTATTCAGTCCTTCTTTCAATGCCCCATGAAGAGTCTTGAATGGGACAGAGTTGACGAACCAACCAGGACGGTACATGCAGATAGCATGACTATCGCCAGCAACTGCCTTATTCACGCATTCGATTTCACGAACAGTTTTAGCAGTGTTTTCAATGTGCTTTAGATTTTCCCAATCAACTTTATGCCAATCAGGATGTACATCATCATTCATTCTTTTTTCAAGCATTTCAGAATATTTAGGATGGTCGATCCAAAGAGAATTTACTTTTCCTTTAAACTGTGAATAGCGAATGAGATTATCAATGCCACCATAGTTCTTCATTCCGCCAAATAAGTTAAGAGATCCACCCCAATCGTTCCCATGATAAACATAAACCTCATCAAAGTCATTGATATTATCGTGAATATCACCAGTTTTATCTAGATGGACTTCTCCACCATATTCAACACTAATCTGTTCTGCATAAATTGCAGCTTGTGCTGCTCGGTGAGAATGAATATTAGGTGATATGTGGGTAAAAGGCGATGTGATTAAAATACTCATAATATTCCTTTATACATCAAGTACATTATATTGTACATCATTTTTTGGCCAATCGCGGTAACTATCTACGCGATCATAGATCGTAGGATCGTTAAGCACAGGTTCTTTTCCAACATTCCAAAATAAAATGTTTTTGCCGGTATTCTTTGGAATATATTTCCACACTTTACCATCATACGTATCAATGCACGGGAATGGTGGAAGATTTTCAGACTTCTCGCTTTGAGTAAAAGCTAGTGGTTCGGAGATAACTTCAGCACGGCCAAGTTCACCTGCTTTTAGATTACGAGAAACTGCAACTGAATGAAACTTAGCATTCGGCCATGCAATTTGCATTGCTCTTGAAAGAACACCAGTTGAGATAGCAACGTAAACTTCATCTGGTTCTTCAATCTTTGATGCAGCTTTAACAATACCAGCCGTAACGAGTTCGTGTTTTAATCCTAATGGAACAAAGAATGCATCATCCTGTGAATCTGCCCAATCCTTGGCAATTTTATTTAGATTTGGCATAGCGGCAATACGGTGAAAAGATGCCTCGGCACCACGTTCGATACAACATGCCTGATGGTGTGAAATACGTTGAGAAGAAGGCATAAACAGCTTTACCTTCTTGTTATAACGTTTAGCAACATCAAGAATAGAGACACCAGCTAAACCAGTACGAGGCTGAACATATACGATGGTTGATTGATTAATTCTTGATAGAAGACAATCACCACCACGAACCTTAGTTCCAGTAATCAAGTCATCTCGAACGCAACGAACACCATCATGAACTGTAACTACGGGATCTGGATAAGGATCGATCCATGTTTCTGCAAGTTTAAGATAGTAGTCCTTGGCGCCTTCCCACCCATAAATGCCTACATCCTTATTAATACCATCAATGATATGCTTGTTGTGTGCCATTTACTTTTGCCTTGTATTCTGCAACAGACATTCCTGCTTTTTTCAAAATTGTATCATCGGATGGATGATTTGTCATTCCATTAAATGTCTCTACAAGACCAAGATCTAACATGGCTTTTTGTCTGCCATAAGGATGGTCCTTGATTTTACAAGATGACCAGACATTATCAAAATCTAAGTGGTTGTAATCGGGTCCTGGCTTTACATAGTTTTCAACCCAACGAATAAAATCACAACACACATCTTCTGCATTATAAGGATAAGATCCAGTATCGGCATAAATCCGTTCCATTACTGTATCAAGAAACTTTTCTTTTTTTAATCTTTGTGTATTAATACCAAGATAAGAAATACATTCGACAGCATTTGTTCCATAATAAAATGGACTTTGTAGATTTACATATTGTGGATACCAATCTGCAATATCTGCTACAACTGCAGCATACTGAAACTTATATTGACGAAGCCCATTTTTAACATTCCATGCTAACATCCAATCGCCGATTTCACGAAGATCTCTTTTAGCATTACTGCTTTCAAGCCACTCAGCTAAATCTCTTGCAAGGCGCGGCGCATATTCTGAAAGATAATAGTCTCCACCTTTTTTATAAGGTTTATCGGCAGGAACTTTTGGAAATGCAGGGAATTGATAACCGACTGACGTATAAAATGAATATGGATAGTTATTGAGTAGACCGACCATCTCTTCAATATTTTTACACTGATGCAAATGAAATAAAATAGTATTATAATATCCAGACGGTTTTTGTGCGTAATTAATAGCAGAACCAGTTACACGATGTAGTATGAATATATATAACCATTCTGGAAGACTAAAGTCAGAATGCTTGCCTGTCCAGTCTTTAGCAACTTGTTCACGTTGACGAGTAACTTTACCGGCTTCCATCTTTTTCCAGTACGGATGCTTATCCGTCCATCCATAAAAGATATCATTTATAATTTGAGAAAACCCTGCAAACTTACGTTCCACAACATCATATAACTCAACATTTTCAAGTAAGTCATCTCCCATATTAGATTCAATATGAGAGATCATACCATAAGGCGCGCCTTCTGAAACATTACATTTTTTTTGTTGACTGAGAGCCAAATCAAAGTATCGAAGATACTCATCATAATATTGAGTTGTTTCCATTATTTTACCATATTAAAGTGTCGTTCGTAAACATGAAGATTACCGACATGCCAAATAACTTTAGTCTGAGGAATATTAAGAGCAGCTGCAAGAAGCTTTACAACATGATCTTGCCATGCAAAGTCATTACGATAACCAAAGACTACATCATTCGAACGCATCTGAACTACAGCAACAAGTTCATCATCACGAATCATATATTGTACAGCATTAGTACACATGAAGTCTGACTTGCCAAGGAAGTTATAATCATACCACATATTAGGGCGAGTATAAATCATAACAGCACGACGGCTGTTTGGATTCTCGCGTAGTTCGTTTAGAACCTTCCAATACTGTTCATAATTATCTTCAGACCAAATACACCAACCATAGTTGGAATTAATATAGCCATATTCATCAGCTACTTGCTTCCAGATTTCAGGAACTGGAGCAGGAATGTCATAGACATACAGAGACTTTGACTTATACCACTTGAGCTCGCGCTCAACATAATCTTGGTTGACTTTACCAAAAATAGTCGGTTCATCAGCTTCAAAGGTTGCACCAATCATCTCGATGGTCTTGACGCCGGTCTTATCAGTGACGAAGTTACCGGCTGCCAGTTCATTGATAAAGTGCTGGCGAATATCAGATACCTTCAACATTACTTTGCTTTCTTTGGACGATTAAGAAAATCTAGATTCGGATTCTGACCTTCCATCTTGCCACGAATGTACGAGACAGCAAAGCTTGCGTAGTTGATCAGATCTTTGTAAGTGTCTTCAAGTGACTCGAAGTTGGCAGTCTCGCCAGACTCAAGAAGACTCTGAGCACGAAGCATCTTGCCATGCATTGTATCATGGATCGAGTCTACACCACGACGATAATGCATCGCCTGCTTTACATTCGAGTTAGGATTCTGATAATCTTGAGACTTACGGATCTGCAGATTAATACACTCTTGCAGAACTTTTACTGATTCACGTTCATTAGACATAATTAGGTACCTTATAATATGTGCCTTCATATTGTGAAGGTTGTAATGAATTTAACACATTTTGTGCATTAAGTACATTAATAAGTTCAAATTTTACAACATCATTTTCTCGAAGAGGTCGGTCTTCAGGACGATGCATTTGATAAAAACAATAGTGAGTCAGAAGACCGTTATCAATACCTTTTTGAACCCATGGATGAGTTTTCATTTTGTGTTCAGAAACATTATAATATTGATTCCGATCAATACATTTGAAATCAACATATGCCATTTGAATTGACGGACAAACATCTATAAATGCCATATTGTTTGGTAGAATTACACGGGCATCATATACACATGCACCACCTTTGGTAAGGTGTTCGTCCAATGGAGCAAGAACAACTTTGTTTTTAATAAGCCATTCTTCAAGCATCAGACAATCTACGTCTTTAGTGAACTTATAGTCATTTCTTCCGCCTTGATTAAGGCGAGTTTTCATATCTTCGCGTAATGCAATAAAGTCATCGGTGATAGTTACTTTACCGAGGTTGTTAAAGATATTTTGCATGGTTTGTAATAGAGTATCCATCAATCACTCAATATTCCATATAATGTTCAAATTCGTAGCGGGCAGCATCAAGCTCCCAATCACGATGGTCTGCCTCGATCTCGAGGTCGGTAGCATACCTACGAACATCGTAGGCGCCATTATGACCCCAAATAGAATACAAGTCAGGATTGTCCTGACGAGCAACCCATTGCTCACAGATGCGGCGGCTGTACGATGCAAAAGGCACCGAATACTGAGCAACAGCCTTAGGTTCGAAATCTTCAGCCCAAATTTTCATAGCAAGTAACCTTTCTTCATTATAGTTTTACTATAACACAGAATGGATTAATTGTACATACTTTTTTTTAAAAAATTATATTTTTGTGAGAAGACCATGATTGCCGGCATGGCTTGGTGCGGTCCAACCTTCGGGCTTGATCAGGTCAGGCAGACCAAGAGGATTCGGTCGTGATTCTTTCACACCAACTTCTTTATTCATATTAGCTTCATGAACTTCATTCCAAGCTTTATAGGAATCAATTTCAAAGGCATCGAGCGTGCCAATTGCAACAACACACAAATCAATAAGTGCATCAACAATTTCTTCTGGATTATCCATATTGTCTTTGAGCTCGGTTAACTCTTCTTCAAGAAAAGCAACACGAAATTCAAGAAATTTACGAAGCTTCTCAGAATCTAGCTTACGTACGGCTTCATTCGTACCATACTTTTTATGCATGTCAGCAATATCGCATACCCAATTTGTAATCATACTTTCAGCCATTCCATCATGTCCTTTGCTTCTTGCGACAATTCACCTTTTGGTTTTAATAAACCATATTTTCTATTCATTTTTTTGGCAATCTTTCTTGCCTGATTCAAATGCATTGGATGTGCACGACGAGTAAAGATAATTCCATTGAGATGATCTAACTCGTGTTGAAAACAGCGTGCAGTCATTCCATCAAATTCACGCGTTTCTGTTTTACCGTCTGGATGTGTAAATCTTACACGAATTGATTTAGGTCTTTTGATTTTTACAAATAGATTTCTGTAACTAAGACAACCTTCTTCAAGGTAGATAGTTTCATCTGATGTGTCAACGATTCTTGGATTAAAGACGCCAATAATTTCTTCAGCTCTCATTACAAATGCACGAGTTCGAATACCAATCTGATTGGCAGAAAGACCAATGCCATCTTGATCACGCATTGTTTCTGCAAGATCTGTATACAGCTCGATAGGATCCATAATCGGATTTAAAAAATCGAATGCCGGCATCTCTTCTTTAAGAATAGGATTTTTATAATCTACTACCTGTCTTATCATCTTGAGTATAGTGCCTCATTAATTTTGTGTACCACTAGCTCATGGGAACTTCCACTATCTGTAGCAAGTTTAATATGAGTTGAATTTGTTAAGCACACTGTATATTGATTTAATTTATCATCTATAGTTACTTTTATAATATGATCTAAATTAACATAGTGTTCAGCACCAAATGTATCTTCAATCCAAATATATTTAGTCATTAAAAAACCTTTCATAATCAATCATGATATTACAGTACCACACTGTCATATATTTGTACATAGCTTTTAGGCAGCAATTCTTGAAAAATTGCTATGTTTTTCAAATTTAATTACTGAATGGAATTTGTCGAAGAGTTGATCTCCTTTGTGACTAATAACAAAGGTGTTTGTATCTTGTGTGAGCGATTCCAAAATTTTAATGAATTCTTCTGTACCACCTGCATCAAGTGATGAGTCAAAGACTTCATCCATGATAAGCAAATTGGTCGAAGCACTATTACGGAGCTTAGCAATAGCCCTCCAGGTAAACATAAGGCTGAGATCAATGCGCATTTTTTCTCCCTCGGAGAAAGAGGCATACGAGAAATCATCTCTGTGACGTGATTTAATAGTTTCATTGAAGCTCTCATCTAATTCAAACTGCACAAAGAAATCCATAGCTGCAAGATATTTATTAATAAGCTTGTTCATTATGGGAATATATTGTTTAATAATTTTAGTTTTAATTCCTGTGTCTTTAAGCAGAACACTTGAAACTTCAAGAATATTTTTGTGATAAATGAGATCTTCTTTTTGTGTTTTCGTTATTTTTAGATTTTTCTTATACTCATCAATATCTTCGTTGCTGTTATCAATGGCTACCGTATTGTTTTGAATCGATTTAATCTCTTCATTTAATGTTTTAATAGAATTTTGCCAAGATCTGATATCAGCATTTATATTTGTAATCTGCGAATTAAGTTCTGTAATCTGACTATTAATCGCAGTAATTTCGTTTAAGCGTGTTTCAACAATTTCAATTTGATGTTCAATTTTTGACATTGCATCTGAGATCTCATTAGACTTTTTGGTTCTTTTATCAATCCACTCATCTTTAAAATTGTGATCAATACCCTGCTTACACGTAGGACAGTTATCATGATCGTGGAAGAATTTAATTTCTTTCTTGAACTTTGCAACCTTTTTCTCTAGTTCACCTTCCATATTAACAAGTTTATTTTTACGAGATGAAACTTTTTCAGAATCTACAATACTGGTTTGAAGATCTGTAAGCTGTGTTGTAGTTGTATCAATAATCAGAGTCTGCTCGTGAATTCTATCATTTAACTCATCAATCATATCCATTTTAGCTTTAATCAATTCGTCATTATTTGTACGAAGAGTTATCAAATGTTTTTCAGCTAATTCAATTTTATTATTAATCAAGTCAATGCGATAGTCAACATCCAGAATGTCACTTTTGTTTTTTGATATCTTTTCTTTTAAGAGAGTATTCATGGTGCTAAAAATCTGAATATCCAATAGATCTTCAATCACTTCTCGGCGAGAATGTGCAGGAAGTTGCATAAAAGGAAGATAATTAGCAGAGCCTAGAACAACGATTTGACCGAAAGATTTGAAACTTAATTTCAAAATGTTTCTCTCAAAGTAATCTTGATAATCTTTTGTAGTACTATTTTGATTAATTAGTTCACCATTTTGGTAAATTTCAAACAGTGTAGGCTTCATTCCTCTTTTTACTAGGTATTCATTTTTTCCAATTGAGAACTCACATTCAACCAATAATCCTTTATTTGTCATAGAGTTCATTAATTGTGGTTTATTAATGTTACGAAAAGCTTTTCCGTATAATACAAAAGACAAAGCATCAAGCATTGTTGACTTGCCTGCTCCGTTTTCACCAATAACCAACGTTGATTTACTACGATTTAAATCAAGTTCAGTCATTACATTACCAGTTGACAATAGGTTTTGCCATCTAAGTTTTTTAAAATAAATCATATATTATTCTACCGATAGAGCTTCGTGATGTAAATCTCTTAGAAATGTATTAAGTTTAGTTTTATCAACAGATGTATCCCATTGATCTATAAACTTAGATAAAATTGTAAGAGTATCTTCTGCTTCGTCTACAATATCTTCGTCATTTTCAAGTTGCAAATTAAGATTGTCTTCAACAACTTGAATATCAAGAGCACCTGCTTTTTCAAGCCGATCAATATATGTGTCAAACCAAAATGGATTTACTTTATTCTTGACTATAACTTTAACATAAGCTTTTGAGGCAGAATCATAATTAAATTCATCAAGCTTTTCAAAAGACTCCCAGGCAGTATCATCATAAAACCATTTTTGAAACATTGTATGAGGATTCTGAATAAATTCAAGTTCACGTGTTTCAGTATCAAAAATGTGAAATCCTTTTGGATCATCATAATCAGACCAGGTCATTTCATATGGTGTACCAAGATAATGAATATTACCTCGGGAAGACTTATGATGGAAGTGTCCGGACATTACCACATCAAACTTATCAAAAATCCTTGCATCCATACCATGGTCATTAACTGCACCACGATACATTTGGAAACCAATAAGCTCTAGGTGTCCAAACAAAATCTGTGAACTAGTATTATTAATGTGATCGATACACTGTTGATAATTTCCGGTACAAATCCATGGTAAAAGAGTAACACTAGTACCATCTAGATCTAGATCTTGTGGTTCAGAATATACAAAAACATTATCCTTATAATCTTCTAAAAGAAGTTCAGGAGAATTAACTTCGTTTGTATTTTTAAAATAAGTATCATGATTACCTACAAAAACATCCATTCGAATATCATTTTCTATAATTTTATTAAAGAAATATTCTTTAGATCTTTTCAATGTATAGAAATTAATATACTTACGGCGATCAAAAAGATCACCTAATTGAATGATTCTCTTAATTCCATTCTCTTTAAGATATGGAAAAAACACACCATCATAGAACCTTTCATAGTAATCATGAAAGGATTTATTATCATTGCGTATACCAAAATGTGTATCGCCAAGAATAGCTACTTTCACCGGCGGGCCTTTTTATTAGAAGCTCGATTATAATCATGAAGAGCCCGATCAGCAAAATCACGAATATTTTCCATTGAGATCATATAATTATATCTAATATTTTCTGGATTGGAATTATCCATCATATTTTCTCGGATCTGCTGAACAAGCGCAGGAACATTATTTCTCATTTGGATCGTCCTTTATAAATTTTTCAATGCCCTTTTTTTCTACTTTCTTTTGAGGTTTGGGCGCTTCAAATTTCTCTATAAGATCATCTAATTTTTCAGATACATGAATGTATGCGGCATTGAATTGGGTTTTATCTTCTGGTGCCATATCAACAAGAGTATTCATAATCATACTATTTTCAAAACTCTTGTGTTTAATATACATTTGTTTCTTTTCTTTTTGTATTCTACGCAAAAATGCATAATAAATGATTTGAGTAAAATACGCAAAAGGATTATTTGATTTATCAGGATTGAAATTGTGAATATACGCCAAACAGTTTTCAATACCGTCACCAATCATTTCTTCTCGATATGAATATCCAATAAAGTTAGGTCGAGTCGAAAGTCTTTGTGCAATAAGCATAATACATTCGCCTACATATTCTGGTATACGTGGGCGTTCTTCGCCTTCTTCTTTTGCTTTTTGACAGGCATTATGGAAACGTATCATTTCACCATAAAATTTCTTGTTATCAATATAATGATTTGTTTTCTTTTTAGGCACTGTCATTCCCCTTAGTTGACATCTTCTCCTCCTATAAGGCGTTTACTAATTAGTTTTCGGTAGTGATTATCCATCTCTTCCATATTCTGTATAGTTTCTTTAATGAGTGCATCAGGATCATGCTCATTCTTATATTCAACGAGCTTCTCGTAATAATTTTTTAGATTCTCTGACGGCTTATAATTGTATATTACACTATTATTCTTTATTGTGACACAGTTATTTTGTGAATACGCTAAAATATAATCAAGTTTAACGCCCATTCCGTATTGTTCAACATCGACACGTGTCATATTAAATGGTTCATAGATGTTATAAAATTCGGAAAAGTCACCTTCAACTTCTCCGATTATTTCATCGCCATTAATTAGTTTGACTATTTGAATCATTTTTAAACCTTTACATTGTAGATCTCATAATCAAATTTCTCGGCATCATAAATTTTAGATCTTTCTAAGAAATGTTTAAGAGTAAAATTCTGATGTGATTTATAAGAAAGATCATCTACGATATCATATAAAACTGCTTGTTCTTTTTGTTCATGCATACGAAGCATACGTCCAATTGACTGTAATACTTTAATTTTAGACTTAGAAGGAGAAGCAGCAATCATATGATGTAATTTTTTAATACTTACACCAGTTGATGTAGTTCCTAATGAAGCAATTAAGATTGCGTTTTCTTCTTCTTCGATTGCTTTCCGAATATTTTCTCTTTCACTGCCCGACACAGATCCATCGATGTAAAATACGTTACTAGCCCCAGAATCATGAACGGAGTCACGGAGTTGTTTGCCATGATCAATTATCCTAAAAAATACAAGTTTGTTTCCCTTTAAGGAGAGACTGAGGTTTCTGATGAATTTATTGCGTGTTGCATTATTAACAAGGAAGTCAATCTCTTCATTGTAAGATTTTCCTTTAACGTCTTTGCAGGTTTGTTCTGGGTATTTGAGCACAATACATTTAATTTTGAGCTTTGAGACGTAGCCACTGTCCATGAGATCTTTGGTTGTGACTGCGCTGTACTTTGGACCGAACAACCCCTCAATTGTGTGTTCATTGAGTGGTGTGCCATCAAGGGTTCCTGTAGTACCAAACCGGTATTTACAATTAACCATAGAACTAAGAATTTGTACCAATGACATTGCTTTTGCATGATGTGCCTCATCTCCAAATACTACACCGAATTGTTCATACCACTTCTTTGGCATTTTTGTTTTGCCATTATTTAATGATTGCCATGTTGTAATTACAAGATCACATGGAATATTATTTTCTTTTGATAAACCTTGTGTTGATAGGTGTATATTTCCAGTATATCCGTAATCTCTAAAATCAGATTCCATCTGACCGACAAGTCCTATAGAAGGAACTATTACAAGGCCTTTATGTTCCTGATACCAACGCATCAGTACATAAATCATTAACGATTTTCCAGAACTCGTAGGAGAAACCAGAGTCCTACGACCGGAGCGAATACACTTAAGAACAGAATCAAATTGATAATCGCGAATATCATATTTTTTTGGTATCCCTAAAGTTTCAATAAATGCCCGAAGTTCATGTTCGGAAACGTTTTCATAATAAAGTTCATCATCAAAAGTAAATTGATATCCTCTACTATCACAAAACTTTTTAATGTGCTTTGCAAGGCCAGCATAAACATACGCGGTAAGACCATTTACAAGTCTGATCTTTCCATCCCACATACGAGCCCTGTATTTGGGATGAAACTTATAATTTTCTGCAAAAAATGTAAACTGATCCGACAGCTCTTGAAGAGTTGATGGTTCACATTCTACTTTTACATGTACATTATTAATATGTTTAAGGTGAATTTTACTCAATTATATACCTACTTTAAACTTCTCCCATTCTATCGCTGCTTTAATATTAAATCCTCTTCCTGTCAAAGATTTAATAATAGATTCTAACAATTCTATCTTTTCTTGCTGAATACCTATCTTTAAAGATAAATTAATAATATCTTTATCTGCATCGATATAATGAGATACTTCTGATTTTAATACTTTACCACGAGGGGGCAATTGCCATCCACGCTCGTGTGTTTCTTCTGTCGGACCAAGTGTGTAAAACTCTTGTTTTTCAAGTTTCAGCAGTTTTAGATCTGCTTCTTGTTTACGTAGAATCAAGCGTTCATGCGTAAAAATCTTGAAATATTTGTGATGGAGTTTTGGGATCTTGAGTGATTCTTCACCAAGTTCAGTCCGGTTGATCTGGGAATCTTTTTCCCATTCATTATAAATGTCATCAATTTTCATAATAATCTCTTATAAGATATTTATCTCGTACCTGAGATACCTAAATTCTACACTACATTCAATATAATTGACACTAGTATCTACTGTATTAAATTCAACATCTCCAATTCCAATCGGAAATGCATCAAAAAAATCGATTCGAATATTTGGATTCATACTCGAATTCATAATAGATACATTAATATCGGATGTTAACATATCGGTTGATCCAACTTGTGCATCTTCTAAAGCTTTGTAACCAGTAAAATCAACCGGAGATCCTAGGCTTTCCATCCAGTTATGAATCTCAAGATAATCTGTCATATCTTCATTAAGACGAAATGTTACACCAAAAGCATTATATGAAATTTTA
>Ga0181577_10001446_pt1 | contig 19050 bp, 20 predicted proteins | sample 101ome_21_FD_132468 | JGI IMG/M metagenome (GOLD analysis project Ga0181577, IMG submission 132468) | Coastal salt marsh microbial communities from the Groves Creek Marsh, Skidaway Island, Georgia - 101413BT metaG (megahit assembly) | ecosystem: Environmental > Aquatic > Marine > Intertidal...
ACTTTTTTTACATAATATTGAATTGTGGGGGGGTGGGGGTTGTGATAATATAGTAACAAAAGAGAATGAAAAAATGCCAAACCCAAAAAGAAAATCTGGAAAAAAAAAGACACCAACTGTTATTGCTGAAAGCAAGGGTATAGGCCAAACTAACAAAAAGAATAAAAACGAGCCAATACCAACAAATGCAGAGGTAAAAATGCCACAAGGCTTAACCTCAAGGGCACAGACTAAATGGAAAAACCTTGCACCGTTATTGGTTGAAATGGGCACTCTTACTGCTGTTGACGTAGATTCGTTTGTTATATATTGCGAGGCTTGGAGTGCTTATAGTTACGCTTTAAAAAAGGTTGATAAGCAAGGCTATGTTATAGAAAAGAAAGGTGTGCCAACGCACAGAAACCCTTACGTTGATATAATGAACCAGGCCAAAAAAGATATGGAAAGATACAGCACTATATTTGGTTTAAGTGCATCAGATCGTGCAGGTATAGAATTGGAACAGAAAACCAAAGAAAAGAATAATCCGTTTGCACAACTTAAAAAAGGTTAGTGTATGGATGAAAAGAATTATATCAAAATAGCAACAAAGTATGCCAAAGATGTTGTATCTGGTAAAATTCCTGCATCTAAAAAAACAATACAATGCTGCCAACGCCAGTTAGATGATCTGAAAAGAAAGAATTGGCTCTATTATTTTAATGAAGATAAAGCCAATGAGGTGTGTAACTTCATTGAATTACTACCACACGTTAAAGGTAAACTTACAGGCCAGAACATAGAACTAGAGGCTTGGCAATGTTTCTGGCTAACTACCTTATTTGGTTGGTACCATAAAGAGAAAGGTGTTAGAAGATTTACAAAAGCCTTTACATTCTTGCCTAGAAAAAACGGTAAATCAGCAATCAGTGCTGGGATATTGCTATATATGTTGGCAATGGATGAGGAAGGTGGTGCAGAATGTTATAGTGCTGCAACAACAAAAGACCAGGCAAAAATTGTATTTGGAATGGCTCAATCAATGGCACGTAAAAGGCCAGAGTTATTAGATCATACTGGTATGAAGGTATTAACCCATCAGATAACCGCAGATATGGGTGATAGCATTGCAAAGGCTGTTTCAGCAGATGCAGATACGCTAGATGGTTTAAATCCTCACTATGCATCTATTGATGAATTGCACGCACATAAAACACGTGAGGTTTATGATGTGATGGAAACCGCATTGGGTGCACGTGAGCAACCATTGTTAAATGTTATCACCACAGCAGGTAATAATGTGGTTGGTATATGTTATGAGATATATGATTACTGTGAGCAAATTTTAAAGAAGTATATAACTGATGATACATTTTTCTGCTTAATTTACGAGGCAGATAAAGAGGATGATTTTACAAAAAAAGAAACCTGGATCAAGGCCAACCCAAACATCAATGTATCAGTAAGTATAGACTACCTGGAATCGCTTGCTAAAAAAGCTAAGATAAAAATTACCGCACAATCTAATTTTAAAACTAAGCACCTTAATGTTTGGTGCAAATCACATACGCAGTGGATGAACTTGGAAAGGTGGGAACGCACGATGGAAAGGGAATGGCACCCAAACGACTTTTTAGGCAAGCGTGTAAGGCTCGCACTGGATTTGGCACAGAAGCTAGATATAAACACACTTACTATGTTGTTTGAGGAAAGTGATGAGTTTTTTGTAAAAACAAATTATTATTTTCCAGAAAATAACGTTGTTGAGTTTGCGCACAGCACATACAACCAATATGAGGCGTGGGCACAAGAGGGCTACTTTACATTAACACCTGGTGATTCCGTTGATTATGAAACTATCAAGCAAGACATTATAGACCTTGCAGAAAAGTATGAGGTAGTGGATATATCGGTTGACCCCTGGCAAGGTAGATATTTGATGCAGCAATTAATGCTAGAGGGTTTAGATGTTGTTGAATATCCAAACCAGGTAAAAACGATGTCAGACCCAATGAAGGAGCTAGAGGCATTGGTAAAATCTGGAAAGATACATACAGGCCAAGACCCTGTATTGCGTTGGATGGCAAGTAATGTTGTTGCAAAGTTAGATGCAAAAGATAATATTTTTCCACGTAAGGAAAAACCAGAGAAAAAGATAGATGGTATAGTTAGCTTGATAATGGCATTGGGGCGTGCTATCCTTGAACCAGAACACGGCACATCAGTTTACCAAGAAAGAGGGTTAATAATAGGATGAAAAATAAAATAGCAAGAGATACCACAGGTTTAATTGGATTGGCTATGCTTGGCTATGGCCTTTGGCTTTACAACCCAATTGCAATGTTCGTGGGAATTGGTATAATATTACTATTAGTTGCACTACTACCATATGTTATTGGTGCCAAAAAAAGCAAGTAAGGTAATTAGATGGTATTTAGCTTAATATTCGCTGATGAACAAGTACAGGCACCACCAGCAGCACACGATGATTTTTGGTATCAACCAATAGCTACTACCTCATCTGGCGTTAAAGTTAATGCATATACAGCAATGCAAGTTTCTTCATTGTACGCTTGCGTGAGAGTTCTAGCATCCACGATAGCATCGCTGCCAAAGAATGTTATGCGTAAAACAGTTAAAGGTGTTGTAAAGGCACCAGATCATCCGTTGCAGGATGTTATTAATAAAAAACCCAATAACTATCAAACAGCCTATGAATTTTGGTATATGCAAATTGCATTTGGTATGTTGTATGGAAATATGTACGCAAAGAAAGTGCCTGGATCAAAAGGGAGTACAGATCAATTAATACCAATGAGGCCAGATAACGTTACTGTTGAGCAATTAAAGAATGGTAATTTACGCTACAAATACAAAGACCCACTAAAGAATAACCAAGTAGAAACATTATTATCTGATGAGGTGTTGCATATTCCATCATTTAGCTTTGATGGTATAGCAGGTATTGCACCTATTTATTTTGCTGGTAATGCTATTGGTTTGGCAGTTGCCACAGAGGTGTTTGGTTCACAGTTCTTTTCTAAAAATGCCACACCAGCCGTTGCGTTGGAATATCCAGGTAGTTTAAAGGATGAGGTGGCACGTAAGAATATTATAAATTCCTGGAAACGCCAGCACTCTGGATTAAACAATAGTTTCTCTGTTGCTGTACTAGAGGAAGGTATGAAAATCCACCAGTTAACAATGGCAAACAAGGATACCCAATATCTTGAAACTAGAAAGCATCAAATAGCAGAATTATGCAGGTTCTTTGGTATTCCTCTGCATATGGTAAATGAACTGGAAAAATCCAGCTTTAATAATATTGAGCAGCAATCAATTGAATTTTACAAAAATACAATAAGGCCAGAATGTTATAAAATAGAGCAACGTATTGATACAGATTTGATTGAGCAACAGCAAACCTATCACGTAAGGCACGATTATGATGAATTACTAAAAGGTGAAACAAAAGCACGCTTTGAATCATATGCCTCTGCTGTAAACACTGGTTGGTTAACTAGAAACGAGGTAAGAGAGCGTGAGGGGTATGATCCATTGCCTGGCCTTGATGAGCCGTTAACACCACTTAATATGCAAAAGGGTGATGAGGCAGCAGCCTTGATGCCAGTGATAAGAGATTTAGCGGAAAGGATCGCAGGTGCAGAATGTGATAAAAAGGATCAGTTGCTAACCAAGTTCAAGAAAGTTGATGATGCTATGATTGCGAAAACAACGGAATTAGCTGAAAAACATAAAAAATATGCGTATAATGTATTAAAGCCGTTTGTTGATTTATGTGAAAATTTAATTGATACTAAAATTAATATAACTGGTGTAATTAATTATTGTGAGGCATCAATTGCTGGTGAGTTTATTGATAATTTTGAGAATAAAGCTAAAACAACGCAATTAAGTAAAGATGTTGCAATGAATAAAATTATGGTAGAATTAGTTAATTTATTTGAGGATGAAGATGGACAAGATACAAATTAATTTATTATTGGCACATTTATACAACAATGTATGGGCAATGGAAGAAAGAGCCTTGTTCTCACTGCATAATTTTTTATTAAATAAATCGCCAAACCTAACTATTACTGCTGATGAGGCAGAGGAATTAGAAATTTCTGCAAAAGCACGCCCCTCTGCATCTGCATCTGGTTCTGTTGCTGTAATTCCTGTAAATGGTGCTATCCAGCAAAAAATGAATATATTTATGCGAATCTTTGGTGGTACATCCACAGAAATGCTTGCAGAGCAAATAGAAGCATTGGCAAATGATAATACTGTAAAGGCTATTGTATTAGATGTTAATTCACCTGGTGGCACTGTATCTGGCTTGATTGAATTGGCAGATGTTATAATGGAAGCTAGAAAAAAGAAGTATATTGTTGCTGTGTGTAATCCATTGTGTGCCTCTGCTGCATACTGGATCGCATCACAATGTGATGAGGTTGTTTGTACCCCATCTGGTTCTGTTGGTTCTGTTGGTGTTTATATGGTTCACGAAGATTGGAGTGCTGCATATGAAAAATTTGGCATCACGCCAACAATCATAAAATATGGTGAGAATAAAACACAAGGCAATCCATATGAGCCACTATCTGATGAGGCAAAAGAGCAATTCCAGGCAGAGGTTAACAAATTGGGTAAGTTGTTTGAAAAGACAGTAGCACGTGGCCGTGAAATCACTGCCAAAGAGGTTCATTCTAATTTTGGGCAAGGCCGTGTATTTGATGCTGATGAGGCAAAGAAAATAGGTATGGTTGATAAGGTTTCTACATTGAAAGACGTAATATCTAAACTTGTTGGTACCAAAACTGGTATGAACAAGAATTTTGCACAGGCAAAAATATCTATTCTAAAAAACAGTTGATTTTACAACACAGTTTAATATATAATCGCAGTTACTAAATGGCACTAGCGTTAGCAACGTGCAGTGTACTATCTAATAAGCGTTAGCGATTTAGTGGTTCACGATTGAGGTTTAGTTTATTAACTAGGCTATCAGTGTGGATACTTTATTGCTAAAATTCTCACTGGTAGATTTATTAAAAATAAGTGAGGATGTTATGAATAAAAAACTCAAAGCACTTTTAAAAAAGAAACAAGAGTTGCTAGGCAAGTGCCAGGCACTTTTGGATAATGCCGAAAATGATGTTTTATCCGCAGAGGAGCAAACAGAATTTGACGGTTTTGAAACTGAGATTGCGAATGTAAACGCATCTATTGAGCGTACAGAAAAGATGATTGCACTTGAAAAAGAGCAAGAACCTGCTGCTGTTGCTGATGGTGCACCTGCTGATAACACAGCGGATGCAGATGATGCAGACCCATTCCCAAATGCTGCAAGTGCAGATATTAAAGTTACTACAAGACTTAAACCATTTGGTAGTTTTGCAGAGCAACTTAAAGCGATCTATGAAGCTGGCCAACCTGGTGCACGCACAATTGATGAAAGATTAACTACTAAGGCTGCTGCTGGTGCTAGTGAATCTGTACCATCAGATGGTGGCTTTTTAGTTCAATCTGATTTTGCAAGTGAGATACTAAGATTATCTTATGGTATTGGGCAAATCTTACCACGTGTAAGAAGGGTGCCAATCTCTGCTGGATCAAATGGCTTAACTATCAATGCTATTGATGAATCAAGCCGTGTAACTGGTTCAAGGTTCGGTGGTGTTAGAACTTATTGGGAAGGTGAGGGCGATCAAGCCACTGCCAAAAAACCTAAGTTCCGCACAATGGACTTAAAGCTGAAAAAGTTAATCGGTTTAATGTATATGACTGATGAGCTTTTAGCGGATGCACCAGCTATGACTAGCATTGCAACAACTGCCTTTTCTGAGGAAATAGCGTTTATGACTGAGGAAGCAGTTATTGAGGGTGTTGGTGCTTATCAACCACGTGGTATGATTGATTCACCTGCAACTATTACTGTTGCAAAAGAATCTGGCCAATCTGCTGATACGGTTAAATTTGAAAACATTTCTAAAATGTGGGCAAGATTGTGGAACCGTTCAAGAGCAAATGCAGTGTGGTTAATCAACCAAGATGTGTTACCTCAACTAGATCAACTTGAACTAGCTGGTACTAATGCATCTACACCTGCATATCAGCAACCAACTGGTTTAGCTGATGAGCCATATGGTAGATTAAAAGGCCGTCCAGTAATAGAATCTGAACATTGCCAAACTCTTGGTGATAAGAACGATATTATGCTGGTTGATCCAACCCAATATCTACTTATTGATAAAGGTGCTCCAAAACAAGACGTGTCTATACATGTTCGTTTTGATTACGATGAAACAGCGTTTAGAATCGTTTACCGTGTTGATGGCCAGCCAATTTGGAATAAGGCGTTAACACCTAAAAATGGTTCAAGTACAGTTTCACCATTTATTAACTTAGCTGCAAGAGCATAACGCTCTTTGCTAGTTAGCATAACTTATAGTGGCCATTGATTTGGCCACTTTTTAAGAACTAAATTATTAATCTAAATAGTGAGGATAAAATGAAACTTACTGATAAAGTTCACGTTGTTACAGCACTTGCACCGGATTCTGATGCACTTTCTGGAACAAAAGCGACAGATATTATAAGCCTAAAGGATTATGATTCTGCTTTGTTTATTTTAACAATTGGGGTTGGTGCTACTGGTACCACTGCAATCACTGTTGCTGCATCTGATGATGCAAGTGGCACCACAACAGAGGATATAGCATTTACATATAGACGTGTTGAGGATACCACATCAAGTGATATACCTGGTGATAGAACCACTGCAACTGCATCTGGTTTCACTACAACTGCCGGCTCTAATCAGAAATATCTGATTGAAGTTCAAAGCCAAGACTTACCAGAGGGTAAACCTTTCGTAAAACTTGATCTTGTTGAGGCTGTTGATTCACCGGTTGATGCTGGTATTGAAGTGCTCTTAATGGGTGCGAGATATAGCGGTGATACTAAAACAACTGCTATTGCATAAATAACGTGCATACTATCCAGCCTTGCTTTTTAGTGAGGCTGGATTTATCATTAGATAAAAACAAAAGAGGTGTGCAATGTTAGAAAATCTAATTACAGTTACAGAGCCAACCGTTGAGCCGGTTACAATTGATGAGGTAAAAGCACACCTTAGATTAGATGCCTCAAATTATTATTTGGCACCATCAGAGCTAACAGCAGAGTTGGCAGGTACCGCAGGTAATGTTGATGATGGTGTTCACCGTTACAAAGTTACATTCGTTACTGCAGATGGGGAAACAGAGGGAGGCACAGCAAGTGCAGCCGTTACTGTTGCGGATAAAACGGCAGATGGCCAAATTTCATTAACAAATATACCGGTTGGTGATACTGGCGTTACAGCAAGAAAAATATATAGAACAGAGGCAGGTGGTAGCGATTATTTATTGCTAACTACTATTTCTGATAACACCACCACCACATACACTGATAATACAGCAGATAGTTCACTTGGTGCAGAGGTGCCAAGCACCAACACAACAGCAGATCCATATTTAACAATGCTTATTCAAGCGGCTAGAGAAATGGCAGAGGCATATACCAAGCGTGGATTTATTACGCAAACACATAGGTTGGAGCTAACAGCTTTTCCAAGAGGTACCGCAATATTTTTGCCAAAGGGTGATATACAATCTGTAACCAGTGTGGTTTACACAGATGGTGATGGTGTTGAGCAAACTTTATCAACAAGTAGTTATGATGTTCAAACCTCTTGGCCTGGTGTTATAAATCTTGCAGATGGTTATACTTGGCCGGATACTAAAAAGACATTGGGAGCCGTGAAAATTACATTTGTTGCAGGTTATGGTGATACGGCTGCAGATGTACCACAAACCATAAAACAAGGTATGTTAATGTTGATAGGGCATTACTATAATAATCGTGAAAGCACTATTGTTGGCACATCAGCAAGCGAAATTCCAATGACATCTAAAAGTTTATTATCGCCACACGTTGTATCTATATGAGAGCCGGAAAAAAAAATAGAAGAATAAGGATTGAGCAATTATCTAATACCAGAAGTGATACCGGTGTAAAAACTGATGTGTGGACACTATACAAAACTGTTTGGGCAGATGTATCCGATAAAAATGCCACAGAAAATTTTGGAGCAGACCAATACACTACAAAAATCACCACTATGTTTAAGATAGATTTTATAGATGGTTTAAATCCAAAGGATTTTAGGATAGTATATAGAAACAGGGTGTATGATATTGATGGCGTTAAAGAGCTGGGAATGAACGAAGCAATGGAAGTAGTGGCAGAGGCACAATATTAATGGCAACAGTAACTAAATCGCAGCTAACAGGTGGTAAACAATTGGTGAATATGTTACGCCAATTACCAGAGCAAATGCAGCAAAAGGTTTTGGTTAGAGCTACAAGAAAGGGTGCAAAAATTGTAAAAGAGGAAATACAGCAGCGTGCACCGGTTGGTGATATTGATATTTCAAGTGAAAAGAAAGCAAATAGAAAGTTAAAATACTCACGTAAAAAAGATGCTTATGAGGTGGTAAAATTACGCTCTGAAATTAAAGAAAAGCTAATTAAAAAATCACCAGAAGAAGTTATTTTTGCAATTCACGCTGGCCGTGCGTTTTGGGCACAGTTTTTTGAGTTTGGAACAAGGCATATGAGTAAACAGCCTTTTTTTAGGCCAGGCTTTGATACCGCATCACCACGTGCACTAGAAAAGATGGCAGAGGATGTTGGTAAGGGTGCTATAAAGCAAGCAGAGAAATTAGCAGGTAGATATAAAAAATCCGGATTGAGATAATGGCACAATTTGAAAAGGTATTATACACGAAGCTATCTAATATCGCTGGAATAAGTGATTTGGTTGGTGATAGAGTGTACCCAATGTTACCTGGTATTGATGAGCCAACCCCATTCATTGTTTATGGTAAGGTAAGTAAGTTACCAACAAACAAAATGCAGCAAACAAGCGATTTGAGGCATACAAGAATACAGGTTGATGTATATGCGGATGATTATGATTCTGCACTTGCGGTAAGGGATTTAGTGATACCAGCAATGGAACGTTGGAGTGATTCGGGAACTAATCCAATAATAGCAGATACGTTCCTTGAAAATGAGATTGATTTGTATGAGGATCAAACAAAGCAGGTGCATATTGCAATTGATTTTATTTTGCATTATTATGGTATCTAACAGGAAGGTTATTTTATGAGTGATTTAATACTAAAAGAACAAGGTGTGTATTTTGATAAGTATAATATCACTAGCCGTGTAAATGGTATGGCCTCAGATTATAGTGCAGAGCCAAAAGATAATACAGTTTTACAGAATGATACCAGAACCAGAAAAGCAGGTTTAAAAACTGGTATGTTTTCATTTGAAGGTTTTACAAACCCAGATACCACAGATGAGGGTTTGTTTGATGCTATAAATGTTGCAAATAAACCAATAACAATAACAGCAGAGGGTGAATCAATTGGTGATACGTGTTTTTCTATGCAGGCATTAGCAACATCATTTTCACCAAATAACGCAACAATAGGTGAGTTGATTGGTTTTACATTAGAGGCAGAAGTATCAACCGATCCTTTGGTGAGAGGGGTTCTTGCACTTAATAGTAAAGATACACCAATAACTGCAAATGGTAATGGTACCGCACAGCAATTTAGTGGCGGTATAGCCTCTGGAAAAAAACTATATGCTTTTTTACATATCCTGGAACTAACAGGTGGTGGATCAATTGATTTTGTAATTGAGAGTGATGATAATAGTGGCTTTACATCTGGAACGGATAGAATCACATTTACAAGTGCCTCTGCTGCAACATCTGAGGCTTTGTCATTGGCTGGTAGCCAATCAGATGATTATTATAGAGTGAAATACACAAAGAGTGGTACAGTATCGTGCAAAGCAATAGTTGCATTTGGAATTATTTAACATTATAATGAGGATATTATGGCAGATATAGTAGCAACAGACGTAAGCGTAGTAATGGATTCAAATGATGTTTCGGATCACGTAACATCAGTATCTTTTACATATTTGGGTGAGCCACAGGAAAACACAGCAATGGGCGATAGCACCAGAAGTAGGATTCCTGGTTTAAAAGATTGGAATGTTACAGTTGAGTTCAACCAAGATTACGCAGCAGCAGGTGTTGATGCAATAGTATTTCCATTAGTTGGTACCACGTTTACAGTTACTATTAAACCAACTTCTAGTGCTGTATCAGCTACCAACCCAAGTTTCAGTGGCACAGCATACCTAGAAAATTATAACCCAATACAGGGTTCTGTTGGTGAGGTTATGACCACATCAATATCTATGCTTGCCTCTGGTGATTTAACTAGAGCAACATCATAATATGGCCAAAGCTAAAACTATAAAAATTTCTATACCGCAATGGAGCTTGGAAGCTGAAATATCCAAACCATCCAAAGAGGATTTAAAAACTTTTTGTATGTGGTTTAAAAACAACAAACAGTTTTTAGGCACTAGGCCATTAAGATCAACTCTTGCTGCAACATTATTTCTATCTGAATCTGGTAATAGGGTATTTGTGCCAAAGGATTTTGAAACGCTGATAGGAAGGAATCCAAAAGTATTAACAAATATTTTGAACGAAGTTGAAAAAGATTTTGCAAAAGATTTAGATGATATTATAACAGAGTTAGGGATATTGGAGCCAGAACCAGAAAGTGATGAGGATGTTGTTGAGGATGAAAATGAACAGGGTGATATAGATGAGTCAAATACTGAATAAACACGATATAATCAGCAAGGGATTAGAAAGCCGTAAAACCAAAGAGGTTGATATTGATGGGTTGGGTAAAATCCGTATTATTGAGCACACAGCAAAAAATTACGATGTTCTGCAAGGTTATCTTATTGAAAGTTCTAGCACCAAAGAATTAACAGAGCGCTCTAAATTATTTACTGAATATAAAAAGTATAAAGTTCAATGTTCATTGGTGGATGCAAATAATAATTTGCTTTTTGATAAGGATGAGGAATTTACTGAATTTTACGAAAACGTAAACAAGGATATAATTGAGAAAATTATCAATGTTATATCCGACCTTAATGAGGAAAACAAATCCTTAGAAGAATCTAAAAAAAAATAGCTGATAACAAGACGTTATATTTCAAGCACCAACTCGCCAGAGAATTGAAAATGACAGTGGCAGAATTAAATGTTATAATGCCACTAAGTGAATTATTTGATTGGATGGCATTTTTTAGCATAGAAAATGACTTAGAAGCACAGAGGCAAGCACAGGCACGTGCAGACAGGAATATAGCTAAAATGAAAGGCCGTAAGAGCAAAGTAAAACGAGGTTGATAAATGGCTACTTCAAAAACAGTTGCAGGCTTAAATGTAGAACTAGGAATGAACACGGCAGTGTTTATTAAGGATATAGAAAAAGCAGAGAAAAATATAAAATCATTTGGTGCCAAATCTAATAAGGTGTTGGCCAAGATGGATAAGGCATATAAAAAAATCAACAAATCAATTACAAATTTTGCCAAGTCTTTCTTTTCTTTAAAATCAATAATGGTTCAAGTTGCTGGTGCCGCTGGTTTTGGGTTATTGATAAATAAAGCATTAGAGGTTGGTGATAATATAGCTAAAACAGCAGATTCAATTGGTATAGCCACAGATGCGTTACAGGAATATAGATTTGCTGGTGATTTGGCTGGTGTTGCAAATGAAAAGTTGGATAAAGCCTTTCAAAAGGTTGCTAAATCTGTTGGTGAGGCACAGGCAAATACAGGTACACTTGTTACGCTGTTGAATAAAACAGATAAAGCGTTATTGCATCAAATCCAAACATCCACCAGTACCGCAGAGGCTATTGATTTACTATTTACAGCAATGGATAGGTATGAAAGCCATACCAAGCGTGCTGCACTTGCTAATGCAGCCTTTGGTCGTTCTGGTGTAGATATGCTTGTAATGGTTAAAAATGGCAAGAAAGAGCTTGATGCTGCTAGACAGGCAGCCCAAGATTACGGTTTAGTTATTGAGGAAAGGTTATTAAGGGATTCTGAAAAAGCAAAAGATCAATTATCTATATTAGGCTCTATATTAAAGAAAAAATTGGTGGTAGCTATATTAGAGGCTGCACCAACGATTGCAAAATTAGCAGAGAGTATGATAAACGCCATACCAAGTGTTGTTGAGTTTACAGAGAGTGTTGTTGAGGTAACAGAGAAATTATTTGGTTGGGTTGGTGTTGTATCTGATGCAGCACGTGCAGTTGGTGAGTGGATGGGTAATATGACAGGTGTATCCGATGTTCAAGGTGAATTTGCTAATGAGTTAGAAAAAACAGAGGCACAGATACAATCTTTAGAGAGGGCTGTTGAATCTGGAATGGCAAAGAATAGCGAGGTGATACAAAAAAGGATTACAGAGTTAAAGGCGTATCGTAAAACAATGCAAGAAGCACTAGCACCTGTTAATCAATCCTTTCCAGAGGATGCACCGCAATCAACACCTGGTGCACCAACTGGTACTGGTTCAAATGCAGCAGAGGATGCAGCACGCAAGGCACAAGAGGAATTGCAAAAAGAACTAGAGAGGCAGGAAGCAGCACAGAAAAGGTACAATGAATTAAAATCAAAAGGTGCTGCCCTTACACAGCAAATGCGTACAGAAACAGAGATATATAACGATACTTTGATTGAGTTAAAAGCGATGCTGGATCAAAATATTATATCACAGGAAACGTATAACCGTGCAGTTGATAAAGCCTCAAAGAAATTCCAAGAGGCAAATGTTGAAGGGCAGGCACTTGATAGTACATTTAGAGAGATAGATAGTGCATTAGCTGGTAATATGGATTCTTGGCGTGATTGGGGGCAAGCAGTTATCAGAATTATCCAGGATGTTATACAACAACAACTGCAAATGGGGCAAACAAGTGGAAGTGGTAAAAGTAGTTTGTTTGGCTCTTTATCTAGCATTATCTCTGCTGGAATGGGATTCTTTGGTGGTGGCGGTGCTGCACCAACACAATCTGGTTTTACGGTACCATTTAAACCTACTGTAAACCATACTGGTGGCTCTGTTGGTTCTGGTGCACGTAAGGCCGTTGATCCATCTGTGTTTATTGGTGCTAACAAATACCATAATGGCGGTTTAGTTGGTGATGAGGTGCCAATTATAGCGAAAAAAGGTGAGCGTGTATTGACAGAGGAACAGCAAAAAATGTATGGTGGTACCAAGATTAATTATAATATTGATGCAAGAGGTGCGAGTGTTGAGGCGGTTGAAAGAATTAAGCAAGCACTTGATGAAATGAATAATAGTTTTGATAATAGGGCTGTTGCAGCAGTAACACACGAAAGATACAGGAACCCAAATATATTTTAATTATGGCTATAACTTTTCCATTAGATTTACCAAGTACATCATTCCGTTCAATGAAGGTGATGCCATTCACGCCTGTATCTGAAACCACATCAATATTTTCAAGTGCTATCCAAGTACAAAAATATGAGGGTGAAATGTGGGTGTATGATATAACCTTGCCTGTAATGGATGAAAACACAGCAGAGGATTGGGTATCATTCTTTCTTAAATTAAATGGTATGTATGGTACCTTTTTATTCCAAGACCCTAAACGCTCAACACCACGTGGTAGTGCTAAAGATACTGCTGGTTCACCAAAGTTTGATGGTGCACATTCTGTAAGAGATACAGAGATTGATATAAAAGATGCACCAACATCAACCACTGGATATTTGAAAGCAGGTGATTTAATCCAATTTGGTACATCTGGTTCTGCACGTATGCACAAAGTATTAGATGATGTTGATACGGATGGATCGGGTGATGCAGCAGGTGTAAATATCTGGCCACCTTTAAGAAGTGCATATAGTGATGGTGATGCAATTATTGTATCTAATGCTAAGTGCGTTTTTCGTATGATGGATAATAACCTGGATTATGATATTGATGAGGCACAGTTATATCAAAAAACATTCCGTATTAGGGAGGCATTACCATAATGGCTAGAAGTTTAGATAGTGCACTGGCCTCACACGTTACTGGTGATACTACAAGGCCATTATTATTGATAAAAGCAGAGTTTGATAGTGGTACTCTGTATTTATGGAGTGGGTACGGTGATTTGGTGTATGATAGTAATACATATACTGGTGCAGGAAAATTTCTTGGTATATCATCTGTAAAAGAATCATCATCTGTAAGAGCCAACGGAACTATCGTAACACTATCTGGTATGCCAACAGATTTGGTATCAATAGCCTTAGATGAAGATTATCAAGAAAGGCCAGTAACAATATACTTTTCCGCATTTGATAGTAACAATGCATTAATCACGCCTTACGAGGCTTTTCGTGGTTTTATGGATGTAATGACTATTAACGAGGATGCCACAAATGCCACTATATCTGTTAACTGTGAAAATGTTATGGTTGATTTGGAAAGAGCAAATGATAGTAATTACACATTAGAAGATCAAAAAAGGGAGTTTTCAAGCGATACAGGATTACAATATATTCCTGGCCTGCAAGATAAGCAAATTATATGGGGAACGGATTAACAAAAACACACGGATGGGAACAGAGATTTGCAACGTTGTTATCGCAATATAATGGATGTGAATTTAATTATGGTACCTTAGATTGCTGTTTGTTTGTTGGTGATGTTGTTAAGGAAATAACAGGTGTTGATCTGGTATCAGATTTTAGAGGTAAGTATCACGATTTAGAATCTTTGCGTGATTTTTTGCAAAAAAAACAAGGTTCCACCGATCATATAAAATTAATCGCAAAATTATTAACATCGCAAGGTGTTAATAAACAAAAGCCTGTATTTGCTAAAAGGGGTGATGTTGTGGTTATCAGGCAAATTAATGATAATGAAATAAATTATATTCTTGGTATAATACATTTAAACGGAAAAGATGTTGTTGCAATGCAGCATTCTGGATTGGGTTATTATCCAATCTCAATGATAACTAAAGCGTGGGAAATTAACTAATGCCAGCAGCAATACCAATCATAGTATCAGCAATATCCACAGCAGGTGCAGCAGCAGCAGCAGGTTGGAGTTTAGCAGCTACTATTGCGATAACAGCAGCGGTTGTTGGTTTGCAGGTTGTTGGCCTAGTTTTAGCTAAAAGAGAGGGTAAATCAAAATACACACCTCAAACTGAAAACCGAACAGAAACAATAAAACAAGCTATAATGAAAAGAGATTTTCTTTATGGCCAAGTGCGTGTTGGTGGTAAGTTGTTATATGCCACAGAGGTTGATGATAAATATTTGCATATGGTATATGCGTTGGCCACTCACGAAGTAAAGGAAATAACCAACTGCTATATTAATGATTCTCTTGTTACAGAGGATATGTTGGATTCTGATGGTTTTGTTATACGTGGGAAATTTCGTAACAAGGTGAGGATAAGAAAATTTCTTGGAACAGATGGCCAGGCAGCAGATGCGGATTTTATAAGTGAAGTTGATGAAATAACATCAACAGATAAATTTAGTGGTATAGCATATGTTTATGCTAGATATGAGTTTGATACTTCAATATTCCCAACTGGTATTCCAAAATTTTCCGCAGATGTAAAAGGGAAAAAATTATATGATTTTAGGGATACCAACACAAAGTATTCAGAGAATCCAGCATTAGCAATATATGATTTTATGGTGAACACCAGGTATGGTAAAGGCGAGGAATCAACAAGACTTGATACAGCCACTACCTTCACCTCAACCGCAAACACTTGTGAGGAAATGGTAACAGTAACAGATGTTACACACGATGTTACACCAGTATCAAATAAAGAGTTTGATATAACAGTAAACACATCTGGTGATACTATAAATTTTAGCAAGGTAAGTGAGGTATATTCATTTCCATTTGAAACAGCCGATCCAGTAAAATTAAAATTTAATGATGCCACTATAAGTGATACTTATTATGTGATTATTGTTGATGAGGGTACCATTAAATTAGCTGAAACCGCAGGTGATGCAAGTGCAGGCACATCAACCACTATTTCTGGTGTTTACAATGCATATAAAAAGCTATTAGTAACCACACACATGCCAGTATATACGGCACTGGATACAGTTGAACTAGATGATGAAACAAGCCGTTTTGCAACTGGTGATAAGGTGCAGGTGAGCACCACAGGAACACTACCAACAGGATTGGCAGTTAGTACAGATTATTATGCTATAATGAAAGGTACTAGAGTAAAGCCACGTATGCAGTTTGCCACCTCCCTAGCAAATGCATACGCTGGCACTGCAATTAGTTTAACAGCACGTGGTTCTGGCACAATGACTGTTACGAAAAAGGCAGAGCCAAGATATACTGTAAATGGATTATTTAGCACGGAAATACCACCTTTCCAGGTGTTAGAGGAACTAACTAAGTGTATGGGTGGATTTATCAGTTATGTTGGTGGTAAGTGGTTCTTAAAAGCAGGGGTTTATTCATCACCAACTCTATACTTTGATGAGGATGATATTGTTGAAGCAATGACGGTTACAACAAAGTATCCTGGCCGTGAAAGATTTAACGCTGTAACAGGCACACACTTTTCACCCTTCCATAACGATCAAGCGGTAAATTATCCAGCCATAGAGCCAGCCACATATTTAACCGAAGATAACAATAAAAAGCACGATCTATCTATTGATTATCCACTCACCAACAGGCCACAAACCTGCCAAAGATTATCATATTTATATTTGAATAAGCATCGGTTGCAAATACGCTGCCAAATTGTTGTTGGGTTAAAAGGGCTGCAAACACAGGTTGGTGATACTATATATTTTTCTAGAGATAAGTATGGATGGGTAAATAAAGAATTTGAGATTGTTGAATGGGAGTTGTTGGTATCTTCTAAGAATGGGTTGCCAACCTATAAAGTAAGGATGGGGATACAGGAAATTTCATCAGCGGTATATAGCTTTAACCACGCAACTGATGAGGTGGTGCCTGCTGCACCTGCAAACACTAATCTGGATAGTGCATTTTCACCACCTGCAGAACCAACCGGTGTAACATTATCCTCTGGTGAAAGTGATTTGTTTGTTGCTGGTGATGGTACTGTTGTATCAAGAATAAAAGTATCGTGGGATGATCCAGATTCATATGTAACGCAACATGAAGTGCAGTGGAAATTATCAACGGATAGCGATTTTACAAGCCGTATTATAAATATGCCATCAACGTATATGCATATCCAGCCAGTAAAGGATACAGAGGATTATGATATAAGGGTAAGAGCAATTAACCAATTAGGTGGTGCATCAGATTGGGCACCCAATGCAGAGGGCACGGAGCATACAGTAATTGGTAAATCAGCACCACCAGACAATGTGCCATTACTAACAGTATCACAAAACGGTGATGCGGTATTATTCAGATGGAATAAGGTAACAAATCCAGATTTAAGTGGTTATGAAATAAGATATGGATTAACTAGCCAGGATTGGGATGATTTAACATTATTAACTTTTGCAACAAAAGGTACCCAAATCACAACAGTTGCGGTACCACCTGGTACTTGGAAATTCTGTATTAAAGCTATTGATACAAATGGAAATGAAAGTACCACTGCATTATGCCAGAATCTTACAGTAACAAATAATCAGAATATCGTGTATTGTGGTAATCGTGAAAGTGCTTGGTTAGGTGCTTTAAGAGATTATCCATATTTTGCACCACGTGATGATAACAAATATTTTTATTCTAATGCTTATAGTGGTTTAGTTTGCCAAAATGCCACAAATAGTAATTTCTGTATGCGTGTGGCGTTTAATACCGGTGTGCCAAGTGCTAGTGGTAATGATTATGTTTTTGCCACAGCTAGTAGCGTAGTTAATGATGTTGGCGTTATTGTGAGGCGACAGCAAAATTCTATTATGGTGGTGGATCTAATTATAGAAAGTGGTTATTACCAAAGTAAGTGGACACCGACAGATAACACCGACTTGGATATATATGTGTTTTGGGATGGCACCACTTTAGAAACTTATGATGCATCAGGTACTTTGTTAGATGCTGATAGTAGTATAGTGAGTGGAAGCCCAACAGTTAATAATGAGATAGCGGTGGGCACTGCATCAGATCAAGATAGTAACAACGTATGGGTAAATAATATTTATTTAGTTGCCTGCTGGAATAAAACAAAAACAATGACGGAAATGAAACATCTTGATACAGATGGGTTGGAACTTCATTATGCGTTTGATGAGCCAGGTGCCACTACTTTGAGTGATAGAGGAAGTGCTAGGGCAGATTTAACAGCATATAATGGTGCTGCTATAACCTCATCCTCACGCCAATCTTTCGTTAATCCATTTGGTACACAAAACTTTCATAAGAACCCATTAAAGGGTTGGTTGATTCCAAATGATGCAACGGATGCAAGTGCAGATAATAATGATGTATTTGATAATGCGATTGTTTCAAAGCACAGTGAATATATATATAGAGAGCCAGAGGTTGATATTGGCCGTGAGGAAAACACAAGATTGTGGGTAGATACAACGTATAGCGTTATTGACGGTGAAACAGGTAACCGAAATATAACTGATAAAATTGATTATGCTGGTGATGATTCGTTGTTTGATGGTTTTGAGAATTGGAGTATAGGGTATATAGATGCAAGATATTATAAGTTTAGAATGGAACTTGATACTACCACAGCATTAACGTATATTACGAAATATAAACCAACTTTTGATATAACGGAGCGTACGGAAAGTGGAAAAAATGTAACTGTATTAACTGGTGGCACAGCAGTAACATTTACAAAGCCATTTTTTGAAATACCAACGGTTCAAGTTACTATGGTTGAAACTGGTGCGAAAATACCAGCAGCAATTTTAATAACCACAACTGGCTTTACGCTTTATGTTTATGATAATAGTGGAACAGATGTTGGTGGTGTGGTAAACTGGGAGGCAACAGGAGCATAAAAATATGGCAGTAGGAACATATAACAAACCAGATCATACAACACAAAACGGTACCGCCTATAAAACCGATATAGATAACTCT
>Ga0181577_10001448_pt1 | contig 19045 bp, 19 predicted proteins | sample 101ome_21_FD_132468 | JGI IMG/M metagenome (GOLD analysis project Ga0181577, IMG submission 132468) | Coastal salt marsh microbial communities from the Groves Creek Marsh, Skidaway Island, Georgia - 101413BT metaG (megahit assembly) | ecosystem: Environmental > Aquatic > Marine > Intertidal...
TGATCCAATACCTTTCTGGCCCTGCCATAAACCCCATAACGACTTTTGGAGCTGCTGCGGTCCACCATGATGGCCGCGCGTTTGTAGAGGTAGCCAAAGAATGGAATTTTGACCAGTTCTTTTTTTCCCACAAAAACAAAGGGATTGGGGGCTGAAGCAAACATCAACATGATGTCGATATAACTGGAATGATTGGCGACCAAAAGGTAACTTTTTTTAGGATCAAAATGGGTTTTAAATGCTTTGCGGACCCTAAACCCCATCCCCAATAAAACAAAACGGGACCAGATGTTGCGGGCGATCCAAAAGAACGGTCGATAGCCTTTGGGAAAAAGCAATAGGGCCGCCAAAAGAGGAAACAACAAGATGACAGGAACTGCGGCCAAAAGATAAAACCAAATGCGCCATAGTACGGTCAAAAATTTCCTCATTGGGTAAAAATACATTTTCTACAGATCGAGAAAGAAGGAAAGGAGTCAAACTTTGTGCAACTGTGGAAAAAAAATATCTTTGCAACAAACCATCGATTTCCCTCCTATGGCAAGAATACTAACCGGAGTCCAATCTACAGGGGTGCCCCATTTGGGGAATTTACTGGGGGCGGTATTGCCGGCCGTCCAGATGGCCGCTACGGCAGAAAATGAGTCTTTTTTGTTTATCGCCGACCTGCACTCCATCACCCAGATCAAAGATAGAGCGCAGTTGTCCAAAAACACTTTTGCTACTGCCGCTGCGTGGCTGGCCTGTGGCTTGGATGTAGAAAAAACGGTTTTTTACCGCCAAAGTGATGTGAGTCAGGTGACAGAATTGGCTTGGTTTCTGAGCTGTTTCTTTCCCTATCAAAGGCTGACACTGGCCCACTCTTTCAAAGACAAAGCCGATCAGCTGGAGGATGTCAACGCTGGATTGTTTACCTACCCCATGCTCATGGCTGCTGATATATTGATCTATGATGCCGATATCGTCCCCGTGGGGAAAGACCAATTGCAACACCTCGAAATGACCCGCGACGTGGCTGGACGATTTAACCACCAGATGGGGGCAACTTTTGTCCTACCCAAAGCCAAAATTCAAGAGCAAACCCAATATGTGACTGGAACAGATGGGAACAAGATGTCCAAGTCCAAAAACAATACCATCAATATTTTCGTGTCGGACAAGGCCCTGCGCAAGCAGATCATGGGCATACAAACAGACAGCAAAAGCATGGAAGAACCCAAAAACCCCCAAAGCTGTAATGTTTTTAAGCTGTATGCCCTCTTGGGAGACGAGGCCCAAGTCGAAAACTTAAAACAACAGTATTTGGCTGGAGGGCTGGGTTATGGTCATGCCAAACAAGCCTTGTTTGAATTGATGGTAGAAAAGTTCAAGTCGGAACGTGAAAGGTTCAACTACTACCAAGACCATCCTGAGGAGGTGGAAGTGGCCTTGGCCAAAGGCGCCGTCAAAGCCAGTAAAATTGCCGATGAAGTTTTGCTGAGGGTTCGGCGAAATCTGGGATTCTAAATCCACTCAAAAAACTTGCCGGGCAAAGGCTTGACACAGCCTTTCATTTCTAATTTCAACAACAATGTAGCGGTTTTACTCACGGAGTTTTGGGTGTGCAAGGCGATGTTGTCCAAACTTTCTTTTGGCACAGTCTTTAGGCGGTCAAAAATGGCTTGCTCCTCCGAGGACAGCTCGATAAAAAGTTTTTTTTGAACGCTCCTGGGGGATGACTCTTCTTGCCATCCCATGGCTTCGATAAGGTCTTCGGCCCCACGGATCAATTGGGCTTTTTGACTGCGGATCAGTTGGTGCCCCCCCTCAAATAAAGGGTCGTCCAAGTTCCCCGGAAAAGCAAATAACTCCCGCTGGTATTGGTGGGCAAAATTGGCGGTGATCATGCTTCCGCCCTGGGCCTTGGACTGAACCACGACTGTGGCGTGGGACAAACCAGCTATGATACGGTTGCGAATCAAGAAATGTTTGCGATCAAAAGCTTCCGATACTGTAAACTCAGAAATAAAGGCTCCGTTTTGTTCGATTTTTTGGGTGTACTTTTTATGCTCCGATGGATAGCAATGATCCAAACCGTGGGCCAAACAGGCAACCGTGGTCATCCCCGATCTCAAGGCCTGATCGTGGGCGATGATGTCTATGCCACGGGCAAAACCAGAAACGATCACTGGATCCAGTGCTTGCAATCCAGAAACGAGCTCCCGGCATAGTTTTTCCCCTCGGACATCCCCAGAACGGGTGCCGACAATGCTGATCAATTTAAGTCCATGCCAGGGGAGGCTTCCCTTATAAAAAAGCACCAAAGGAGCGTCGGGGCAGAAAGCCAAGGTTTTGGGATATGCTGGATCTCCCAAAAAAAGGAACTGGATCCCATGTTTTTTTATGTTTTCTTCTTCCCGGTAAACAGCCTCACGATGGGCTTTCCATTGTTTTAGGATTTGAATGTGGGAGGACCCAATGCCTTCTATGCTAGATAATGCGTGATCCGATTGCTTAAAAATGGTCTCCGGGCTTTTGGAAAATTCCCATAATCGTCTGGCGCTGATGTGTCCCAGTCGGGGGAGAAATCGCAAAAAAAGACAGGCTTGCAATCGGTTCATGAAAAAAAATAAAATTTGGTGCCTCCAAATATACTAACATCAAGATTTATCGTTATAATAGGAAATAAATATTGTTATATTTGAGTGTGGAATTAAAACAGTACATCCAAGAATTATTGTATCAACACGAGTGTGTTACGGTTCCCAATTTCGGTGCCTTTCTCACGCGTTCGGTGCCTGTTTTGATTGAGCAAAACTCCGGTGTTTTTAATCCCCCTCGAAAGGAAATCAGTTTCAACCGCCTTTTGACCAGTAACGACGGTATACTGGCCCACTACATGGCACAAAAGCAAGGGATTTCTTACGAACACGCCTTGAGAAAAATTGAAAAAGAGGTGATCGTATGGAAACAACGCTTGAATACCCAGCACTTGTCTTTTGCAGGCATCGGTGAGATGCGACTCAACCCCCAAAAAAACTTGAGTTTTTTTCCCTATAGAACCATTAATTTTGACCTGAATGCCTTTGGTCTAAATAGTTTTATCAGAAAACCCATCACTAACCCCAACATTTACAAAACAGAAGAATTTAAAACTTCACACATTATGGAAAATGAAAACAAAGATGATTTGATGTTCACTCCATCAGAAAAAGAAAAGCAACGCGCTCCGATTTGGAAGTATGCCGCCATTGGCGTAATTGGCATCGCAATTGTGGGAGCTTCCTATTATTTCGGGCAGCAGTATGTTGCGGATGAAAAAGCAAAGGCCACTGAAATGGCACAGAAGAAAATCAAAAGCAATGTGCAAAAAGCGACTTTCAATTTGGGTACCTTGTCTCAGGTAGATTTGAACTTGAATGCCAGCCCCGAAGTGGTCGAAAATGCGCCCTTAGCTGAGCCTTTCTACAGCTTAATTGCAGGATCTTATCGCTCGTTGGAAAATGCAGAAAAAAAGCTCGCCCAATTGCAAGCCGAAGGTTTTGATGCCGCGTTTACGGAAATCAATCCCGAAGGACTGCATCGTGTGGCCTACGGCCGATTCCGTTCCAAACGCGAAGCATTGAATTTGCACAACTACATCCGCTTCGCACTCAAAGAAGAAGTGTGGTACTTGGAAGAGTATTAAACTACATTCTGTAGATCCAGCCTTTTGGGTTTTGTGGTGTTGAATTGCTGAACACACTAAATTGAATGGTGGTTTTGCCTGTTTGCGGATGGGTGTAAATTTCCCCTAGGGTCTGTTTGGCCTTCACCTTGTCTCCTTTTTTTACATATACCTTGCCTAAGTTTTTATAGGTAGTAATGAAATTTCCATGCTTGATGAGTACGGTGGGGTTGCTGCCTTTAAAACTGAGAATGGACATGACCTCCCCTTCAAAAACGGCACGGGCCTCGGTCTTGGGTGCCGTGGCGATGGTGACCCCATTGCTTTTGATCATGGTGGTTTTTACCACTGGGTGGGGTTGGGTACCAAAGCGCTGAATGACAATACCTTTTTCTACTGGCCAAGGAAGTTTGCCTTTGTTGGCCATAAAATTGGCCGCCAATAGTTTGGCCTCGGGGGTAAGGGCGAAGGCATTTTCGGAGGATTTGCCTGCAGCCTTATTGGAGGCTGCTATGGCTTCGCGAATCAAGCGGTCGATCTCACGGTCAATGGCCTCAGCCCTCTGTTGCTTTTGCCTGATCTCTACCGCCAAAGACCGCGACTTGCTTTTTAAGCTTTGGATGAGCCTTTGCTGTGACTTCCGTTCTTGTTGTAGCTGCTCCTGCACCTTACGGTTTTCGGCCACCAAGACTTCTTTTTGAGCTTTCTGTTCCAATAAATCCTGATTCAAAGACTGGAGCGTTTTGGTCTTTTCGGCAATCTTCTCCCCTTGACTTTTACGGAAATCGGCATACTGCTTCATGTATTGAATCCGCTTGTATGCTTGGAGGAAACCTTCCGAAGAAAAGAGAAACATCAGGCGGTTTTGAGAGGATTTGCTCTTGTAGGATTTTTGAATCATTTCCGCATAGTCCTTTTTGAGGGTTTCCAATTCTTTTCTCAGGTTGGTGATATTTCTTTGGTTGACATTGATTTGACGGGTCAAAAGATTGGCCTGCTGATCGTTGATTTTTACCAAATCACTTCGGACCGATATTTTTACATTGAGGTCTTCTACTTGCGAAAGAACAGATTTTTGTTTTTTAGTGGTATTAAAAAGCAGGTTGTTGATCTGCTTGATCTCAGCTTGCAGTCTTATTTTTTGGCTTTCCAAGGACTTTTGCCGAGCTGCATTGGATTGCGCCACACCGAGGATGGGGAGCATCAGTAAAAAGATAACACAGCACTGTCTTATGCGATGCATTACATTTCTATTGGTTCGTATCCTGAGGGAATATCAAAGGGGATACTCAAGCGGTCGGGGAAATCCGCACGGGTATACTCCATAATGATTCTTTTTAAATCCTTTCCGTCAAAGAGGGAAATCTGCACTTCTCCTGGAACAAATTCTCCATCTAATTTCTGATGATTTAGATATTTGATGGTCAGATTGTTATTCGTGCCTGGAATCATAAAGCGTTGTTCCAACAGAAGAAAACTGTTGGGATCAAAAAAGAAAGTGGGGCGAAATCTGAGTTTTTGGGATTTGGGCGTTAGTATATAGTGTTTTGGGTGTGATATGGTCTCCCATCGCCCTCTGTTGATATCGGTGAGCGGGAGTCCCATCAAAAGGTTTTGAAGGTCAGAAAATTCAAACCTAGAATCGAGTTTTTGGTTGATAAAAGACACATCTCCTTCGAAATAGGTCTTTTGAAATTTTTCGTAAAAAGAAACCTTTTCGGGGGTAACCAATAATTTCGCAATGGGAACAATCATATTGGCACTCATCCATATGGATTTGGACTTTTCCATCCGCAGGTTGATGATGATTTGTTGCTTTCTTTTTCCGTCATCATAAGTGGTTTTGACACGGGATCTGAACCGTTGGTATCGCAACTGATTTTTGGTAATGGATTTGGTCAATTCTTTGATTTGGATTTCCTTCATGGGAGTCCGGCTGGGAGGAAGAGCAGGCGATTTACAAGCCGAAACCAAGAGCATCCCCCCTACCAAAATGAGTTTTAGGCAATTCAGGAAAATTGATTTTGGCTTCATGGCTATGACAATTCTGAATAATCTCCGATGCTAACAAAATGATACGCGCCGTTGTAATGTACTTGATTTCCGATCATGGCGCCTTGTAACTGTGCATTTCGGATCAGGGTATTTTTTTGAATCAAACTTCCCCCTATGTTGGAGTCTTCTATTCGGGTTCCTGCACCCACTGCGGTATGGGGTCCGACGGTGGTGTTTTTTAATACCACACTAGGGCCAATATAGCAAGGAGGGAGGATTTGACTGTTTTCCAATACCACATCATCGGACACCAAATTATGGCCTTCTTGAGATAAAATGTCCAACATTTTGGCATTGGTCTCCAGTGTGATTTTGGGATTGCCACAGTCCATCCATTCTTTGACCGCCCCTGGGGTAAATACTGCCCCTTTTTCCATCATGGCCAAAATCCCTTCGTTGAGTAAAAATTCTTCCCCCGCTGCGCGTTCCATTGCCATGGTTTTTTCCAGCTCTTGCTTGATGACTTCCCCTTCTTTAAAATAATATATTCCAATAACTGCCAAATCGGAAACAAATTCTTGAGGCTTTTCCACCAAAGCGGTGATATGATTGTCTTCGTTCATTTTTACCACTCCATAGGCTTTGGGATTTTCCACCTTTTTGACCCATATCATTCCGTCCACACTGGGGTCTAGCGTAAGATCGGTGCGGATAAGCGTATCGGCATAGGCCACGATGATGGGACCTGATAGGGAATCGGCAGCACACATTACGGCATGACCAGTACCCAAAGGGTCCAACTGTCGGTATATGGAAGCTTTGGCCCCCAAAGACTTAGCCACTTTGGTGAGCTCTTCCTCTATAGCAGGGCCAAAAAAGGCGGGGTCTCCCAAGACATAGGCAACTTCTTCTATGGGTTGGGCCACCACCCTAGCAATTTCATTGACCAATTGAGCCACGATGGGTGTTCCCGCAACAGGCAACATGGGCTTGGGAACCGTCAAGCTATGGGGCCTTAACCTAGAGCCTCTTCCGGCCATGGGAACAATGATTTTCAATATTTTATATTTAGTTGGTTAAACATATACTTTCATTTACTTCTTTCCCGTGCTACCAAATCCTCCGCTGCCTCTTTCGGTTTCGGGAAGCTGATCTACGGGTTGCCACTGCACTTGACTGTATTCGGCAACCACCAGTTGCGCAATCCGATCCTGCGGAGCAATGGTAAAATCCTCTTGTGAAAGATTGATCAGAATGACACCGATATCTCCCCTATAGTCAGCGTCTATGGTTCCTGGGGCATTGAGTACTGTAATGCCGTGTTTGGCAGCCAGTCCACTTCGGGGTCGAACTTGGGCCTCATGGCCTTTGGGCAAAGCGATGGACAGGCCCGTTGGAATGATTTTACGCTCCAAGGGCGACAAGGTGATGGGAGCCTCAATTTGGGCGCGTAAATCCATCCCTGCTGATAAGGGTGTGGCGTAATGGGGCAAATCGCCCGCTCCGGTGTAATGGACAGGAATTGCTGTCATTTTTTTGTTTTATTCAAAAATACAAAAAGCACCCCGAAACCTGGTCTTCTCTTCTTTCAGTTAATCTTTTTTTATGAAAAATAATTATTAAGCTTCTACCCCCTATGGATTTTGGCAATGATCCATTCACATTTTTACAAAAGATAATTCTTTTTCAATGGCCGCTATCACCCAATCAATCTCCTTTAAACTCATTTTAAAATAATCTACAAACAGCCTTTGTTGAGCCGTGGCAGCGGTGAGATGATTTAAAAATTCCTGATCTTTCTTTAGGGCTTGGAAATCATTGGGAAACCTTGAACTAAGGTTTTGACCGGTTTCCAAATGGCGGGTAATCACTGGTTCTGATAATATAATCAACAATTCCTTGCTGCGGTTGCCCTGTTGTTCCAATTCTTTGAGGATGTAGTCGAATAGGTGAGTAATTTGTGTTCTGAGGGGATTGTTTTTAATGACTGTGCTAGAATTATCCAGGCTTTCGTAGGACGTTCTTTGGCAAAAGAAAGCATCGTATTGTAAAATTTTTCCGAGAAGAGTGTCGTAATCTTGATGGTAATCGGAAAGGGGGTCTTTGAGTAACGCAATGAGCTTTTGATTCCCGACGATTCTCATTGAGTCATTTTTTATGATGTATTGAATTTTGTTTCGATTTTGGTGAAGATCATCATAAATTCCTTTGAGAGTCATCCTTTCTATACTCAGGCTTTTTCTGTTTTCTTTCCAGTTATCAACCTCTAAGGCAAGAAGGATCCCAAACATGACCAAAAAAATCTCTCCAATACCAATAAGGATGAATTTTTTGGCGGTTGCGTTTTTGAAAATGGGAATTTTGAAGGTTCTAAGGATGATCGACATAGGGCTGTTTTTTAATTTCTGGGCCAGCGGATAAAATATCGCCCCCAAATTAGAAAAAATCAATCCAGGAGGTCATGTATTTGGGCTTTGCTGATGCGTACAAAACTGTTTTGGGTGTAGTTGTCTTTTTCAAAAACGATCCCCAAGTCAGCGTTTTCCAATAAGGTAACGGTAGCATAGGCCGCTGGGCCTTGATATATGGTTTTTTGGGCCGACCAGGTTTTACCATCATCTTTGCTAATGCTCAGGGTAAGATTTTTCCTATTGTGGGGGTCAAAGGCATTGATAAATAGTAAAATTCCCTTCGGTATCGCGGAATCGTTTGTATCCCAACGAATGATGCCTGCATTACAACCCGGGTCGACCAAGTTATAGTCGGGATGAGTGGTCCAAGTTTTGCCCTCATCCTCTGAAATATAAATTTGTCTGTAGCCTTTTTTGTTGAGTCTGCAGTTGACCATCCAACTGCCGTCACTGCGTTCCACTACTTTGGATTCATCCCCTGGAATAAGGGGAGTGTTGACCCTTTGCCAAGTACGGCCGTGATCCTCACTTTTGAAAAGGTGAAGACCGTTGTTGAGGTTGACCAAAGTGTGGATTAGGGTTCCCTTTCGGGTTTGAATCCCCCTGCCTGAGGTGATGAATTTAAAGTCTTTGTGCCAATGGTCAGGAGTGATTTGATCGGTGATGTCTACAGCTTCCGACCAGCTTTTTCCGTTGTCCTCGCTTTTGATGTATTTTAGGTAATATACTTGGGGTTCTCTGTCGAGATCCATATAATTAAAAAACAAAAAGATGGTATGGGTCATCCGATCCACGATCATGGAGGGGTCGGAGGCTGATTGGCCCAAAGGATAGTCTACGAGCCTTTGAATAGGGGTCCAAGTTTTCCCGTTATCACTGCTTCTTTTACTAACTATATTTATATTGTTGTTGTCCCTTAAGTCGGCACATGAAGGTACTCTTTCGTCAATGGCAGTGATGAGATCGCCATTGGGAGCGGTTACGATGGCTGGGATTCTGTAACAGGCGATGTCTTCTTTTTGAGGGAACAGATCTGTAAATTCAAATTCCTGAGCAGGGCTTATGCCAAGGGAAAGCAGGACAATGGCGACTGCCAGCTTATTTTTAATCTTTGATTTTTTGTTTTTCATATGTTCTGATGGAAGCCCCTGAGCTTAAACCTTGAGGAAGGTTTTGTTTTTGTACATGTACCACAATAGTAGATAAAGCAATGCAAAGCCTCCGATGACAGTGATCAATTCATAATAGTCTCCCATAATGGGGGCCAGCCCATACAGCACAAATCCAGCAATTTTGGGGAAAGGCAAAACGTGGGTGATCACATAAGCAGTGATGGCATTCATTCCAATGACTTTAAGAAAAAAAGCCCATTTGAACTTTTGTTGGACGTCTATGATCCAATAAAAAACAGCCATCAGAATATAACAGATTCCAGAAGAGACCAAGACAAAAGAGGAAGACCACAGTTTCTTTACGATGGGATGCCAAATGTTTGCAAAAATACCTATAAAAAGAGCAATTGCTCCATAAATGAGGAGGGTTTTGACCACCTTCATTTTGTCTTTTTGAGCTTTGATGAGGATCCCTGCAAACAGGCCAGAAAGGGTGGTGGCGGTAAAGCCTAAACCAGACAAAAACCAAGTATATTGTTTGCCATCGTCAAAAGAACCAAAAATCAAATGATCGACATAGAGGGCAAAGTTTGCGTCGGGCATAAGGGTACTCCTACCGATACCAGGGAGGGTGGGTAAGGTCAACAATAGGGCATAGACCAACAAACAGCCCACAAAAAGCAGTTGTCTTTGGATGGGTTTTAAATAGACATAAGCAATCGTGGTAAAGACATAGCCTACGGCAATGGCTTGCAAGGTGTTGCTAAAGATTTTGAAGGTAGAAAGGTTAAAGTCCAATAGGTTGCCCTGAACAATCCAACCGAGTAAAAAGAGCAAAAAGAACCTTCTCAACAGCTTTAGGAAAAGGGGTTTTCTGCTGCTGGAATTTTGTGTGTATTTTGAAACAGAAAAGGGGATTACTGCCCCAACGACAAAGAGAAAAAGCGGCATAATGATATCGTAAAACCGAAAACCCAACCATTCTGGGTGGGAGAATTGCCGAGCCAACGCGGCTGTAAAATCAGAGCCCACGCCCTTGTTTAATTTAGAAAAAAACTGGTCGGCCAAAACGATCATCAACATGTCGAAGCCCCTAAGGATGTCTATGGAACGGATACGATTTTGAGTAGAAGAAAGCATTGCTTTTGGAATTATATTCAACTAAAAGTAGTAAAAAATCGTCTTCAAAGGGGAAGTCCGTTTTTTTCTTCCTTTTTAGAACAATGCGTGGCATGAGGTTTAAAGAAAATTAAACCCTAAAATGTGGGAGTTTCCTAGCCGTTCAAAGCCTCAGCGCCGCCCACAATTTCGAGGATCTCGTTGGTGATGGCTGCTTGTCGTGCTTTGTTATAGGTAAGTTTGAGTTGATCTCTCAAATCAGTTGCATTGTCGGTGGCCTTGTGCATGGCAGTCATCCGTGCACCGTGTTCGCTGGCAAAGGAATCTCTGACGGCTTTAAAAAGCTGCATTTTGAGGGACTTGGGCAGCAACTCATCAACAATGGCCGATTGGGAAGGCTCGTAAATGTAATCGGAAGAAGTATTTCGTGTGCTGTCTTCTTCAGCAACAATAGGAAGGTATGGTTCGGTGGTAACGATCTGTGTGGCTGCATTTTTAAAGCGGTTGTAAACCAACAAAACTTTGTCGTATTGCCCTTCGGCAAAAGCGTCCATGGCTTTTATGGCCACCGCCGAGACATTGCTAAAGGTAAGGTCGTCATATATGGCATCATGACGACTGATGACCGGCAAGGTTTTGGAAAGAATGTCTCCTCCTTTTTTACCAATGCACATTACCTCAACGGTTTTGCCTGCGTAATCTTCCTTGGACAACCTTAGGGTTTCTTTGATAATATTGGTATTGAAAGCTCCACACAAACCTCTGTTAGAGGTCACGGCAATGATGAGAATCTTCTCCTCAGCACGCTGTGCAGTATAGGGGTTTTGCCCCTCACCGTCTAAGCTTCCGCTGAGGTTTTGAATGAGTTCCGTCAGCTTGTTGGCATAGGGCCGCATGGCGGTAATGGCGTCCTGGGCTTTCTTCAACTTGGCAGCCGATACCATTTTCATGGCACTGGTGATTTGCATGGTCGAAGAGACCGAAGCAATACGATTCCGTATTTCTTTTAGGTTGGGCATCTATTCAAACGCTTTGGAGGTTTCTTGTGCTACCGCATTGAGGGTGTCTAGAACATTGTCGGTCAATTTTCCTGCTTTTAGTTCTGCCAACACTTTTTTGTGTTGCTTTTTAAGGCTTGTCAAAAAAGCGGTCTCAAATTCTTTGACTTTATTTACAGGAACATTTCTCAAAAGGTTCTTAGATCCTGCATAGATGATAGCAACTTGTTCTTCCACGGTATAGGGATCGTTTTGGGCCTGCTTGAGAATTTCTACATTTCGTCTTCCTTTTTCAATTACGTTGAGTGTGGCAGCGTCAAGATCAGAACCAAACTTGGCAAAAGCCTCCAATTCTCGGAACTGGGCTTGGTCGAGTTTGAGGGTCCCCGCTACTTTTTTCATGGACTTGATCTGCGCAGATCCCCCTACCCTCGATACGGAGATTCCCACGTTGATCGCAGGACGCACTCCAGAGTTAAAGAGGTCGGACTCTAAAAATATCTGGCCATCGGTAATCGAAATTACGTTGGTAGGAATGTATGCGGAAACATCGCCCGCTTGGGTTTCAATGATGGGCAGCGCCGTTAATGACCCTCCTCCTTTCACTTTGTCTTTGAGGGAGTCGGGCAGGTCGTTCATGCCTTTCGCGATGTCGTCATCTGCAATGACTTTTGCGGCACGTTCCAGCAATCTGGAGTGAAGATAGAATACATCCCCTGGATAGGCCTCACGCCCTGGAGGACGGCGAAGCAAAAGGGATACCTCACGATACGCTACTGCTTGTTTTGACAAATCGTCGTATATGATTAAAGCCGGACGACCAGTGTCTCTGAAGTACTCACCAATGGCGGCTCCTGCAAAAGGAGCGTATACTTGCATGGGTGCAGGGTCGGAGGCATTGGCAGCAACGATGGTGGTGTAGGCCAATGCGCCTTTGTCCTCTAATATTTTGGAAATTCCAGCTACTGTTGAGGCCTTTTGCCCCACTGCAACATAGATACAATATACTGGCTCACCCGCATCAAAGAATTCTTTTTGATTGAGGATGGTGTCGATACATACGGTGGTTTTACCCGTTTGACGGTCACCAATGACCAGCTCTCTTTGTCCTCTTCCCACAGGAATCATCGCATCGATGGACTTGATCCCAGTCTGCAAGGGTTCATTAACGGGCTGCCTGAAAATTACCCCTGGGGCTTTTCGCTCTAAGGGCATTTGAAAGGTTTCCCCTTCGATGGGCCCCTTCCCGTCAATGGGATTCCCCAAGGTGTCCACCACGCGTCCTACGATCCCCTCTCCTACATTGATGGAGGCAATTTTTTTGGTTCGCTTAACGGTATTTCCCTCCTTAATTTCCCTAGAAGGACCGAGGAGTACCACTCCAACATTGTCTTCTTCGAGGTTGAGAACCATGCCGTCCATTCCATTTTCGAAAGTGACCAACTCCCCGTACTCAACAAGGGTAAGACCATAAACTCTGGCGATTCCGTCCCCTACTTCAAGTACGGTTCCCACTTCGTCCAAGGAAGCGGTGGCCTCGAATCCTGCCAATTGTTTTTTTAATATTGCTGATACTTCAGCGGGCTTCACATCTGCCATTTTTTGTTTTTTTCAGTATTAAGATGTAATCAATTCTCTCTTTAATAATTCCATGCGTTCTGCAACGCTGGCATTGTATTGTAAATCGCCTACTTTGAGGATAAACCCTCCCTTGATGGCAGGATCTACAATGTTTTTCAACTCCATTTTTAAAGGGGTCAAAGCGGCTGCTTTTTTCAAAACTTCTTTCTCCAAAGCTGCGGTTAATGGAACTGCAGTGGTGACTGTGGCGCCCACTTTGCCTTGTTGCTGGTCATACAAGTGAATGTATTGCTGTGCTATGCCTTCCAAAAGTCCCTCTCTGCTGTTTTGAGAGAGAAGGTCAAAAAGACTTTGGAGGATTTTGGATCCTTTGGGGAAAACCTCATCCATGATCTTTCTTTTTTTGGAACCCGGCAAAACAGGGCTGTTCAACACTTCTTGCAATTCAGGATTGCTTTCCATCACAGAACCGATATTTTGCATTTCTTCTACGACCTCTTGCTGCTTTTGGTTTTCGGTTGAAAATTCCAAAAGTGCTTTGGCGTAACGTATGGCAGCTCTTCCTGATTTCATAGACGGTTTATAAAGAAGCGTCTTTTAGTAATTTCTCTACCAATTGAGCTTGTTTTTCTCTACTGTCCAACTCGGTATCAATGACTTTTTCGGCGATGTCCAAAGAAATTTGGGCTACTTGGTTTTTGAGTTCATTGATGGCAGCACGCTTTTCATTTTGAATGGCTTCCTGAGCCTGTGCGATAATTTTGTCGGCCTCAGCCTTGGCTTCTGCTTTGGCTTGTGCAACAATCTCTGCACCATTGGATCGTGCCTCCTTCAAGAGGGCTTCTCGCTCCGCTCGAGCCTCTTTTAAAACCTTTTGGTTGTCTTCTTGGATGGAAGCCATTTCTTTTTTGGCTTCTTCGGCTGCATTCATGGCGTCCCTAATGGAAGTTTCCCTTTCATTAACGGTGTCCAAAATGGGCTTCCATGCGAACTTTCTTAAAAGTAAGACAAGTCCAATGAAAATGAAAAGCTGCCAAAAAAACAGCCCAAATGAGAATTCATTGATTAGTTTTTCCATTCTTAAATGAATTTATCCCGCTTTGCGGGGAGATACATAGGGAAGATTAAACTGCAAATAATGCCGCAAAACCAATCCCTTCCACAAGGGCCGCTGCGATCAACATTACTGTTTGAATTTTCCCAGTAGCATCGGGTTGACGTCCGATGGCCTCCATGGCCCCTCTTCCGATAGAACCAATACCGATTCCTACTCCGATTACTACTAAACCTGCTCCTACTATTGCTGGAATTTCCATAATTAACTATTGATTTAAATGTTATAATTTATTTTAATGATCTTCGTGTTCTTCTTCAACGGCGAACCCAAAATACAAAGCCGATAATACCGTAAAGATATAGGCTTGCAAAAGGGCAACCAGTATTTCAATGATAGAAATGGAAAAAGCCAATACGAATGAAAGGCTGGAACCAATCCAATTTTTAAATATAAAAATAAGGGCAATCAAACTCATTAGTACAATATGACCCGCTGAGATGTTGGCGTACAAACGGATCATTAAAGAAAAAGGCTTGATCATGAGTCCTAAAAGCTCTATGGGCGCCAAGATAATCTTCATTGGCCATGGCACTCCAGGCATCCAAAAGATGTGCTTCCAATAATATTTTTTCCCAACCAAAGTTGTAATGACAAAGGTGATCAATGCCAAACAAAAAGTGATGGCAATGTTGCCAGTTACATTAATCCCTAGCGGAGTTAACCCCAGAAGGTTTAAAAACCAGATGAAAAAGAACAAGGTCAACAGGTATCCCATAAACCTACGATGGTGTTTTTCTCCAATATTAGGGATGGCTATCTCATCTCTAACATACAAAATTATGGGTTCAAAAAATCGACCCACTCCTTTAGCAATCCTTCCATTTTTTTGGTAGGACTTGGCCAAGCCTCTAAACAAAAAGAACATCAACAATGCGGTAAATAAAATGGAGACGACGTTTTTGGTAATCGAGAAATCAAGCGGTTTTATGTTTTCGGGGTGATGATGGTCGTCATAGGTTATGGTTCCCTGTGCATCGGTTTTGTAGATCTTCCCGTGATAGAGCTTGTAATGGTTCTCGCCCAATTGAACAACACTTTTTCCGTGTTTGAGCTTGGAAGAGGAAAAGATTTTAAGTCCATTGTCCCACAAAATAACAGGCAAGGGCATTCCGATGTAGACTTTTTCTCCACTTGTTTTATCCTTATAAGACAAGAGATTGAAATCGTGAGCGTCTTCCAAGTGATGGAGGATGTATGCTTTAATTTCAGACTTTAAATCGGAGGGGGTATCGCCGTCTTTGGTGTTGGATGTTTTAGCGTAGAGGGTATTGAAAGACACCATTAAAAATGCAACGAAATAGGTGTAAAATGGTTTCGGCATATTGACTACCAGTCTAATGGTTTGAATTTTGGAGCAAATGTAAGTCATTACACCATTAAAATAAAACAGTTTTGGAAATAATTTTAAGCTTATTGAAGGGGGCTAATCTCTCTGACTTAAAATTTTTACCAGTGCTATAATCTCCACTGTCAATGCCGCAATGTAAGGTACAAAAAAGGATAAAAACCCAAGTTTTGGGGACAAATCTTGCTCCTGAAAGCCGCTAAATACTAGGACATAAAAAAGAATAAATTTAAGTCCGCTGGTAAGGAGAAAGACCCAACCCAATAGCGCAGGGTTCTGTTTGGAAATCCAAAGTAAAACGATAAAAAAGACAAAGGCTATACCAGCGTTGAAGACATAGCATGAAATTAGGAGTTGATTGGGAATCGGCCAATCGAAATGGTGATTGGTCAGTGTGTGCATCCACAACAAAAAAGCCATGGACAAAAAAAGCTTTAGCGAAAACTTTAGAATCGTTGAGTCCAATAATTATTTTCTGTTGCTTTGTTTGTTGATGAGCAATAAGATCATGACCAATCCTATTGAAGCCGCCACTAAGGTAGGCCATTTTGAAGTAATGTCCCATTTCTTTTGTGCCCAGCCGCCCAGACTAATCATCAGATACATGACTGCACCAATTTGAAAGGCAAGACCCGAGAAAATAAGCCAATTCTTAGGCTGTTTTTTCATGATTATCGTCGGTGCCTTTGACCAACCTGATCTCTGCTTTTTTTCCTTCTCGATTCATGGAGCAGCTTGCATTGAAAGATGCACCCGACTCAACAATCAATTTGCCAATGACCACATCACCTTCAATAACACTGGTTGAGCGTAAGTTTAGGGTTTCGGAAACGAATAATTTTCCTTTGATTTTTCCTTCCACATCGGCATTAGAGCAACTTACTTCCCCATCAATAATGCCGTCTTTACCCACCACTACTTTTCCTTTTGTTTTCAGGGATCCTTTGAGTTCGCCGTCGATTCTAAAATCCCCTTCAGAAACGATATTTCCTTGTACGGAAGTGCTGTTTTCAATTCGGCTGTAATGGCTGTTGATCTCGTTATTTTTCATGGTTGAAACTTATTTTGTCTAGGAGCATTTTTCTGTAATCGGCTGATAAAACTACAAAATTATTTGTATTCAATAGATCTTCTTCAATTTCTTTGAGCTTGTTTTTTAGATCGTTGAGCTTTCTTCTGTTGCGGATTCCGTGCAAGACAAGAAAGGTTTGGTCTTGGTCAAAGCGATCTTCAGATAAAAACCAACGGTTTTGAGGTATCTCATTAAGTGCGTTTTGAACTTTGGTTCTGGTCTGATTTAGAAGGGCGGTGTCTTTGGCTTTAAAAGTGAAGACCCATTTGTAGTTGAGAAACACCTTTTTGTCTTTTTCGATGGAATCGGTCAATTGAATCTGTTTGATCATTTCTTTGGCCCGCTCTGCCTCGAGAGATTCTGGATATTTTAATGCTATCTGCTCCAATTGCTTTTGCCAAGTTTTCTTGCCTTCAAGACGCCCCTGAAAATTGGCCATCAGAAGATCAAACTTGGCCTGAACTGGAGTTCCCCCCAACAAAACTCGATAAGAGGCTTCCTTTTGATAGAGCTCATCAAAATCGCCCTTTTTGTAAATGCTCAACAGATTTTCATAAATACTCTCGGGGGTTTGCAAGTCCGATTGGCTGAATTTTTCAGGATTGACCAAGATTTTTGAATAGGGGGATTCTGGGTAAGCATTAACGATTTCTTTGTAATATTCCTCTGCTTTTTGCGGCTTTGTTTTTTCGTGAATTTTGTAGAGGTGATAGAGCGCGGGAGCCGCTGTTTCTGCGGGAGGATCTAATCCCAACAAATGGTCCAATCGTTCTTTGGCAAGCTTGAAGTTTTTAAAACTCTCCTTGTAGATCATCCCCAATTGCAAGTAGGCATTCTGGTTTCGTTTTTTGATGCTATCGATTTCTTTTGGGGACTGGGGTAGGGCTTTGACATAGTTTTCTGGTTTTTCAACAAAAAATGTCTCCGTCGGCTCTTGTAGCTGTTCTTGAATGTTGTCGGGGGTTTGCCTCACTGTATTGATGGCCGAGGCAATGGCCCAATTATCAGTATTGGGGCGGTCGCCCCAGGTAGAAAGGAATTTTTGTTGACCCTGAACCACCAACATAGGATTATAAAAATAAAAGGCATTGGCATTTGACGATTTTCCAAAAAACGGAAAAGCCCCTTTCTCTTCTGTGTCCACCTCCGCCAGTGCTTTCGCCTCTTTCTTTTTTATGTATTCCTGAAAATACTCCAATTGTGCGGTTTTATCCATTGAGGTGAGGTGGAGCACACTGTCGGTAGCCTGTGCCATTTTTTCGTATTTGATTACCGCATTGAGGTTGTCACGTTCCCTTTGTGTTCTTCTTTTTTCCAGTGTTTGGTCGGGCATGGTGTTGAGAAGGCTGTCGAGGTAGGCGCCAGTATTTACGTATTGGCCGCTGGCAAAATTAAAATTGGCCAAGTCTCGATAGTTCGCTTTTCTGGTGGGTAAATCGAGGTTTTCAGATCTTAAGGATTGGCTGAGGTAGCGCTCTCCCAAGCTGTCTTGATGTTGCCGGAAATAGTGCATTCCAATGGCACGATAAATCCAGTGATCATAGGGCTCGTTTTCGTAGTTTTTAGTCAGCTTTTCGTAGGATTCCATTGGGTCCAAACTGTCTCGAATGCTCCTGATCTGCAATCTTTTAATCTGGGCATTGATCCAGTATTTTCTTGATGTTTTTCGCTTCAGCCCCACTACCTGTTCAAAAGCCCATAGTGCAGAGTCAGGTTTATTAAGGTTTTCATACAATTGACCGGTCAAAAAATAGTACCGTCCTTTGATAAGATTGTCTTTGGCAGTTGAAGCCGCTTTTCTCATGTAAAAGCAGGCGGAATCCAGTTGTTTGGTATTGATGAAGGCCTGAGAAAGGGTCGCATTGGCGGGACTGTGAAAGTTGCTTTTGGGGGTAATGGATCGTGCCAAGCTCCTGAGGTTTTTGATGGCCAACTCATTGTTCCTCAATCGAATATTGGTTTTTTCACGCCAAATTCTTCCTTCTACATAGGTTTTGCTGTCGGCATAGTTTTCCAACAGAAAGTTGAAGGCCTCCATGGCCGGGAAAAAACGGCGGTCAAAATAGCGGGCCTTGCCCAAGAGTAAATAAGCCTCATCGATTTGATTGTTGCGTTGAATCCCATTGATGTTCATGGAATGCTTTTGGATGGCTTTTACTGCTTTTTCCTCAGCGCGACTGAATCCAGGAACGAGGGTGGTTTGATCCATTTGCTCGCCGTTGAGGGCAATGGGCTCTACCTCAAGAAGCTCAAAAAAGTTGTCGTCGTAGGCTTGTGATATGATGGACTCCCCTACCTTAAAGGCTTCCTTGCCATTGAACATGACATTGTACTTGGTGTTGACAGAATGGTAGCCCCTATTGAGCATTTTGTTTTTTTGGGTAGAGCATCCCCATAAGAAGAGTAACAAAATGGAAGACCAAAAAATGATTCCTTTTTTCAATGGAAAAGCTTTATTCTAATAACTTAAATTAGAAAGGTTTAGTATGTATAAAGAGCTTAAATTCTTATAGAATACAATAATAATTATTTTTAAAATAAATTTGCAAAAAAATAGCTATGCCAGATATGTATCCTTTGGTGATTTCAAAAATCACCCGAAATACTCCAAATGCCGTATTGATTTCATTTGAGGTTCCCGAATCGGAA
>Ga0181577_10001453_pt1 | contig 19037 bp, 21 predicted proteins | sample 101ome_21_FD_132468 | JGI IMG/M metagenome (GOLD analysis project Ga0181577, IMG submission 132468) | Coastal salt marsh microbial communities from the Groves Creek Marsh, Skidaway Island, Georgia - 101413BT metaG (megahit assembly) | ecosystem: Environmental > Aquatic > Marine > Intertidal...
GCTGTCTATGTCGCCATTGGCTAGCACGGGAATGTCGACGGCGCTGACGATCTCGGCAATGGTGTCGTATTCAGCGCTGCCCAAAAAACGATCGGCGCGGGTTCGGCCATGCACGGCTAACATTTGTACCCCGGCAGACTCTGCAATCCGCGCAATGGCCACTCCATTGCGTTTATCGGGCGCGATACCGGTGCGAATCTTTAGTGTTACAGGCACGGATGACGCCTCAACAACGGCCTCGAGAATGCGCGCCACCAGAGTTTCATCGCCCAGTAGCGCCGACCCGGCGGCTTTTTTGCAGACCTTTTTGGCCGGGCAACCCATGTTGATGTCAATAATGTCGGCGCCCTGGTCGACGTTATAGCGCGCCGCCTCGGCCAGCAGCTTGGGCTCACTGCCCACAATTTGAATGGAGCGCAGGCGCTCATCGCCTTGCCGGCTGCGATACCGGCTTTTGCGCGAATCGCGCAGTTTGGGATCGGCGGTCAGCATCTCACCCACTGCCAGTCCTGCCCCCAGTTGCAGGCACAGCTCTCGAAACGGCAAATCGCTGACGCCCGCCATGGGTGCAACCACCACGGCGTTGGGGACACAGAGCGATCCTATTGTGAAGCCGTTTGCTGACACGTCTGGGGGGTCCTTGCGAGAGGGCCGCCATGTTACACCTGAGGTGGGGGTGGTTAAAGGTTTTTGGTCGTTTTTTGATCAATTTGCACTGATGCGGGAAAGTTTGCGCATAAATTCGCCGATCTTGCTGGTAAAAATGCCAAATACAGCAAATTGTTAGACAGTCCTGGTCTGTTCGGGTAACACTGTGATCTTAAACGGACCACGAGCCGATCGTGGGGGGAAAAGACGCGATGTCCGACATTTTGGTGCTAAACGGTCCCAATCTGAACCTATTGGGAACCCGCGAGCCGGAAATCTACGGTCGAGAGACTTTGGCCGACATTATGGCCCGCCTGCAAGCCTCGGCTCAGGCTCACGGCGTCAGTCTGGACAGCCTTCAGAGCAACGCCGAGGTCGACCTCATAGAGGCGGTTCACGCGGCCCGCCACAACGGCACACGTTTTATCTTGATTAATCCGGCGGCGTTTACCCACACCAGCGTGGCATTGCGTGATGCCTTGGCCGGGGTCGAGATTCCGTTCATCGAAGTTCACCTTTCTAACGTACATGCTAGAGAGCCTTTTCGACACACCAGTTATTTTTCTGATCTCGCCGTTGGCGTGATCTGCGGTTTGGGCAGTTACGGTTATGACTGCGCACTGCATACCGCTGTGGAAAATTTGAAGTCACATCCTGTTGCCTGAAGGGGGGCGCATACCATGGATATTCGTAAAGTTAAGAAGCTGATCGAACTGCTTGAAGAGTCGAACATTGACGAGATCGAGATCAAAGAGGGTGAGGAATCGGTCCGCATCAGCCGCAACAGCCACGCGGTGGCGGCGTCGGCCATGGGCCAAGTCGCCATGATGGCACCGCAGCCTGCACCGGTCATGCCAGCGCCCGCTGCCGCCCCAGCGCCCGCCGCTGCACCTGCCGCCGCGCCTGCAGAGGCAGCCAGTGTCGATAGCAGCAACGCCGTGCTATCCCCAATGGTCGGCACCTTCTATCGAGCCCCCAGCCCCGATGCGGCGTCATTTGTCGAAGTAGGGCAAACGGTTCGCGTTGGCGATGTCTTGTGCATTGTCGAAGCCATGAAAATGATGAACCAAATTGAGGCCGATCGAGCCGGCACCGTGACCGCGATCCATGTGGAAAATGGCGAGCCGGTCGAGTTTGACCAGCCGCTGATCACCATCGTTTAACGGCCCGTTTCGTAAGCTCGACACCAAGGAAACCAAATTCATGCTCGAGAAGGTACTGATTGCTAACCGCGGAGAAATTGCCCTGAGGGTACTCCGCGCCTGTAAAGAGCTGGGCATTGAGACTATCGCAGTGCATTCGACTGCCGACCGGGAACTGAAGCACGTGCGCCTGGCCGATCAGTCTGTATGCATTGGACCGGCTCCGTCCCCCCAAAGCTATCTGCACGCACCGGCCATTATCAGCGCGGCGGAATTAACCGGAGCCGATGCCATTCATCCGGGCTACGGTTTTTTATCTGAAAATGCCGATTTTGCCGAGCAGGTTGAGAAAAGCGGGTTCGTTTTTATTGGCCCCAGAGCCGACACTATTCGCTTGATGGGCGATAAAGTCTCGGCCAAGCAAACCATGACCAAAACCGGTGTGCCGACGGTGCCGGGTTCAGAGGGTGAGATTCCCGACGATCCTGACGAGATTCTGCGAATAGCTCGTGACATTGGTTACCCGGTGATCGTAAAGGCAGCTGCCGGCGGCGGCGGTCGTGGCATGCGTGTTGTACACAACGAAGAAGTGTTGTTGAGCTCCATTAAGGTCACCCAGTCCGAGGCGCAAGCCGCCTTTGGCTCGCCGGTGGTGTATATCGAGAAGTTTCTGCAGCGTCCGCGCCACGTTGAAATTCAGGTATTGGCCGACGGTCAGGGCAATGCCATCCATCTCGGTGATCGCGACTGCTCGTTGCAGCGCCGTCACCAAAAAGTACTCGAAGAAGCACCCGCACCGGGGATCGACCCCAAACTACGCGATGAGATCGGCGAGTCCTGCGTGCGCGCCTGTATCGAGATGGGCTACCGGGGTGCGGGTACTTTTGAGTTCTTGTACGAGGACGGCGGGTTTTATTTCATTGAAATGAACACCCGTGTACAGGTGGAGCACCCGGTGACCGAAATGATCACGGGTATCGATATTGTGCGTGAGCAACTGTTGATTGCCTCCGGCGAAAAGCTCTCGATCAAGCAAAGCGATGTGCAGTTTCGTGGCCACGCGTTGGAGTGTCGGATTAATGCCGAGGATCCCCGCACCTTTATGCCATCACCGGGTAAGGTGAAAACCTTTCACGCCCCAGGTGGTCCGGGTGTGCGGGTGGATTCCCATCTTTACAGCGGTTACACCGTACCACCGCACTACGATAGTCTCATTGGCAAATTAATCACCCATGGCGATACCCGTGATATCGCATTGGCCAAAATGCGCCAGGCACTGGATGAGCTGGTGGTTGAGGGTATTCGTACCAATGCGGCCTTGCATCGTGAGTTGGTGGTAGATACCTCCTTCGGTGCTGGCGGCGTCAGCATTCATTACTTAGAGAGCAAGCTGGAACACGAGCATTGACCGAGGCGGGTTGGCAGGAACTGCGCTTTGACACGCAACAGGCGGCGGTTGAAGCGTTAGAGGACTGGCTGTTCGCTGAAGGTGCGCTGGCGGTCACTCTGGAGGACAACGCCGACGAGCCATTACTGGAACCCGGGCCGGGTGAGACCCCACTCTGGCAGCAGGTAAAAGTGGTGGCCTTATTTGAAGCCGGACGTGACTTGGCTCCGTTGTTGGCAGCTGTACCCCAAGAGTTAATTGTGGCCTGCGACGACGCTGCACGGCACGTGCCTGATCAAGACTGGGTGCGTGCTTGGGAGGATCAGTTCCACCCCATGGCCATGGGAGACCGTTTGTGGGTCTGTCCCAGCTGGTGTGAGCCGCCTGACCCCACGGCCGTCAATCTCAGACTCGATCCCGGGTTGGCTTTTGGCAGTGGCACTCACCCCACCACTGCCATGTGCCTAAAGGCATTGGATCGGCTCTCCCAAGCGGGTCAAACGGTAATCGATTACGGTTGCGGCACGGGTATTCTGGCTATTGCGGCGCTTTTGTTGGGCGCAGAGCGCGCGCTGGGTGTCGACAATGATCCGCAGGCCATTACCGCCAGTGGTAACAACGCCGAGGCCAATGGAATTGATCCCGCGCGTTTCGTGCTGAGTTTACCCGGCACACCAGAAGTAACGGCGTGGCAGAGCAGTGCCGATGTCCTAGTGGCCAATATCTTGGCCGGCCCGCTGGCCAGCCTGGCGCCCGATATTAAAGCCTTGCTAAAGCCCGGGGGTACTCTGCTGATGGCAGGCTTACTTGAGCCCCAGGCTGAGGCGTTAATTGAGGTCTATGCTCCGGAGTGTCAGCTGCGGGTGGCTGATCAAATTGAGGAGTGGGTACTACTAGAGGGGCAATTCAGCCCGGCGTAGTGCGCGATGCGGAAGCCAGTGTGGTCTTGGCAGTTTGCTCAGTAGACTGTGCTTCCAATGGGGTAGCAGTTAGTGACGCCCCGTCTTGTCGGGGCTTCTCTTCTTAAGGCCGATGGCGCACGCGGCCAGTCTACGTAGTCCAGACCGCGCTTGGTGATGCGCGCGTGATTTAGCCCTGTGCTAAGAGCTCTCGCAGATCAATTAAGGCGGCATTGGCTCGGGAAATGTAGCTGGCCATCACCAAAGAGTGGTTGGCAAATAGACCAAAACCCGAGCCATTTAAAATCATAGGACTCCACACGGTGCTCTGGGTCGATTCCAGTTCGCGGATGATTTGCTGCAGACTCACTTGTGCATTTTTCTTTGCCAGCACGTCAGCAAAGTCGACTTCGGCCGCACGCAAAAAATGCAGTATTGCCCAAGCGGCACCGCGGGCTTCGTAAAACACGTCGTCGATTTCAGACCAAGGGGTGCGCACCTCCATTTCACCGGGGGCTTGGGTAGCGCTCACCGCATTGGGGTCACCCGCCAGATCGGTGTTGATGCGGCGTTGTCCTACGCTTGCAGACAAACGCTGCGACAGACTGCCCAGGCGCTTTTCAACCATGCTTAACCAACTCGACAGATTGTCTGCTCGTGCATAAAACTGTGATCCGTTCTCGTCGCGTAACGGCAGTCGAGCGAGGTAAGCATCTAAGTAGCGGTAGGCGTCGCGGTATTCACTCTCAGAGGCGGGTAGTGCCCAGCTATTCGCTTGAAAGTTAATGCGCGGTTCGGCCAAGGTCAGATCCACATCTTCTTTGGATTGCGATTGGGAGCGACTCAGTGTTTCACGCAGCGCCCGGGCCAAGTCTCGCGATTGAATGAGTGCGCCGTACTCCCAGTTGGGCATATTGTCTAAGAACACGCCCGGTGGCGTAATGTCATTGTGTAAATAGCCACCGGGTTTATCCAGAAGGGTGCCGATAACCTTCATCAAGCTGGCGGTCACTGCACTGCCCGGTACAGGTTGTTGCTCATGGCGTGCCATGTGCTCGCGAGCATTAATGCGCACGTCAAATTCATCGGGCGTCTGGCTCCACAGGATACCCAGTGTCAAGGCAGATAAGACGTATACCGACAACAAGCCTGATACCCAAGGCCACCAGCGGGCACTGTCACCGGCGAGGCCGCTCAGTGTCAATGAGTCGCGAAGTTGTTGGGAAAACTGTTGGACTTTATTCAGCCAATTCATCTCTATCCTTGTCATCGGCCCTGCTGATGCCAGATCGGTGGGCAACCCGGCAATGTAAGGGTATCAATCATCGCCCTGTGAGGGGGCTTTGCGCAACACGGGTATCTCATGACAAGCGCGACCGCTGTCAGTGACATCGGTACGCATAAAGGCGATGCACAGTTCTACCTTGTCACCCAGCTGGGGTGATTGCGTGACCCCCATTAACATCAAATGATCACCCCCAGGCGTTAGTTGAATTCGAGCCCCGGGGGCCAAGGGTTCCGAGGCCATCGGCACCATACGTACCCGGCCATTTTCGTGAATGCTGCTATGGAGCTCGGCGTTTTGGGCGATGTTGGTACTGAGTTCGCGGATTTGGATTGGCCGGTCACCACGATTGACAATATCACCGTAGCCCGCCGCCATGGGCTGTCCCGGTGGCATGGCGCGAATCCAAAAGCCCTCAAGTTCAAGCTCGGCGGCCGCCTCTAGGCTGGCTACTGTCGTGGCAAGTGATACCACAGTGAGCAAAGCGGCGACCCTGATGGGATGTAGTGAGCGACCTTTCGGCACGAGTTTTCTCCGGCTGATAAATCAATAGTTCGCGATGCTGAGATGCATCTTATGGCGGTTATAGGCTCGCGCGTTCGAGCGCCTCTAGCAGTAAAGACCGCGTCAGTAGTTGCGGCAACAGAAACGGATCGCCACCGTTAGCAGGGTACATGACGTAGAGCGGAATGCCATGGCGGCCGTGACTTTTCACAAAAGCACCAATAGCCGGGTCATAGTCGGTCCAGTCGGCGATCATATACACCACGCCGGCGGCTTCAAAGGCGGCAAGGCCGGCATCGGTTTTTAGCACTGCGCGCTCATTGGCCAAGCAGGTAATGCACCAGTCTGCGGTGACATCGACAAATACCGGTTTGCCTTCGGCGACCAACTCTGCAAGCGCTTTTTCCGACCAAGGCTGGGTACCGTCGGGTATAACCGCCACATCTCTACCCGCGTCACCGCGCACAGTCGCCAACGCTAACGCTGCGAGTACACAAGCGAGCGCGATTAGCTTTCGCCAGGGGGAGGGGCCATAAACCGATAGCGCCAGTGCCATGAGCACCAGCCCTGCGAGAGCCGCCGCCACCGTATCGATGCCCGACTGTCGGCCGGCAACCCAAAGCAACCACACCACGGTGATGTAGAGAGGGAAGGCCATGAGTTGTTTGAAGGTTTCCATCCACGCGCCGGGCTTGGGTAGAAGGCCTCGCACACGAGCGCTGTAGCTCAATAGGACCATGGGTAATGCCATGCCGACACCCAGCGCGGTGAATACCGTGAGCGCTATGACGGGCGGCTGTCCTAGGGCAAAGCCCAAGGCGGTACCCATAAAGGGCGCCGTGCAGGGGCTGGCAACGACCACGGCCAACACGCCGGTAAAGAAGCTGCCGCGGCTGCCACCTCCACCGGCTAGCTGGTTGCCCATATTCATAAGACCGGCGCCGAAATGGGTCACCCCTGACAGCGACAGCGCCATGGCAGTGAACAAAAACGCCAAGCCCAAGACAAAGCCCGTGGACTGTAGTTGAAAGCCCCAGCCCATCATACTGCCGGCACGTTGAAGCGCAATGAGGACCGCCGCTACAACCAAAAAGCTGGTCACTACCCCAGTGAGGTACCACCAGGCGTGGCGATGATGTTGTTGGCTGTCGCCTTGGGCAAAGGACAACACTTTCAGCGATAAGATAGGGAAGACGCAGGGCATGGCGTTCAGAATGACGCCGCCCAGTAGGGCGAAACCCATGGCCATCAACACGGCCGTCCAATCAACGTTGGCATTATCCGCCGGGCCGGCTGCTGGCTGTTCTGCGGTATTGAGTGCGCCTGAGATATTGAATACCTGGCGCTGGGGCGGGTAGCACAACCCAGCGTCGGCGCAGCCCTGAGAGGTCACCATCAATTGCGCTTGGGTGAACTCGCGCTGGGGGGTCAACTGCACATCGGCGAAACTGTAGTAAACCTCAACGTCACCAAAAAACTCGTCCTGCTTGGCAAGACCGGGGGGCAAATAAAGGTCCAGGGCAATATCGCCCTGTTGATCGGTGAGCGCAAACTTGAAGCGATGCTTATATAGGTAGTAGCCGTCCGCTATGGTCCACAGCAGGCGGATATTGCCGTCGGTGACGTCGACGTTGAGGGGGTAGGCCTCCTCTACGGGTAGAAACGTGTTGGCCTGCTGACTTAAACCGGCCAGGTCGTTTTGGGCAAAGGACGCCGTGTTAAAAAACAGAGCACCTATAAACGCGAGGACGATGCGCATGGGAACGTTGGGCGTTTACCGACGGTAGCGAAGCCGGGTACCGGTATCGATCGAAAGCCTTATTTCCTCAGGTGCTAATTCATCGGGGAAATAGACCCCTGAGACTTTAGCATCCATGAGGCTGGCGCCTTCCAAATTCGTCTCTCGGAAGTCGATGCCCGATAAATCGGCGTTACGGAAGTAGGCATTGCTAAAATCCAGACCGCGCGCATTCATTTTTCGCAGATCGCGACCGCGGTAGTCACCGCTTTGCAAGTGACGGGTATCTAAGTTGTCACGGTTGGCATTGAAGCTGTCCACGTCTTCGTGGCGCAGCATCTGGTATAGCGGATCATCCTTGATCTTGGGTTTGACATCTTGGTCGGTCATTGTGTTCTCCCCATAGTCGCCGACGGTGGTCGGCGACGCCCTTAATCACCAAAAAATTCGGTACGCAGCTGACGGTAGCCTTCTGCGCTAAGTCGCGGCCCAAAGTATTTTACGACTTCTCCAGCCGCACGTACTGCAAATTCTGCCGCGCGACGGTAATTTTCACCCCGGGACAAGGCGTATAAAAACGCCCCAGCAAACATATCGCCGGCACCGTTGGTATTGATGGCATCGACTTTGTGTGCTGGTACACGCTCGAGATGCTCACCGTCAAAGGTAATGGCCCCTTGTGCGCCCAGTGTAATCACGAAGCTGTCTGCGACGGCCTTGATGGCTTCAATAGCGCTATCTAGAGATTCGGTTTGGCCCCATTCAAGCGCTTCAACCTCGTTGCAAAACACTAAATTGACTCGCTCGCCCATGAGGCTGGCCATGTTATCGCGAAAGTGGGTCACCATGCCGGGGTCGGAAAAGCTAACCGAGGTCTTCACCCCATTAGCCTCGGCAATCTCGCGGGTTTTCACCGCCGCGGCGTGCCCGGTAGGTGACGTGACTAAATAGCCTTCCAGATACACCCATTCACTATCGGCAATGGCTTCGGGGTCGACTTCGTCTACCGACAGGGTTTCGGAAACGCCCAGATACGTGTTGAGGCTGCGCTCTGCATCGGGTGTGATCAACACAATACACTTACCGGTCGTACCGCCGCCGCGTTTGCCATCCAAACTGTGGGCGACACCCGAGGCCACGAGATCCGCGAGGTAAATATCGCCATCGGAATCCTCAGCGACCTTGCAGCTCATGAAGGTGGGGGCGCCAAACAGTGCGGTGGCGATCATGCTGTTGCCGGCACTACCGCCCGAGGCGTGGCTAGCCCGCACCATGTGGTCGCTCAAGTGCTCGAGTAGTTCGGCTTGGCGGTCTTGATCCACCAGCGTCATCATGCCTTTCTCGACCTGCATGGCTGCGAGTTGCTCGTCGTTAACTTCTAGCTCGGTATCAACCAAGGCGGCGCCAATGGCATAGGCGGCATACTTTTTCACAAAGTGTTCCTTCTCGGTAATTTTCCGCGCGCGCGGACGCGGCATTTGGGTGTAAACAGTCACACGCCCCTCAAGTAGCCAACATTGTGACCAATCTGCCCCCGCCAGCCAGTGCTATCGCATGGCTCCCGATTGACGACATTTGTCACGGCTTGATTGAGCGAGGTTACTGCGTGCTACCCGCTATGATACCCGACTTACTGCTCGCTGACCTCGATCGCGCGCAGTCGTTGTATGCCAAACGGTTTAGGCCTGCCAAAGTGGGTCGGGGTAATAATCAAAGTCGGGTCCAAGAGGTTCGCCGGGATCACATCGCTTGGTTAGACCCTCTAGACGACCAATTAATCAATTGGTTCAGCTGGACCGAGGCGCTGCGCCAGCTACTTAACCAGCGGTTGTTTTTAGGTTTATGGGACTTTGAATGCCACTTTGCTCGGTATCGGCGGGGTGACTTCTACGCCAAACACCTGGATGCCTTTAGAGATACCGATATCCGTCGGGTGTCGCTGGTCGTGTACTTAAACGAAAGCTGGGTAGTTGAGGCCGGTGGTGAATTGGTCTTGTATCCCCAAGGGGTGGCGCCCATCACCGTAGAGCCCCACCGAGGCACGGTGGTGTTGTTCTTGTCCGAGCGCATTCCCCATGAGGTGCGTCCCGCCCGGCGGCAGCGATATTCGGTGGCGGGCTGGTTTCGTCGTAACACCAATATTGGCGGGGCTATTGATCCGTCTCGTTAACGTTTACTGCGCTGAGCCGGTAAGACATCCAAATGGAATCGTCTTCGGTAAATCCCAAACGCTGGTAAAAACGTCGGGCCTGCGTATTGTGTCGCTCGGTTTCCAAGAAGACGCAGCGTATGTTGCGATCGGCGAGCTGCGTCAGCAGTTGTTTGAGTACCGCCGAACCCAGTCCCTCACCCCGATGACGCAGGTAGATCTCGTCGATCAAAGCTTCTCTTCCGCCTGACTCGAGGCTATAGCCCCAGGTGATCACCGCATATCCCAGCGCCGGCTGAACTAACCACACTTCACCGTAGTGGTCGTTTTCCAGTAGCGGTGCCAATGCCTGCGCTATGCGCGTAGGCTCGAAGGGGTGTTGGTCGATGTCACAGAACTCGGCAATCAGCGTCATCAGCAACGGAAGGTTCTCGCTGCTGGCCGGTGTCAGGGTGAAGGGGCGATGACTCATGAATACGCCGTCCTTGATGTGTAAACTAGGGATTCTACCCTCGACTTGGCCGCCTAAGGCGGTCTAAGCCTCAGATAGGAATGTTCCATGATCGTAGATTTACCGGAGTTGGTTGCCCGGTTACGACGTCATCAAGCCCCGGCAACGGTGCTCGGAAAAACTGTGCGCCGGGCTGCCGTGGCCATCGTGTTGAGTGAGCAAGAGGGCGAACCCCATATGCTCATGATTCGACGCGCTAAGCGCCCCGGAGACCCGTGGTCGGGGCACATGGGCTTTCCGGGCGGGCGCCGCGATGAAACCGATCCCGGAGATTTGGCCTGTGCCGTACGCGAGACCCAAGAAGAGTTGGGTTTTGATTTATCGGCACACACCCCCATTTGTCAGTTGGGACTGGTTAATACCGGCTGGCGGCCCGATCGCCCAGAGATTTTGGTTCAACCTTACGTCTTTCTTGTCGAGGACCCGCCGGCGTTTTCACCCAACGACGAGGTTGATGGCACGGTCTGGATTCCGGTCTCATTTCTGGTCAATGAAGACAATCGTGAGAGCCATCATTGGGAGTGGAAGGGTACTAGCGTGGAATCCGATTCTTACCGCTGGGGAGATGACCGGGTTTGGGGTCTGTCACTCATGATGATTGACGAAATGATTGAGACGATTCGCCGTCCCCTGAACTAATCAAAACGCGCTCGATAACAAAAGCCCTGAATAAGACGCGCCTAACGCAAGATGCTTCGGCGCGCGCTGCCCGAATCGAAGTAATGCCGTCTTATTGTTAGCGCGGCTCCTGAGTTGCCTCACCCTGTTCAAGCCAGCCGTCCTGGTCGCGCAGAAAACTGCGGGTATCGAGTTTGAGCTGCTGCAGGGCCGGATCCACCTGGCTGGCACGCACCAAGTCGGCCACAGTGGCATTGCCCGCGAGGTATTGGGCAATCCAACCGCTCAGCACCGGTGACATTTTTGGAGTGTGATTCCAGCGCGGTGCGCCGGGTATCAAATTGCCCGTGACCGTATCGCCGCGCATGGCAAGATAAAAGCCGCCACAGCTCGATAGGGCGAAGTCGTCAACCCGGCCAAAGCTAATATTGGGTGTTGAAGGATCAAAGCCATCAGGTGGAACGTGAGTTATGCGCTGCAGTGCCAGTATCCACCGGCTGCCCTCTGGGAACTGTGCCGGCGCGGGTCGGCAATAATCTTTGGCTTGTAGCCAGACACGGACCTGCTCATGGTAGTCAGGCCCCAGCAGGGTCTGCTCGATGGCCATATCGGCAGCATTGCCCCTTAGCCGGATCACCTGCCCTTGGATAACCAAATCGCTACGGGGCGCCACTTCCGCAAAGCTGCCCTGCCACAGGCACTGGCAACGATCGACACTTGTAGTCAGGACTGAGTTTGAGGATCCAACGCCACCCTCCTGTGCATTGACCGCGTCAGTTTGCAGTAAGCCAGGCGCTGCCAGCAAGGCGAGCCATAGCCTTACCAGGACGGGTATGGGGGCGAATCGACGCAGCGTAATGACCTAACGTTCGGCCAGCAATCGCGCGGCATCCAGCGCAAAATAGGTCAGGATGCCATCGGCACCGGCACGTTTGAAGGCGAGCAGCGATTCCAAGGTCACCGCATCGCGATCCAGCCAACCGTTGTCAAAGGCGGCCTGATGCATGGCGTATTCACCACTCACTTGATAGGCAAAGGTGGGCACTTGCAGCGTGTCTTTGACCCGACGCACGACGTCGAGATACGGCATGCCCGGTTTTACCATGATCATGTCCGCCCCTTCTTGCAGGTCGAGGGCGCACTCGTGGACGGCTTCGTTCAAATTAGCCGGATCCATTTGATAGGTCTTTTTATCACCGCCTTTGATGTTGCTCGCCGAACCCACGGCATCGCGGAACGGTCCGTAGTAGCTTGAGGCGTATTTGGCTGAGTAGGCCATAATGAGTGTGTTGATGTGCTGGTTCGCTTCCAGCGCGGCGCGAATAGCGCCAATGCGCCCGTCCATCATGTCAGAGGGGGCAACGCAGTCGGCACCGGCGCTGGCATGGGATAGCGCCTGGCGCACTAGCGTTTCAGTGGTGACATCGTTTAACACATAGCCGTTGTCGTCGATGATGCCGTCCTGCCCGTGGGTGGTATAGGGATCTAGCGCCACGTCGGTCATCACGCCCAGTTCGGGCACCTCGGTCTTGAGTGCGCGCACGGCACGTTGCACCAAACCGTTGGGGTCATACGCCGCCTCAGCCAGCAGTGATTTCTGCTCCTGACCTACCACCGGAAATAAAGCAAAGGCGGGGACGCCCAAGGACACAGCCTCTTTGCCCAGCTCGCACAACAGGTCAATGGAGAGCCTCTCAACACCTGGCATAGAGGGTACGGCCTCACGCTGCTGCTCCCCTTCTAGAACGAACACCGGGTAAATCAGATCTGCCGGGGTGAGTACCGTCTCCGATACCAAGGCCCGAGAGAAGGGCTGGGCTCGCAGGCGTCGCATGCGGGTAGTGGGGAAGGGGCCGCGGGCTGTGGTCATGGGGCGATCTCCAGAGGGGAACTCAAAGTGACTGCATCGCGGCCTTGGCGGCGTCGATGGTGGCGTTGATATCGTCGTCTGTATGGGCCGAGGACATAAAGCCGGCTTCAAACGAGGCCGGCGCGAGGTATACGCCCGCGTCGAGCATCAGGTGGAAGAAGCGATTAAACGCGTCGACATTGGAATTGATCACCTGATGGTATTGGGTGACCTGGGCCTCTTCGGTGAAGAATACGCCAAACATGCTCCCCAGATGGTTAGTGGTCAGTGGCACGCCCGCGGCATCGGCTGCAGCCTGCATGCCCCTGCACAGCTCGGTAGTGTGTCGGAATAAATCGTCATAGAAGCCGTCACGGCTAATAATATCCATGGTGGCCAAACCTGCCGCCATGGCGACTGGGTTACCCGATAACGTCCCGGCTTGGTAGACCGGCCCCAGGGGTGAAATCTGCTCCATGATGTCGCGGCGACCGCCAAAGGCGCCAACCGGCATGCCCCCCCCAATGACCTTACCTAAGCAGGTGATGTCGGGTTGAATACCTAGATAACCTTGCACACCGCCGGTGCCAAAGCGAAAACCGGTCATGACCTCGTCGAAAATGAGTACCGTACCGTGGGCGCTGCAGTGTTGCCGCAGAGCTTGTAGATAACCGTCGATGGGCGGAATGCAGTTCATGTTGCCTGCTACCGGTTCGACAATGACGCAGGCCACGCTATCGCCCAGTTCGGCGAAAGCGGCTTCAAGAGCGGCTATATCGTTATAGGGCAGGGTGACCGTGTGTTGTGCCAATACGTCGGGCACGCACGGGGAACTGGGTACGCCGAAGGTGAGTGCACCCGAGCCGGCTTTAATCAGAAGTGAATCCGAGTGGCCGTGGTAGCAGCCCTCAAATTTAATAATGGTATCTCGGCCGGTAAAGCCACGGGCGAGTCGTATGGCGCTCATGGTGGCCTCAGTGCCCGAGCTGGTCATGCGCACCAGTTCCATACTCGGGACCAGTCGCGTGATCGTCTCGGCCAGTTCAATTTCGATCTCAGTCGGACAGCCAAAGCTGAGGCCATCTTGGGCAATCCGGCAGACTGCCTCGCGCACCTCGGGGTGGTTGTGGCCCATGATCATCGGGCCCCAAGACAAAACGTAATCGATGTAGCGCTTGCCATCGGCGTCAAACAAATAGGCACCGTCGCTTTTTTGCATAAAGCGTGGCGTTCCGCCCACAGCTTTAAAGGCCCTCACCGGGGAGTTCACCCCGCCGGGAATGGTGCGTTTGGCACGCTCGAATAGCTCTTCTGATCGGGACATGGTCATCACTTTGTCGGATATTCGTCTGATTATTACAGGACAAGCGTCCAGATACACCCCATCGGTGAATCTTCAGCCAAAAGGTCGGGTGTAGACCATTATCACGATCATGAACAAAAACAGCACCGGTACCTCGTTGAAGAAGCGGTAGAAAACATGGGTTTTGTCATCTTCACCCCGGTTCACACGCCCCACGTAGCGGCCACATTGCACGTGATAGCCCACTAAAAACAAAACGCCCGCCAGCTTGATTTGCATCCAGGTACTGCCGAGGTAGTACTGCCATTGAAAGCTCAGGCGCCAAAGCCCCATGGCTACTGCTAGCACCATAAAGGGCGTGACAAATCGGTAGAGCTTACGCGCCATTACCGCCAGCGTCTGGCGGGTGCCGACATCGTCACTGGCAGCGTAGTAGACCAAAATCCGCGGTAAGTAGAACAATCCGGCAAACCAACAAACAACAAAAATCACATGAAGAGCTTGTACCCAAAGCATGACGGCTCCGTCGTAAAATGAGACAGTTGCGATCCTGAAACACAATGGCCGCGGGGACAAGCCATGATCAAGGTTGGAATTGTTGGGGGAACGGGCTACACGGGCGTCGAATTACTGCGCTTATTGCTGCGCCACCCCCAAGTTGAGCTGTCAGTCATCACCTCTCGAGGTGAGGCGGGCCGGCGCCTAGATGATCTATTCCCAAACCTGCGCGGTAGCACGTCGCTGTGCTTTACCGATCCCGATCAGAGCGATTTGACCGCCTGTGATGTGGTGTTTTTTGCCACACCCCATAACGTGGCAATGCAGTCGGTGCCCGGCTTAATAGAGCGGGGCGTGCGCGTCGTGGATTTATCCGCGGATTACCGATTGCGCGATGTGGCTGTGTGGGAGCAGTGGTACGGCGAACCCCATACCAGCCCCGAACTCTGTGCCAGCGCAATCTACGGACTGCCAGAGCGCAATCGCAATGCCATTGCCTCGGCGGTGCTGGTGGCGTGCCCAGGATGCTATCCCACATCGGTACAACTGGGTTTTATGCCGCTATTGCAGGCGGGCGTTATTGATGCGTCGCAGTTGATTGCCAGCAGCGCCTCAGGCGTCAGTGGCGCGGGCCGCCAGGCCAAGGTGGCAAATTTGTTGACCGAGGCGGGGGAGAGCTTCAAGGCCTATGGGGTTGCCGGGCACCGACATTTACCCGAGATTGTGCAGGGGCTTTCGGCTATGACCGACGGGGCCGTGGGCCTGACGTTTGTCCCGCATTTGGTGCCCATGAGTCGGGGCATTCATTCGACCCTCTTTGCCCGATTGACTGACACGTCGGCCGACTTACAGGACTTGTTTGAGGCCTGTTATCGCGATGAGCCCTTTGTGGATGTGCTGCCTGCGGGTCAAAGTCCCGAAACGCGCAATGTACGAGGAGCCAATACCTGCCAGTTAGCAGTATGCGTGCCCCAGGGCGGCGACACCGTTGTGATAACGGCGGTAATCGACAATCTGGTAAAAGGTGCAGCCGGTCAGGCGGTGCAAGCCATGAACTTGATGTTTGGCTGCGATGAAACCACCGGACTATCGGGTATTGCGCTACTGCCCTAACGGGCACGCGTAGCTAGTTGTGGCCAGACACCACCATCGAACCGTTATCCGGCGCGAGCATCCGCGGGCGAGTCAGCGCCGAGTGCTGGCGTTGCTGGCGCTTCTGCTCACAGCGGTGGCGGCTGCGTTTTGGTGGGGTTACATCGAGGGGGCACGACAGCTATTGCCCCTTGATCACACGGAAGATCAGTTGCGTGATCGGATAACCTTGCTGGAGTCTCAGCGCAGTATCGATCGCAGCACCCTAGAGCAACTGAGGGTGGAGCTTTCAGATAGCCGGGGCAGTATTGATGAATTACAGCGGGAGCTGGCGTTCTATCGCGAGGTGATAGCACCCGAGGATTCAACCGAAGATGTGGTGCTACGCCAACCGGTTTTTCTAGCCAGCGACAGCGATCGACTGTGGCGCTACCAACTGGTGGTGCAAAAGGGCGGAAGCGGCAAAACCTTGTTTCGCGGCGAGCTTCACGGCTTGTTGAGGGGCGAAATAGACGGTGAAAGCCGTGAATATGCCCTTTCTGAGCTCGATACCGGGCGAGGTTCTGATGCATTTACCCTGAATTTTCGCTACTTTCAGCGTTTCGAGGGGGAAATTCGGTTGCCTGAGGGCTTTGAGCCTTGGGTTGTAGTCCTAGACGCTGCGATTTCTAAACCCCGAACTTCGGCGCACCAGGCTGAATTCGATTGGTCTTCGGTGCGCGCACAATAACAACCGTGTGGGCACCCGCGCACACCGAGCACGCACAACGGGAGGCAAAACCATGTTGCGTAAAGAATCTAAGCCGCTGACCAGTGTTCAGGGTAGCACCACCCTGATCGCCCCTGATGCTGTAGTCACCGGCGACATCCAATTTTCAGGTAACCTCGATGTTGAGGGCGTGGTCAAAGGCTCTATTAGTGCTGAGCCCGGCAAAGAGGCCATGCTACGCGTGGTCAATGGTGGCCGCGTAGAAGGTGAAATCCGTGTGCCCTCGGCCATGATTAACGGTGCTGTGACGGGTGATGTGCATTCGTCTGAGCGTTTGGAGCTGGCCGAGCAGGCAGAGATCGACGGCGACATCTACTATCACCTGATTGAGATGGCAGTGGGTTGCAAGGTCAATGGCGGTTTACGTCATGTTGCCAAGGTCACCGATGATTTGGCCATGAAGCGTGAGCAGCGCGCTACACAGGATGCGGTCTGACTCGCAGCCTATCCATATTGGGGCACCCAGGTGCCCTTCAATTCGTTACAATAGTGCAACGCATCTCTTACTGGAAATTCAGCCATGACGGTTGTTGAAGCCTTCGACCCCAACGAAATTCGCCTTTCGGATAATGCTGTAAACAAGTTGCGCGCGTTACTAAACGACGAGGGCAATGATGCACTGAAATTCCGTGTCTATATTACTGGCGGCGGCTGCTCAGGATTTCAATACGGTTTCACCTTTGATGAAGCCATGGCCGACGATGACTGGGTGATCGAGCGTGATGGCGTTACCGCGCTTATCGATGCGTTGTCTTACCAGTATCTGGTGGGCTCGGAGGTAGACTACAGTGAGGGCTTAGAGGGCTCTCGCTTTGTGGTTAACAACCCCAATGCCGTGACCACCTGCGGCTGCGGCGCCTCTTTCTCTATTTAACCTTGCCTGTCCGGCGTTACGCTGGATAGATCGCACCCAGTACCCGATAGTCGCAAGCACCCGTTACGCGGGGTTCATTTCCTGCCTTGCCGGCAAGTGTTTGGGCAGCCAACCAAGCAAAGCAGGCGGCCTCCACCCAATCGGGGTGAATGCCCAATGCGCCGGTGTCTTGTACTGAGAGTGCGGGCAGTCGTGAGGCCAAACGCTCCATCAGCAAACCGTTGTGGGCGCCACCACCGCATACCGCCAGCTGTGTTGCGTCTGACATGACAGCGGCATCGGTAATGGCATTAGCAATCGATTGTGCGGTCAATTCCAGTAACGTGCGCTGTACATCGCATGCCTCCACATCCCCAAAGCTGCTCAATATCTGTTCCAGCCAGTGCGGACTAAAATATTCGGGCCCGGTGCTTTTTGGTGCCGCTTGCGCAAAATAAGGGTCCTCGAGAAACGCTGAGAGCAACGCGGGCACGATGCTGCCCTGGCGAGCCCAGTCGCCGTTTTTGTCGTAGGCTTGTTGGCGCTGTTTGCCAATCCATGCGTCCATCAGGGTATTACCTGGGCCTGTATCAAAGCCCAGGGTGGCCCCGTGTTCTGACAACAGGGTTATGTTGGCAATACCGCCAACGTTGACCACCGCGGTGTTGACATGGGCTTTGGCGAAAGCCGCGCGATGAAACCCCGACGCCAGAGGCGCCCCTTGCCCACCGGCGGCGATATCCCGCCGACGAAAATCGGCCACCGTGGTAATGCCGGTGAGCTCAGCAATGGTATTGGGGTCGCCAATTTGAAGCGTGAAGGCGTTGTTACCCTCGGGACGGTGACGGAGTGTTTGACCGTGGCTACCGATCGCGGTGATGGCCTCGGGAGCCAACCCCGTTCGCTCGATGAGCCCTAGAGCAGCTGCAGCAAAATGCCTGCCCACTTCACGATCAGCGATACCCAGTTGCTCGATCTCATTGTTGCCCGGCTGGCACAAGGTTCGCAGTTGGTCTCTAAGCTGGGTTGGGTAAGGTTCACCGTGGCTGGCCAAAACAGAGAGGTCGTCGCCCTCAACCGCCAAGATGGCAGCGTCAATACCATCGAGGCTGGTACCTGAGATGAGGCCAAGAAAATAAGCGGGAGCGCTCACTGCAGTGCGAGGCGGGTACGTTGTTGCAGTGCGGCCAACTGCTCGAGCGGGTTGGCAATGAAGGACTCGAACCGTGCCAGTTCCGTCTTGGGTAGCGATCGCGCCTTGGGCAACAGCTTGTGTACGGTGCGCGGGTTACGGTGAACCCCATTGACCAAGAATTCGTAGTGCAGGTGCGGGCCGGTCGCAGCGCCAGTGGATCCGACTGTACCAATAATATCGCCCTGCTTGACTCGCTGACCCCGCTTGGCTTTGAGCTTGTGTAGGTGCAGGTAGTGGGTGCGGAAGGTCTCGCCATGCTGAATGAAAACATAGTTGCCGTTGGCGCGGGTGTAGCCTGCTTCAATGACTTTGCCATCACCGGCCGCATAGACCGGGGTGCCGCGTGATGCGGCGTAATCGGTGCCTCGATGGGGGCGTTTGGTTTTATAGATGGGGTGTAGTCGGTTGGGATTGAAATTGGAGCTGACTCGGGTGAAATCCAATGGCGCTTTGAGAAACGCCTTGCGCATGCTCACGCCCAATTCGTTGTAGTAGCTGGTATCGCCTTCTAAGTCGGTATAGCGAAAGGCTTGGTAGGTCTCGCCTCGATTGGTAAAGGCCGCGGCGACAATAGCGCCGTCAGCATATTTCTCGCCA
>Ga0181577_10001457_pt1 | contig 19016 bp, 13 predicted proteins | sample 101ome_21_FD_132468 | JGI IMG/M metagenome (GOLD analysis project Ga0181577, IMG submission 132468) | Coastal salt marsh microbial communities from the Groves Creek Marsh, Skidaway Island, Georgia - 101413BT metaG (megahit assembly) | ecosystem: Environmental > Aquatic > Marine > Intertidal...
CCCTGCCCATTGCCGGACTCGCGGTGCCGCTGCTCTTGATGGAGCGTCGACTGCCACGTCAGATCGCCAACATCATGATTGGCTTTGCCCTGCTCTTCATCGGTCTCGGGTTGCTGAAAGGCCAAATGGAAAGCGTCGGCGCACGCGAACTCTTCACGTCCATCTTCCCGGACGGCAGCGGGGGATTTGGGCACAACGTTCTGTTCCTGCTTATTGGCGCGGCGCTGACGGCGTTGATCCAATCGTCTTCGGCGGCCACGGCCCTGACCTTGGCAGCCATGGTGTCCGGACTGATTGGCCTCGAGAGCGCCCTAGCGATGGTGCTCGGGGAAAACATCGGCACGACCTTGACAGCCAACTTGGCCGCATTTGTGGGCAACCGAGCCGCAAAACGTGTGGCGCGGATTCACTTTTTGATCAACGCCCTGGGGGCGGTGTGGATGATCGGCCTCATTCCGTTCATGGCGGACGTGTTGACCAACATGTTCTCGGCCGCGGAAACGGAAGACGTTCGAAACGGCTACGCGCTGGCGATGTTCCACACGGCGTTCAACGTGCTCAATGGCCTCGTGATGGGATTGTTCATCGAATCGTTGGTCAAGTTGTCCAAGAAGTTGGTTTGGGTGGAGGATCCGGAAGGGGAGTCGTCCTTTTCTTCCGTGGCCATTCCTGGGCGCATCGTGGACGCTCGTTTGAGCTTGGAAGAGGTCCAAAACGACTTCCGGCGCAGCGCTTCCCAACTCAAACGCATGGTTCAAGGTGCGGAAAATTTGTTGGGGATTCTTGAACCGGAAGACCGCGTGGACGTCATCAACCACATGGTCAAGTGGGAAGAACGTACCGACCGCATTGAACAGACGATCAATGCCAAACTTTCCGTTGTGGCCCAGCAGGAGCTTAGCCCGGAGTTGAGTGGACGACTCGCGGCCTTGTCGGCCATCAACCCGGATTTTGAGCGCGTCGGAGACATGCTGTTGAGCATGGCCTGGCAGCTCGACGGCAAGGAACGCGAAGGCGTGTTTTTCATGCCGCGCCAAAGAAGCAATGTGCTTCAGATGTTGGGCTTGTTGAAGGAGGCCATTCAAGTGATGGACAACCAGCTCAAATCGACGGCGGTGGATTTGGACGCCGTGGCGGAAGTGGAAGGCAAAATCAATGCGCTTCGGAAGCAGCTCCGCGACAAGCACTTGAAGGACGTCGAGAAGGGCAGATACTCTGCTTCAAGCGGGGTCCTGTATGCGGAGTTGATTTCCTCTCTGGAAGAATGTGGGGACCGCATTGCCCACGTGAGCGCGCAGCTCGCAGGGACGTGGTCCGAAGAGGATTAAGGGACAGCCAGCGCGTCGGTCACCGCTTCGTTGCTCGGGTTGAGGTCACGGTCCCAAAGGGTCCAGGTGAATCGCACGGAATCAGCGGAGGTGCCTACGAGGTACCACGAGGTTAGGGCGAGGTCAATCGTGCCGTCCAAGGCTGGGCTTGATCCGGTGGGTTCAGCCACGGGGACGCGGTAGGCGAAAGGCACCAAGAGGTTGGGTACGTTCCAAGTGTTGTTCTCCCATTCTTGGTATTCACCGACCAAATTGAAATGGTGCTCGCACGTAGCGCAGAAGGGAGGAAGCGTGTCCGCTTGGGTCAGCCCCACGTTCCCGTCGCCGTCCGTAAAGCGCAGAGTGAGCGTGGCTGTGCCATCGCTGTGCGTCACAAAACGCTCCACGGCCAAAGTCGGTTCGTCAGGGTACATGGGGTCCGGCAAGCATCCGACCCAAGAGAAGCCCAAGACCGTGACCAGCGCACTTGTAAAATTCCTGAAGCGAACCATGGCACAAATCTACCGACATGGGCGGAGCTTTCCGAACTTGCCGATCATGTCAATGGCCTTTGAAGATTGGGGTAGCAAAGCGCCCTTGGACGACGTAAGAGGTGCGCTTCAGGATTGGATGGAGTCGGACGACGAGGAGGGCTTTGACGAACGGGCGCTGGCCTTGTTCCGATGGCAAGCCATTCACAACCAAGTTTATTCCACGTTTGTGTCCGCGCTAGGTGTGGATCCGATGCAAGTCCAATCCGTTCAGGACATCCCGTTCTTGCCGGTGGAGGTGTTCAAGACTCACCGCGTTCAATGCGGACAGTGGGAACCGACGCACACCTTTCGAAGCTCCGGAACCTCCCAATCCGTTCAACGCGCCCAGCACCACCTCGATGGATCAGGAATGGCGTGGTATCGTCAGGTTGCGCGACGAGCCTGGAAGGCGGTGTGGGGCCACGACGTGTCGTCTTGCGCTTGGTTGGGGCTGTTGCCTGGCTACGTTGGTCGCGAGGACGCCTCACTTTTGGCCATGATGTCCGACTTCATGGAACAATCGGGAGGTTCGCACGAAGCGATGCTCATGAACGACCACGCCACGTTGATGAAGCGGTTGGACGCGTGGGCGTTGGACAAGAACGCCCCCCCCATGGTGTTGTTCGGCGTGACGTGGGCCGTGCTCGATTGGGTGGAGGCGCTGGAGTCGAATCCCCGTTGGGCTGAAGGAATTCCATGGGAACGCGTGACCCTGATTGATACGGGAGGAATGAAGGGGAGGGGCGTGGAGCCCGTTCGCGAGGAGGTTCACGCGCGAATCCACCACGTGCTTCCAGGGTTGAAGCTCGCGTCCGAGTACGGCATGACGGAGATGATGTCCCAAGGGTACGCCTTGAATGGCGTGCATCACGTGTTTCCCAAATGGGTTTGGCCTGTCGTTCGAGACCTTCGGGATCCCCGCTCGGAAGAGCTCGAGAACCGAACGGGGCGACTGGACATCATTGACTTGGCCAACGTGCACAGCTGCGCATTCCTCGCGACAGGAGATGCCGCGCAGCGGGTTGAGGAGGGGTTGATTCTTCTCGGTCGCACGGATCACTCCGAGGCTCGCGGTTGCAGTTTGTTGGCAACCCCGTAATTCATAACACGATTTCGTTGGCAGACTGAATTTCGTGGGGCATCTTGCGCCCGCAACTGCGACTCCGTGGAATCCCTCTTCGCCCTGCTCGGTTTTGCCTTGGCTGCCTATTCGGTGGTCGGGAACGACAGCATCCAAACTCTGGGGACGTTCCTCGTGTCCAACGACCGCCGCAAGTGGTGGCATCTGTGGTTGTTTGCAGGTTCCATCATGGCCGTGGTGGTCACGCTGGGCTACCTCGGATACGGGGAGTACCTCGGAGGAAAGGGAGACGACCTGACGTTTGGGAAGTTCGACGGAATCTTCAAGGATGGACAGGTCTTTCCGGCCATCAGCGCGTGGTACGTTTTGCCTCCCCTCGCGTTGTTGTTCATCACGCGCTTGGGCATTCCCGTGAGCACGACGTTTCTGGTTCTGACCTTCTTCGCCCCTAAGGCACTTCCTCAAATGCTCATCAAGAGCCTCGGAGGCTATGGCGTGGCGTTTGGGTTTGCCATCGTTGCGTTTTTCATCCTCAGCCGATTCACGGAGCGGTTGTTCATGCGGCACCCCCTTGAGGAAGAGGGACATGGTTTGTGGACCAACCGGCGATTTTGGACGGTGTTGCAATGGGGGTCCACCGGTTTCTTGTGGAGCCAGTGGTTGACCCAGGACCTGGTGAACATCATGGTGTACCTCGGCGATCCCCGAGACGTGGGATTGGGCACGTTCGCGTTTGCCTTGGGAACGTTGTTGGCGATGCTGGGCTACATCTTTTACCGCCGTGGCGGCAAAATCCAAGAGATTGTTCGCGTCAAAACCAACACCCAGGACATTCGCTCGGCCACATTCATTGACTTCTTCTACGGCCTCGTGCTGTTGCTCTTCAAGTTCGACATGCTCGGCATTGGAGCGAAAATTCCTATGAGCACCACTTGGGTCTTTTTGGGCATGCTCGCGGGACGTGAAGTGGCCCTTCGCCTTCGCCTTGAGGAGGCCCATCAAGATGGGAAGCGCTTGGCCAACATGGTCTTTTCGGACCTCGGCAAGGCCACCATTGGTTTGGTGGTTTCCGTGCTGCTCGTAGTGTTCCTCTACCTTGTGGAGGGGCGCGACTTGACCTTGCTCTTCAGCTGACGATTGCCCAGAGGTTTAGCCCTCAACGCGAACCAAGAAGCAATTCTTTTTGCCCCGTTGCAACAGAATCAGCCCTGACCCGATCACGTCTGAGCTCTGGACCACTTTGCTGTCGTCCACCTTCGATTTGTTGACGCTGACGCTGCCTTCCTTCAAGGCTCGACGTGCTTCTCCGTTGCTCGCCAAAAAAGGAGTATCTCCTCCCGCCAACAGGTCGATGATTCCTACACCTGCTTCGAGTTCACGTCGAGACACGGTGCGTTGTGGCACCCCTTCGAACACGCTCAGCAATTCGGCTTCGGGCAAGGCGCGCAGGTCGTCTTCCGTACTTTTCCCAAACAACAAACCACTCGCGGCAATCGCGGTGTCGAGGTCGTCTTGACCGTGAATGCGTCGGGTGACGTCTTCCGCCAAGGCTTTTTGCATGGCACGGGCTCCCGGGTTCTCTGCATGGGCGGCCTCGATCGCTTCGATTTCCTCGCGGCTGAGCAGCGTAAAGATCCGCAGGTAGCGAGCGGCGTCTTCGTCCGCGGCGTTGATCCAATACTGGTAAAACTTGTAGGCGGACGTGCGGTTTTTGTCGAGCCACACGTTGCCTCCTTCGCTCTTCCCAAACTTGGATCCGTCCGCCTTCGTGATCAAAGGAGCGGTCACGGCAAAGGCTTGCCCGCCTCCTTTTCGACGGATGAGTTCCGTGCCGGTGACAATGTTGCCCCATTGGTCGCTGCCGCCCATTTGGACTTTCACGCCAAGCTCCTTCCACAAGTGGTAAAAGTCGTAGCCTTGGACAAGTTGGTACGTGAACTCCGTGAAGCTCATCCCGCTCTCGAGGCGGTTCTTCACGCTGTCCTTCGCCATCATGTAGTTGACGGTGATGTGTTTGCCGACGTCGCGGATGAAGTCGAGGAAGGTGAAATCCTTGAACCAGTCGTAGTTGTTGACCACCGACGCGGCGTTCTCACCGCTGAAGTCGAGAAACTTCTCGAGCTGCGTCTTTTGGCACGCGAGGTTGTGTTGAAGCACCTCGACGTCAAGGAATTGTCGTTCGGCCGTTTTGCCGCTGGGGTCGCCGACCATTCCTGTCGCTCCTCCCACCAAGGCCACGGGGGTGTGCCCAGCGCGCTGCCAGTGTACGAGCAGCATGATGGGCACGAGGTTTCCGATGTGGAGGCTGTCCGCCGTGGGGTCAAACCCCACGTAAGCCTTCACGCGCTCTTCCGCCATCAACTCTTCGGTGCCGGGCATGATGTCATGCAGCAGCCCGCGCCATTTCAGTTCTTCGATCAACGACATGGTCGCAAAGATAACCCGCGTTACAGGTACGGCATGACCCTTTCGAGGGCGGCGCTTCGGCTTCCTTTCACCAAGATTTGCCGGTCAGCGGGCGGTTCTGTTTGGAGCTGCGCCACAAGGGTGTCCATGGACTCCCAGTGGGTCCACCCTGATAGGCGTTCCCTTTGGTGAACCTCACCAAACCAGCGTCCCAGCGTCCACAATTCAGCCCCCGATTGAATCGCCTTCTTGGCCACGTCGAGGTGCGCTTGTTCACTTGCTGTGCCCAGTTCAGCCATGTCGCCGAGCAGGATCAGGGGATTGGCATGGCCTCTCGCGGCAAAGTCAGCCAACGCATGGGTCACGCTGGAAGGGTTGGCGTTGTAGGCGTCGAGCAGCACCCAATTGCGCTCGGTTTGGACGGCTTGAGAACGGTGGTTGCTCGGGTGGTAGGCGGCAATGGCCTGAGCCGCTTGCTTGAAAGGAATGCCAAAATGCTCCCCGATGCGCAATGCTGCGACCACGTTGGCCAAATTGTAGCTTCCCTCCAAATGCACGACGCAGGATTGGCCTTCAGGCCCTGTGACGGATGCTGGGCCGTCCTGTGGTTGGTTCCAATTCCAAGCTGGTGTGTCGATGGCTACGCGCTGCTCTACCTCTTCAGCGGCTTCCACCACCTTGGGATCTCCCATTTGGACAAACGCCAATCCTCCCGTTTCCACGAGGTGGTCGAACAGCTCTTTCTTGCCGAGAAACACGCCCCGCTCGCCTCCAAAGCCTTCGAGGTGGGCCAGTCCGATGTTGGTGATGTAACCGCAGGTCGGTTCGGCGATTTGGGCAAGCAAATCAATTTCGCGTTGGTGATTGGCACCCATCTCAACTACGACAAATTGGGGCTGTGCAGGGGCGTTCAGCAACGTTAAGGGCACGCCAATGTGGTTGTTGAAGTTGCCAGGCGTGGCGTGGACGTTGTGTCCGGTGGCCAGCACATCGCGAATCAGCTCTTTGGTGGTGGTTTTGCCGTTGCTGCCCGTCATGGCAAGCACGGGGCAATTCCAGCGCTTTCGGTAGGCCCAGGCCAACCGCTGCAGCGCGCCAAGTTCGTCGCTCACCACCGTCACATCTGCGTGACCTTCCCATGCGCGGTCCGTCGTCACAGCATGGACGGCACCCGCTTCAAGGGCCTGACGAACAAACGTGTTCCCATCGAAGTTGGCGCCTTTCAATGCGAAGAACATTTGACCAGAGAGTTGGGCGCGCGTGTCGGTGGACACGCCACCGCAGCGGTCGCGAGCATCCAAAAGGCGGTCCAACAGGGTGGGGGACAATTCCAGCATGGCCTAGGGTTAACGCAAAGAAAAACCCCACGGCTCAGCCGTGGGGTGGTTCGAATTCGAGTTGTTGACGCTTCGTTGGGGAAGCCTCAAATCACTGGCCGCTGAATGGGACAGGAGTTCCCAAACGATCCATGGCGCAACGGAAGCCGATGGACGCAGAGCTTTGGCGCTCGTCCAAGAAGCGGCGCGTCCCCGGAATGAGGTAGTACGCGCGGTCGTCCCAGCCGCCGCCCTTGTAGACACGGCTCCGGTTGCTGATGAGCGTCGACCCTCCGAAGTTGTATACTCGCTTGTTTTTCAACTGGTCTTCCTCCGCGGACTGCGCGGCAAAGTCGAAGGAACTGTTGCGGTCCCCGTCGAGGTAATCAATGTTGTCCGCAATCCGGTAGTTCGTGCGGTCGAGGTTTTCTTCAAGCGATTCATTTCGCTTCTGCATTTGGCCAGGCAACGCGTCGATGTTTTGGCTGAAGCCTTTGCGAAGGTCTGAAGCGGCCAAGGCGTCGCTGTCGACAATGAGGTCCATGGCGTCTTGCATCAAGGTCTGGGCCTCTTCAAAACGCTGTTCTTTCAGGCGTTGCTCGGCGTCGTTCACTTTGGAAGTCAAATTGCCCATGAGGGTCACGTCCTCTGGAGTGAAAATTTGGACCGAATTGCCCTCTTTTTCATACCGACGAAGGAATTCCTTCACGCCTTGGATGTTGTAGACCACGTAATCGTACTTGTCGACAGGGTTTCCTTCGGCGTCCAATCGCTTGGTTTGGTAAACGTTGCCACGGAAGGGGCGGAATTCGTTGTTGTCCTGGATGGAAAGAGGACGGTACACGTCAGCCACCCATTCGTTGACGTTGCCTGCCATGTTGTACAGGCCATAGTCGTTGGGAGCGTAGGTGTACACGTTCACGGTGATGTCCCCGAAGTCGTCCAGCGCACCTGCGACACCCATGTAGTCACCGTTGCCTTTCACAAAGTTGGCGTTGATCGAGCCGTATCCCGCAGTGCGGCTGTCCCCGTTTCGGACGAAGTGCCCGTTCCAAGGATAGGTCTTCCGCTCGGCCACCAATTCGCCAAGGCTGTTGCCAATGAGGCCGAGGGCTGCGAATTCCCACTCCGCTTCGGTTGGGAGTCGGTAGTCGGGAAGAAGCACGCCGTCTTCGATGCGCACGTCTCGGAATTCAGCATTCAAGCCGTAGCTCGGCAATCCTTCTCGAAGGCGCTCTCCTTGGTATTGACCGGAGAGGTACGTCTCCGTGGTGAAGTGTTCTTCGTCAATTTGGGCATCTGGGTTGTGAACCAACAGGCCTTCTCGAATCAAGATACCCTCATTCACACGGTCGGAGCGCCACCTGCAGAAATCGTTGGCCTGCAACCAACTCACGCCTACGACGGGGTAGTCGCGGTACGCAGGATGACGCAGGTAAAAGTTGACCATGGGCTCGTTGTAGGCCAGCTTGTTTCGCCATCCCGCCGTGTCGGGCAAGGCACGTTCCACAATTTCAGGGTACGAGGAGCCGTAAATACGCTGGAGCCAATCCACGTATTCCAACCAAAAGTGGTTCGTGACTTCGGTTTCATCCATGTAGAAGGAGGATACCGTTGTGCGACGAGGGATGTTGTCCCAAGAGTAGTTCAGGTCGTCGTCCACTTGACCCATGGTGAACGTACCGCCTTCCACAAAGATCAAGCCAGGGCCCGTTTCTTGTTCGAAGTACGGCGTGCGTTCAAAGCCGCCGTTGTCTTGGAAGTTGTACGCCCAACCGGTGGCGCCTGAGCGCTCGTAGTAACACCCATTGAGGGTCATCAGACCCATGGCGACTGCGAGCAAGCCGAAGATGTGCTTTTGCGTCATGTCGTGCGGTTTCAATTTTCAGGTTTCGAGTAGAGTGCAGGTCGATTCAGGTCTCAGAACGTCGGGCAGGACACTGTGCGGAACTTGGAGCGCTGAGGCGAAGCAAACTTCATGCTCAGGCTGAGTTCGTGGGCACCTCCCGTTGCAGGGGTGAGATCTGAAATCGTGATGTCGTAACTGTATCCAAAGCGCATCAGGGCGGTTTCAACCCCGAGCAACACAATCAACGCGTCGCGGGTGTCTTCCGAGAAGAAGCCGCGGTGCCACACGCCGGCCACGAGAGGCCCTTTGCTGACGTACGTGCCGATGTTCAATTGTTGGAACTCGCCCTGGCGACGGTACAAGATGTTGGGCGAAATCCAGGCCTCCACACCTTTCACGCTGCGCTGCAACGGGAGTTTCGCTCCAGCGTGCCCCGTGATTTTCATGGGCAGGCGGCTCGTTCCCACCACCAAGCTCTCGTTGGGCTCGTTGAGGTGGTGGCCAGCCACACCGGCGTAAAACTTCTCCGTAAAAGCGAGCAAACCCGCGCCGAAGTCCACTTTTTTCACCGTTTCGCCACGAGGGGTGTCTTGCGTCTCGTAAATGAATCCGCGACGTGGGTCGATCATGTCGCCAAACGTCAAGTTGCTCCAGTCCAGCGCTTTTTGGAAGTAGCTGGCTTCAAGGGCCATTCGAAGAGACAGCTTGCGCGTGATGGCCTGCTGGTAGGAGTACATCCCGGTGATGCGGGTTGTGGTCAAGGTGTTTTGGCCTGCTTGATCGTTCATGACCACCAGGCCCAAACCGCCTTGGATGGAATTGAAATGCTGGTCGTACCCCACTGCCTGGGTCACAAAGGCCCCACTCATGGCAGGCCATTGGTTGCGGTGAGACATCACCACGCGCGGGCCTCGTGCTGTCCCAGCAAAGGCGGGGTTGAGCAACAGCGGGTTGGAGTAGAATTGCGAGAATTCAGGGTCTTGGGCGTGGCATTCCTGAGGAGCTACACCGACAAACAACGCACTGGCGAGTGCGGTGAGCAAAAGGCAGGAGGTGAGTTTCGTCATGATCGAACGGACTGTTGAACCCACAATACTACGGAAAAATGCCGAGGTAGCATGGAGAAAACCGGCCCAAATCCCGTGGACATCCGCGTACGACCGCGGTCCGCCGGGCAAGACACAATATGCCTCACCTTTGTGCGTATCAGTTGCGATGGTTGTCCACATGGCCGGTCCAAACTTTCTAGCGAAAATGCACGATTCACTTCCCCAACTTTCTCGCGCCGCTGGAAGGTTGTTCACATCTCAACGTGAGCGGAGCCTGTTTTGGTATGCGAAAAAAGGCGTTTTGCTGGTCTTGGCGCTCGTTGCCTTTGGGCCAACGCATGCCCAAACCGAGTTGGAATGGTCGCAAGAAGGCCTCGTGGCCCGCGTCGCCTTGGAGTGGTCTTTGGAAGATCTGGAAGTTGCACTTTATCAGCACGAGGGACGTGCCTTGTGGGAGTGGCAACAACCCCTCGCAGAGGATTGGTTTGGAGTGGAAATGTTGGATTGGCGTGAAGATTGGGTTCCGTTGGAAGCGGAGTTGGAAGGAATTTTTCGATCTCAATGGCGCCCAAAATCGGCCGTGCCAAGTTCCTGGTCGGTGCAACGAGCTCCAAACAAGACGTGGTTGCGGTGCACGGGGTCGCTGGTGCGTTGGAACTCCGGGGTGTGGGAGCGTCTCGCCGCGGTCGAAGCTGTTGCGGGAGCGTCGCCGGCAGGAGCGCAGCGCGTTGTGCGAGACTGGCCAGAAAGGGGCGTGCGCGCGGAGGGCACCTGGTTGGCTTTCGCCACCACGGAAGAGGGCATGCACTGTTTGGGGTACGACGAACTGATCGCAGGGGGTGTGCAACCCGAGGCCATCGATCCGCAGGGATTGAGGCTGTTTGGGAGTGGGGGGCGTTCGCTGCCGCTTTCGAACGACGTGGAGCGTCCCCTCGACATTCCTCAACAACGGGTGGTGCTGCGTGGGTTGGACGACGGATCGTTTGATCCGGGCGACGAACTCTGTTGGTACGCTCCCTCTCACGAGACCTGGGCGTGGGATTCCCTCGATGGATGGACGCATCAAGCGCCTTGGTGGGGAGACACCGCCAAATGGTACGTCCGGCTTGATGCCCCTCCGACGTTGGAGCGCTTGGACATGGCGACGACGCTCGAAGTGACTGGGCCGGTGGACGAAACGCGCACCGCTCACGTCGCTTACGGAGTGGTAGAAGAGCATGAAGTGAACTTGATTCGTTCCGGACGCAATTGGTTTGGCGAACGGCTGTCGGCTCTCGGAGCGAACACGGCAACGTGGAACATCCCGCTAGCCAACCCCGTCCTGGGGGAGCCAGCCACGGTGAGGTTTGCCGCGGCCATGCGCAGCACCGGTTCGGGGACCTCTTCCCAGCTGGAATACACCTTTGGCAACGAGTCGCTCGTTTTGACGGACAATTTGCTGTCGCCCAGTTCGTTGTCGTACGGAAAGTTTGTGAGCGGAGAGTTGTCCGCGCCGTTGGCTCAGGCGGGCATTCAGGTTTTGGCCTCCTTCACCGCAGGAACCGACGACTCCAATGCCTGGATGGATTACCTGGCCTACCAAGCGCCCCAATTGTTGGTCTACACCTCAGGCCAAACGACCGTCAACGGCCTTCCGGTCGACGCCGCTGGCGGCAGCGTGGCGAGTGCCGAATACGTGATGGGCGGTGCGACGCCAGACGAAGTTTGGGACGTCACAGACCCGTTGGAGGTCAAGCGCATGCCTGTTTTCTCCGAATCGGGAAGCACCGTGTGGCGAGACGTTCAGGGCGGGCAACCCAAGCGCTACGCTGCGTTCCGCTGGAATGCTGCGAAGCGTCCGGTCGCCCTGGGCGACGCGGGAAACAGCAACGTTCACGGCCTGGGCGAGGTGGATTACGTGATGGTGACGGTGCCTGCATTGAGGCAAGCCGCTGATTCGCTGGCATCCCTGCACGCAGCGCTTGGAAAGCGTGTGGCTGTGGTTCTCCAGCAGGATGTCTTTGACGCCTTCAGTTCTGGGGCGGGAGACCCGACGGCCATCAAAATGCTCATGATGATGCTTCGCGATCGGGCTGAAGCAAGTCAAGGTCAGGTGGATCCTGCGAAATACCTCCTTTTGATGGGGGATGCGTCGTTTGAAAACCGCAACGTGCAGGGAGCCGGCAACACCGTCGTTGGATTCTACTCTTCGGAGTCGCTTCAAACCACGACGAGTTACATCTCGGACGACTATTTCGCCCTGACTGGCCCAGGGCAGGGAGCCTCTCCGTTGGACGCCCTGCAATTTGGAGTAGGCCGCATCCCGGCGACGGACCTGAACGCGGCCATGGCTGTGGTCGGCAAGGTGGCGACGTACCTCGGGTTTGGCGAGGTCGGCGGCGACGCGGAATCGTGCTTGGACCCCAATGGAAGCAGCGTTTACGGGCCTTGGCGAAACCGCGTGCTCTTCGTGTCGGACGACCAAGACGGCAACAATTTGGACGGCCACCGGTACATGCAAAACAGCGAAGAACACAGCCACACGATCCGCATCAACCACAACGAGTACGACGTGCTGAAGGTGTACCCGGACGCGTACGTCCAAACCAACACGCCCGGTGGGGAGCGCTACGACGATGCCGCCGCCGAGATTGCGCGACGTGTGGACGAAGGTGCGCTGATCGTGAACTACATCGGTCACGGCGGCGAGCGCGGCTGGGCTCACGAACGGATCCTCAACCTCGAGACCATTCAAGGGTGGCGAAACCGCCGCCGGTTGCCGGTGTTCATGACCGCTACGTGCGAGCTGTTCCGGTACGACGACCCCGACATCTACTCCGCCGGCGAAGCCATCTTGTTCAACCCCGACGGCGGCGGAGTGGCCTTGCTCACCACGACGCGCACGGTGTACAGCGCCGGAAACCAGCAAGTGAACCGCGCGTTTTTTGAGACGGCCTTGAACGACGTTGGGGGGCGGTGTTTGGGCGACATCTACATGGACACCAAGAATTCAGACCAAATCACGTCCAACACCAACAGCCGCAACTTCAGCTTGATGGGCGACCCAGCGCTGGCGCTGGCCTACCCCAAGCAGCATGTGTACCTGACGCATGTGCCGGACACCATCCGGTCGTTGGAAGAAGTCGTGGTGCGAGGATACGTGGGGAATGCGGCCGGGGACACCCTCTCGGATTTCAATGGGGTGGTGGTGCCCAGCGTGTTTGACAAGCGCGCCACGGTGACGACCCTTGACAACGACCAATCGGACGGCCCGTACTCCTACCAAGTGTTCCAAAACATCCTGCACAAGGGTCTTGCGACGGTGAGTGACGGGGCGTTTGAATTTCGCTTCATCGTTCCGAGAGACATCGACTACACCTACGGCACAGGTCGCATCAGTTGTTACGCCCTGTCGGACGAGACTGACGCCCATGGTTTCACAGAAGCTGTCGTCATAGGCGGCACGGCGGAGAACCCGTTGTTCGACGACCAGGGACCGGTGTTGTCGTTGTTCATGAACGACACCCTGTTCCGGGCCGGGGACGTGGTTCACGAAGACCCGTGGCTCTTTGCTCGGGTGTTTGACGAGAGCGGCATCAACACGTCAGGGAACGGCATCGGCCACGACGCGAAGGCCATTTTGGACGGAGATGCGAGCCGCCCCTTCGTGTTGAACGAGTACTTCGTTTCCGATTTGGACACGTACCAAAGCGGCACCATCCGCTTCCCCTTCCAAAACTTGAGCGAAGGGACCCATGAACTGGAAATGAAGGTCTGGGATGTGGCCAACAACAGCGCCACGGCATCCACCCATTTTTTGGTGGCGTCGTCGTTGGACGTGGCCTTGGTCGAGGTGCTGGCCTACCCTAACCCTGCCTACGAGGACGTGACGTTCCGCATGACGGGGAACCAAGCGTGCAAACCGGCCAGCGTCACACTGGAAATCTTCAACGTGCGCGGAGACAAGGTCCACGAACAGGCCTTCGAAGGCGAGGTGCTCGGGTTTCGAGACGACGTGATGACGTGGGATTTGAAACCTTCGGGCGGCGGTTTCGTAACCCCCGGCGTGTATGTGTTCCGCGTCACTTGGAAAAACGAATTTGAGCAATCCGCACAATACGCGGACAAATTGGTCGTTCTTCGACCCCAATGACGCGCTGCGCGCTTGATTAACTTTGGCAGCTCTACAATGAAGCAACTACTTACCTACGCCATTGCCGGACTCTTGGTCTTGGCCCTCGGATCGCCTCAACATGCATGGGGCCAAATCGTCGAGGAGGACCCCACGCAATTGCTGCAATTGAACACCATCACCACGGCGGTTCCGTTTTTGATGATCGCTCCGGACTCGCGTTCGGGCGCCATGGGAGATGTGGGTGTTGCATTGTCGCCCGACGCGAACAGCATGCACTGGAACCCGGCGAAAATGGCGTTCACGGCGAACGAAGTGGAGATGAGTCTCAGCTACGCTCCATGGTTGCGTGCGTTGGTGGACGACATGAACTTGGCGTACGTAAGCAGCGTTCGACGCTTGAACCAGCGCCAGGCCTATGGGGTGGCCCTTCGCTACTTCAGCTTGGGGAACATCACCTTCACGGACGAGGTGGGAACCACCATCCGTGACTTCCAACCGGCCGAGCTCAGCTTGGACGGCGGGTTTTCTCAGAAATTCTCGGATCGCTTCAGCGGCGGCTTCTCCGCGCGATTCATCCACAGCAACTTGACGGGAGGAACGGCCGTGCAAGGCGCTGAGAGCCGTCCTGGCATTTCGGTCGCAGCGGACCTGAGCATGTACTACGTGAACGACCAGGCGGACTGGGGAAACAAAGATGGAACCTTCAGCTGGGGACTTAACATGAGCAACCTCGGCGCGAAGATGTCTTACACCGAGACGGCGGCGCGTAATTTCATCCCGAGCAACCTGCGCATCGGGGCAGCTTACGAAACCGAGATTGACGACTACAACAGCATCACGATTGCGTTGGACGGCAACAAACTCCTCGTACCCACCCAGCCCATTTACGCCCTGGACGATCCGTCGCAGATTGTCAGTGGATTGGACCCCAACGTCGGTGTGGCTACAGGCATTGTGCAGAGCTTCTACGACGCGCCGGGCGTGGTGACGTTTGACAACGATGGCAACGCCTCGGTCCTCGAAGGAAGTCGTTTGAAGGAAGAATTGCGTGAGGTCAACCTCGGAGCGGGTTTGGAATACAACTTCGCCGATGTCTTCGCCTTCCGCACGGGGTATTTCTTTGAGCACTTCAGCAAGGGAAACCGCCAGTTCATCACCCTCGGAGCAGGCGTGAAGTACACGGTGTTCACGGTGGACCTGAGCTACTTGATCAGCACCACGCAACAGAATCCTTTGGCGAACACGTTGCGGTTCTCCCTGCGCCTGCAGTTCTCTGACCTCGCGGATTACATCCAAGGCGAGGAATGAGCATGCGCATCGGCTACGGCTACGACGTTCACCAGCTCGCGGAAGGTGAAGACCTGGTCATTGGCGGGCTGACCGTTCCACACGAGAAGGGGTCCGTGGGCCACAGCGACGCGGACGTGTTGCTCCACGTCATTTGCGACGCCTTGCTGGGTGCGTTGGCGCTCGGCGACATTGGCACCCATTTTCCGGACACCGACCCTGCGTACAAGGGCATTGACAGCAAGATCTTGTTGCGCGACACCTGGAAATTGGTTCAGGCGGAAGGCTACACCTTGGCCAACCTCGATTCCACAGTGTGTTTGCAGCGCCCCAAGCTCAAGCCTCACATTCCCGCCATGCGCGAATGCATCGCGGGCATTCTTGGGGTGGATGTCGGCCGCATTGGCATCAAGGCGACCACGACAGAGAAGCTGGGGTTTGTTGGGCTCGAGCAGGGCATCAGCGCCCATGCCGTGGTGTTGCTCGAGGCTCAGGCCTGACCTTCCTCGAAATGCCCCGGCTCGTTGTCGGCCGAGAAGTGAATTTTGATGTTCGCCGTGTCGCGAAGCAAATCCACCTTGCCGATTTCCAGCTGCACGATGGTCACGCCGGTGCGACGCTCCAGGTCGGCCACAAGTTCGCTGCGCTTTCCTTCGTGGAGCAAATCGATGCGGTCGTACACCACCATTTTGGTCGCGAGGTGTTCCACAAACCACAGGCGTTCCAAGACGAAAGAGAGCACCCAAATGAGCACGTTCGCAACGACAATTTCCATCCATGAAGCCGCGAGGGGCGCCAACGCGTTGATGACTGCCAGCGCAATCACGATGAACAAGTAGGTCATCTCCCGGATGGGAATGGCGTTGGTTCGGTAGCGAATGATTCCAAAAATGGCGAACAGCCCCAAGGCAAAAGCCAAATCAATCTCCACGCCTGCCAGCAATCGGCACAGCAGAAACACAGCCGTAGACACCAACATGAAGGTGAAGACGAAGTCCCGGCGTTTGGCGGCCATGTGGTAGATGAACCGGACGACGACCAACGACGACACCAGGTTCAAAGCGAACAGGGTCAAAAGGGAATCCCAGCCGCTAACCAAAGAAGTCGAGGCTTGAAGGGGGAAGGAGGTCATCAGGGTGGTGCAGGTCATCTCAAGAGGGATTCGAGGGCAAAGGTCGGGTTTGCGGCGTAGTGTTCAGCGCGCGTCAAATCGCGAAGCGCAGAACGGTAGGACCGCATGGGGCGATGGGGGGCGGTGACGGCGTTTCCGAGGACGAATTTGGACACGCGAAGTGTACGCCCAAGCGGCCCACGTCGCCCAGGTTGTCGGCGAAACGATTGGATCAACGAACCTTGGTGATTGACGCTGCTCTGCTTCCACTCGACGACGGCCAAGTGAGGGATGGGACGGGTCCAGGCGTGGCTGTCTGCACTTTGGTCAGGCTTGACATAGGCCAAGTCTTGGTCAAACGTGATGCGTTCGCCCGATTCCAGGTGAACCAAGGTGAAGCGCTCGAACGAGCTCTGAAGCTTGGGCTTTAGTTCGTCGGCGTAGGGAACCAATTCGGCCAAAAAAGCTTGCTCGCGGCTCGTCATCGGGGCATTCCATGCGAGTGAGCTCGAGCGAACCATCCGTTCCTTTGTGGTTTTGCCGTACACGTCGCGACGCTTGACTTCCAAGAAGGCCACTCCGGTGTTGTCGTAATGGCGGATTCTGATTTTCAACCTTGAATTTCTACCGCGAGTGTGGTCTTCGAGGCATTGAGCTTCGTCTGTGTCGTAATACAGGTTGTTGTATTTCGTGGAAGTGTGGCCTTCGATGGTCAACACTCGGTGTTCATGCAGGTCCGTCACCACCGGCGCGAGCCAATCGGTAGGCACCACGAATTTGGAGTCGAATCGGTCCATCAACGCCACACTTTCGATGGCGTCAAGACCAATGGACTCCTTCCGTTGGAGCAATTCGGTGAGGTTCAGCACGGGATTCAGGTTTCAGACAGGCAAGGTGAGCACCACGAGGTGCGGCTGTGAAGGTACAACGCGCGCTGCAAGGCATTCGTTGCGCAGGTCTCATTAGGTTGGTTGTAAGTGTGTATTTAATACACGAATTGACCCGCCGGGCGGCTCATGACCTTGGTCCGGCGAACGGGTGAGGCGGAACGCTATATTTGAGCGTTAATCCCATCGAGATGGCAACTTCACAACCCACTGCCTCTGCAGCGCCTAGAAGGCCTGCAAAAGCAAGCCGTAAGCCGGCTGCCAAGAAGTCCGGTTCGGCCCTCAACAAGGACACCTACACCCGTTGGTTCCGCGAGATGTACCTCATGCGGAAGTTTGAGGAGCGCTGCGGCCAACTCTACATTCAGCAAAAGTTTGGCGGTTTCTGCCACTTGTACATTGGACAAGAAGCGGTGCTCTCGGGCATGCGCGAGGCCATCCGACCCACGGACCGCGTCATCACAGCTTACCGTGACCACGCACACCCGCTTGTGCTCGGCACCGATCCCAAGTACGTGATGGCAGAGATGTACGGCAAAAAGATCGGAACGAGCAAAGGCAAGGGCGGCTCCATGCACATGTTCGACAAGGAGCGCAACCTCTTTGGTGGGCACGGCATTGTCGGTGGCCAGATTGGGCTCGGCGCGGGCATCGCCTTCGCGGACAAGTACCGCAAGGAAGACCACGTGACGGTCTGCTTCATGGGAGACGGTGCGGCCCGTCAGGGCATGTTGCACGAGACGTTTAACATGGCCATGACGTGGAAGCTCCCCGTGATTTTCATCATCGAGAACAACCAGTACGCCATGGGCACCTCCGTTGAACGTACGTCCAACGTGACGGACCTCGAGACACTCGGGGCCAGCTACAAGATGCCGTCGGCGTCCGTAGACGGCATGAGCCCTGAAGCCGTGCGCGACGCCATTGCGGAAGCTGCGGAGCGCGGACGCAAGGGCGAAGGACCCACCTTGCTCGACATCCAGACCTACCGCTACAAGGGACACTCCATGAGCGACCCCCAGAAGTACCGCACCAAGGAAGAGGTCGCGAGTTACGTGGAGCGCGATCCGATCGAGCACGTTCGTGGCGTGATTTTGGACAACAAGTGGATGAAGGAAGACGAGCTGAAGGCCGTCGAGAAGGAGATCAAGGCGCAGGTGGAAGACGCCATCAAGTTTGCGGAGGAAAGCCCACTCCCAGACCCCTCTGAATTGTACGAGGACGTGTACATGCAACCGGATTACCCATTTGTGAACGACTGACATGGCAGAGATCATTCGCATGCCTAAACTGAGCGACACCATGACCGAAGGGGTCGTCGCGGAGTGGCACAAAAAGATTGGCGACGAGGTGGAGAGCGGCGAATTGCTCGCTGAAATCGAAACCGACAAGGCCACGATGGAATTCGAGTCGTTCCAGGATGGTGTGCTCTTGCACATCGGTGTGGACAAAGGCGGCACGGCCCCAGTTGACAGCGTGTTGTGCGTGTTGGGCGAGAAAGGCGAGGACATTGCCGAGCTGTTGGCGTCCGCTGAGGCGGAAGCTCCTTCAGCGGAGCCCGCAGCCGCCCCGGCGCCGGCCCCTGCTCCTGCAGCGGCGGCCGCTCCAGTACCCGCTCCTGCCCCTGCTGCAGCACCGGCTCCTGCGGCGGCGGCACCGCAGGCGGCACCGGCGCCTGCTCCCGCGGTGGCCAACGGTCGCGTGAAGGCCTCTCCGTTGGCGAAGAAACTCGCCGAAGATCGCGGATTGAGCTTGGGGTTGATTCCCGGTTCGGGTGAAGGCGGACGCATCGTCAAGCGCGACGTGGAGGCCTTTGTGGGCGGCGGGGCGAGTGCCGCAACCGCTGTGGAGCGCTTCACCGAAGTGGGCGTGTCGCAAATGCGCAAGACCATTGCTCGCCGTTTGGCCGAGAGCAAGTTCACGGCGCCTCACTTCTACTTGAGCCTGACCATTGACATGGACGCGGCCATGGTGGCCCGCAAGGCCATCAACGACCGCGGCCCGCATAAAGTCAGCTTCAACGACATGGTCGTCAAGGCTGTGGCGATGGCGCTCAAGAACCACCCCGCCGTCAAC
>Ga0181577_10001462_pt1 | contig 18996 bp, 20 predicted proteins | sample 101ome_21_FD_132468 | JGI IMG/M metagenome (GOLD analysis project Ga0181577, IMG submission 132468) | Coastal salt marsh microbial communities from the Groves Creek Marsh, Skidaway Island, Georgia - 101413BT metaG (megahit assembly) | ecosystem: Environmental > Aquatic > Marine > Intertidal...
AAATTGGTATTAGGAAAAAAATAAGAAATTATATTGTAAATAAAAATGTGGAATCTATTAAACGATCTGGTATTCCATTGGATTTAGCTTGTTTATTTATTAAAATTATACATTTTAGGATGCCATTTGATATTATGTTAATGGCTTATTTTTCTTCTCCATTTGTTTCTTTGTGTTTGTGGATTACTGTTATGAGCATATTTTCTTGTTTTATATTGTTGGACGGCTGTGTATTATCCGTAATTGAATATAAATTAACCGGTAATAGTTTAAATGTCATGGATATATTTTTATGGTTGTTTGGCTATGATATTCATTATAAGAATCGATACAATGCTACCATTATTGCAGCAATTATATATTTAATATTGTTTTTTGCTTTGGTGTGGAATAAAGGAGGAGTTACATATGATAATTTCAACAAATTACTTTACTATGGCACTTTTTCGTATTTTACAAAATGGATTTCTTTGTGAATGTGATTGGGGTGTGTTGATTGGTGTGTGTTGATTGGGGGGTGTTGATTGGTATGTTGATTGGTATTGTTAGGATTTAAAGATGTTTTTCTATATTAATGTATTAACAAATGAATAGTTGTTGTAGAAGTATTAATGTTATAGATGATGCGGGCGATGATAGTCGTAATCGTGATAATAATAGATTAACTATTAATTGGAGAAATGCCACTAGATATACAAATGAACTGTCTTTTAATGGCAAGGGGACTATGGGTAAAGTGGTGTGTGTATATGATCGATTGATGATGGATATTGTATTTCCAATTATTGGTTCTGGTTCAAGAAAGTTGTATAAATGGCCTTGTGTGCTTAATTATGATTGTCATTATGATTTATTTACAAATAATTGCAAGGGATTGGTGGATGGAAATGTTGTTGATAATATGATAGGTAAGGTAAAGTCGGTTGGAAAAGGTATGGGAAAAGGTGATGTATTGAAAAAATATACTGCGCTGCTGGAAGAAATGTTATTAAATAAAGTTGTGTATATTACATGTCGGGAGTTTAATGAACATGGAATAATAAAGGTAGATGTTTCTATCAATGGTGTCAATGTGATGGAAGTGATTGATAAAGAGTTGATGAAAATGGATTCGGTGGGAGAGAAGGGTGATGTGGCGGAGAAGGGCGGCGAGAGAGGTGACGATATGATGTGTGAGATTATGGTGTGATGTGTATGTGTGTGTGTGTGTGTGTGTGCGTGTGTTATTAAATTGAAGTAAAATATTAATTATTTGTAGAAGTATAATTAAATATGTCTATGTCTATGCCTATGTCTATGTCGGATTTTGAAATGAAAGAAAATAAAGATATCCAAACTATTATGGATGCGATTGGCAAATATGAAAATGCGGAGGATGTGTATTCGGGTTTTAAAAAAGGTCCCGATCCTAAACATGGTTTTATGTTTACTTTAGATGATTGGTGGGATCCAAAGCAACTTGTTGCCATGAAGTTTGTCTCTAATTTAGTATTGGACTTGGGATGGGATAGTAGTGGTTATGGGTTTATGATGCGGAAGATTGAATATGAGATTAGTAAAATAAAGTAAAGATATAAGATTGGTAAGATAATGTTAAAATAAGGGTAAGATAATGTTAAGATAATAAAAATATATAATTTTTATTATTTTACGCGTAAACTATATTTGCGGTAATGATGTGAGTTTCAATTGCTTCACTGTTTATAGGTAAGTGTGTTTCTTTTGCATTTATAATGGGTTCCACTTTGGCGGTTTTAATGCTGTGTCTAATGTCGTATATGAATTTTATGTATAAAAAATAGCATATAAATGGGGAGAGAAATGATGCTATTACGATTATACCGGTGCATTCACAATACATAAATTTGTGTCGTGTGTTAGGTATTGTGCGTTAGGTGCGGTGATGTTGTGTGTTAATATGTATATTATTTTGGTTTTATGTGGTTTGTGCTAGTTTTTATTTTTTTATTTTTTTATTTTTTTATTTTTTTATTTTTTTATTTTTTACATTTTTTTGCGGGACTTGGCCTTAACATTAGTGCGCTTTTTACAGTATTTAAATGGAGCACAACTGCTTTTCATACTAAATCCTCTTACTTTTTTTGTTAAACATGTTTTCTTACTAAAACGGCGGGGTAGTTTAAATAGTTTTCCGTCTTTTCTTTTACAGGTTTTGGTGCTGACAACTGCGGTGCAGCAACTGCGGAGGGATTTGCGGCGGAGGGATTTGCGGCGGAGGGATTTGCGGCGTCGGCGGGTGTGGTGCTTCATTATATATTCTGTACATAGTATATAAAATTATAAAATATGAAAGGTGTGTTAAGTTTATTATCATCTATTCCTATTTCTTATAGATTTGCCGTGTTGTCTGGTCTTTCTTGGGCATCAACTACCATATTAATTAAAAATTATTTACTTAAATCATTTGATCCTATGGAAATATATATATTACGGATGGGTATTGGTTTTCCTTTGTTGGCGATTTTGCTGGTTTTTGTATTATCCATGTCGTCTTTTAAAAAGGTAAGCATTCATAATAACTATTTTACTAGTCTTATCAAAAAGATTCGTGAAAAATATACGCATACTTTTATGATTGTTTTTGTGTTGTCTATTATAGCCGGGTTTGGTGGATTGTATTCGTTTTGGAGAGTATTAGAAATTAATAATGGTTCTTATTCGGTTGCTTTTGTGTGGCCTTTAGTTGTTTTATTTACAACACTTATCTCTTACTTTTTTTATGGTGAAAATATTACACGAATACAAGGTATTGGTATTGCTGTTATTATGGTGGGGTTGTTGCTTATCAATATAAAGTGAGTTGAATAGGGGTGTGAATGGTGGGGTTTATGAGATAAAAATTGTTTGGAAAAGGGAGAGAAAAAGTGTGGGTAGAGGAGTGGGAGATGAGGGTGTGGGTAGAGTAGGGGTGGAGAGGTTAGATTGAGAAGTTAACTATTGTCGCATTCGGCTTTGTGCTCGGTGCTGTAATGTTTGCAATTGACCCGGTGTTAATCTTTCTAATACTTGTTTTATACCACTATAAAACTGACACCAATCTTGTAAATTTATATTAATGCCTGACATATAAGGATTTACCATGGCAGCTTCCCACATTATATAGGTGCTTGGTAGAGTTACTGTTTGGCGTGATGAACCTCTACTAGCTGGTTTCGGGTTTAATTCCTTGACTTCTGCGCGACATAGTGGGCAGTTGTTGTTTTTTGACATCCACTTAAATATGCAAGATGTGTGGAATTTGTGTTTGCATTTCAATTGACAACATGGTGATTCGCTGTCGTCACATATTTCAAAGCATATCGAGCATTGTTCGGGTTCTTGTGCTTCATCATTGTCATGCTTTTTGTGTTCGTGTTGACATTGATTGCTTAATTTAACATTGTCGAGTGCTGTTTTTGCGCTTCTTTGCGAAGCTACATCAATTAACGGACAAGTTTTACGGTTGTGTCCTGTTTGTTTACAGTGACCGCACTTGTATGCTCTTCTTTTAATAGGAGCTTGTTGTGTTTGTGAGGTGGGTTGTGTTTGTGCTAACGATAACGCAGACATTGGTTTTGTTGTTTTGTTTTGTTGGTTTGTTATGATATGTTGGTTTGATTGCTTGTTTGTTAGATAGTTTGTTATGAGTTTTCATAAAGTACCAATTTGATGTCAATTTTGTGTTGTGTTGTGTTGTGTTGTGTTGTGTTGTGTTGTGTTTTTATAAAAAAAGGTGTGCTTTTGTTTTTGTTTGTTTTGTTTGTTTTGTTGTTTTTTTGTTTTTTGTTTGTTTTGTTGTTTTTTCTGTTTTTGTGTTTTAATATGGGTATAGTTGTGGGGTATATAGTTGATTTCGGTTAAATACTCACGCGGCTGTGGCTAAATACTGGTGATAATACTTCATACGATCGTAGCGTGCTTTGAGACATATTATTTATTTCATGGCGTAAGTAATGATACATTTCACACCATTCTAAACGAGTCGTATTGGGAAATTGCTCCTGTAATTGGCTGTCGTTTGTTAATACCCACATTAAATCAGTAGATGGCATACGAATCTCTGGTTTGTGATGTCGGTTTGCTTTTTTGCGACATAGTGGACAGCTGTTGTTTTTTGACATCCACTTAAATATACAAGATGTGTGGAATTTGTGTTTGCATTCCAGTTCACAACATGCTTGTTGGTTGTCGTTACATGATTCAAAGCAAATAGAGCAATGTTCGTGCTCGTGCTCGTGATGCTCGGTGGGGTTTGCGTTTGCTTTTGCGTGTGCATCCATAAATTCATCTTCTAATTTTCTGGATACTGGTCGCGAACCTCGTTCGGTGGTTACATTTCTCATTGGGCAGGTTTTACGGTTGTGTCCCGATTGTTTACAAGTGCCACAACGATGTTGTCTCTTTTTTTTAGGAGCATTGGGCGCGAGTGGTTGTGTTGACATAACTGCTACTGCGGTGGTAGACATTATATGGTTTGTTGTTGTTTGTGTGTTTATTGTTTGTGTGTTTGTTGTTTGTTTGTTGGATAGTTGATTAAATTAAATCATTAGTACCATTTTTTGGTCAATTTTAATAAAAATTGTGTGGAGTGTGTGGTGTGTGGTGTGGTGTGATGTGATGTGATGTGGTGTGGTGTGATGCGTGTAGGTTGATAAATTAAATATATATTTAAAAAGATTATAGTAATTAGATATATATTATAAATTGTATATTGTATATTGTATATTGTATATTGTATTATGATAATTGAAATTATTGTGTTATGTTTTGGAATTATAGGGACTGTTTGGATGATGTGCAGAGTTTGCGATGATAGCGCGGATGATGAACTTTAATCATCATTGATGGATGACATAATCATATCAAATGTGGTTCCTATGATTATTCCGGATATGAAATCAGCACCATGATTGTGGCTGTGGTTGTGGTTGTGATTGCGTTCGTCATCTTTGCTGAATGATGCTATGATGATTACTGTTAGCAATCCAATAAACCGACCCGCAAATTCTGGCTGGTTTGTATTAGATTGTGTTTCATCATAACATTGCTGATATATCATTTCTTTAACGAACGGACTGGTTTTTGTATTAAGACATATACCGTGGTTTTTCTCATAGTCTGCGATGTTGTTTGCTTCAATTTTATCAAACATATTATACAAGTTGTTGTTGAGTATGCCGACCACTATGCCTCCTATAAACTCGTCCGCGGATGCAGTTGCCACGCACAAAGCAAATAGTATACAAACGGTTGTCTTTAGTTTTAACTTTAACATGATGTTTGATTGGATTGATGTGTTTGTTTGGGTGTTGTTTGCTGTGATTGGTTTGGTGTGATTGGGTTGTGTGATTGTTGGTTTGGTGTGATTTGTTTGGTTGTACTTTTAAATCAATTTATAAAAAATAGATTTGGGGAGGAGAATATGGGAGAGATGTTGTCGGAGGTGAGGTGGGATGCTGTTTGTTTAATATAGGCCGGCATCGGGTTGTAGTGATAAATCATAGGCGATTCGTGATCGTTGTTTTGCTTTGGTTTCTCGTCTCATATATGCTTTCCATGCATCTTGATCGATCGTCCATTGATATCGTGTGTTTCGTTGCCAAAATGGTTCCGTGCGCTTAAATCTGGCGGCAGTCATGATCTTATCTGGGCTGGATTGCCATAACTGTTGGCGTTCTCTTGCCGTCGTCCATAGGCGCTTTATTGTATGTTGTGTCACTTCGTCAGAGAATGTTACGCGTTTGCGTTTAGTAGTGATTTTTGTGGGTGTGATTACGATTTGTTTTAATTGAGCTTCGACCTTTTCATTTATTTCATTATACATTTTATCAAGTTCGCGATCGGCTATTGTTGATGATACCTTTTTTGTTTGCTTTTTTGATGACAATTTTGACATAAATGCTTGTGATACGATTGAAACCATGATTGTTTGTTGAGTAGGGTTGTTATGTTGTTGTTTGCTTGCTTGTTTGTTAGAAGTTGATTAATTTAATTTATTAAGTACCAGAATTATTTCAATTTAGATTTTGGATAGAAATAATTTATAAAAAAGGGAGAGATGTTTGATGTGTTGGGGTATAGGAGATGGTTGATTGTTATTATTTAATGTTCTGGTATGCAGCGAGAGTTTCGTCTTTCTTGTAACATTGCTATTATTTTATCTACATATGAAGCATACATTGATGATGCCATATAATATTCTTTGTCATAGGTGTATCCAGGAAAGGAAGGGCAGTCACAGTAGTCATCCATTGTGGTTTTGTTTGTGTTGTTTTATTTGTGTTGTTTTGTGTTGTTTTGTGTTGTTTTGAGATTGGGTTGATTGTTGATTTTATTAAGTTGTACTATTTTGTCAATTTATAAATGGGAGAGATGTTTGGTTGTGATGTGGAGAAATATTAAAAGTTGACGCAAATTTGGTACTTGTAGTCACCTGTAGTAAATATCATTACTAATAACATGAGTCTATCAAAATCTAATACTAAACTAACTTATTTGGAGTTTATCGGTTGTACTGGTAAAACGGCTCCACGCAATCATTGGGAAGATGAAAACAATCATAAGAAATACATGGAATATTTAAGTTATAAATTGGGATATACCAAGACAGAGCATTGGTATGGTATAACAAAAAAATCAATAAAAGATAATTATGGTGGAGGGTTGTTATATCGTTTCAATAATTCTCCATATAAACTTATTAAAAGTGTATTTCCTGAGAATGAATGGCTGGTTTGGATGTTTAAATGTGCGCCTAATGTATGGAAAAATGCGGCTATTCGCAAGGAATATGTTTTATGGTTAGGTGAAAGATTGGGATACAATAATAAGGATGATTGGTATGGTATAACAGCAACAGCAATAAAAGATAATTATGGTGGGGGGCTATTAGATAGTTTCGATGATTCGCCACATAAACTTCTTGAAAGTGTATTTCCTGATTACAAATTGTTGGTTTGGTTGTTTATTCGTGCGCCACAAGGTATATGGAAAAAAGCTGATATTCGCAAGGAATATGTTTTATGGTTAGGTGAAAGATTGGGATACAATACTATGGAAGATTGGTATGGTATAACAGCAAGAGTAATAAAAGATAATTATGGTTGTGGATTGTTATATTGTTTCGATGATTCACCATATCAGCTTATTACGGATGTGTTCCCTGAGTATAAATGGCTGGTTTGGATGTTTAAATGTGCGCCTCATGTATGGGAAAATGCTGATATTCGCAAGGAGTATCTGGAATGGTTAGGTAAAAGATTAGGATTTAATAATATTGAAGATTGGTATGGTATAACAACAAACGCAATAAATGATAATTATGGTAGTGGATTGTTAGGTCGTTTCAATAATTCTCCATATAAACTTATTAAGGATGTATTTCCTGAGTATAAATGGTTTGTTTGGATGTTTAATGTTACACCCAAAGGTATGTGGGAAAATGCGGCTATTCGCAAGCAGTACATAGAATGGTTAGGTAAAAGATTGGGATTTAATACTATGGAAGATTGGTATGGTATAACAACAAACGTAATAAATGATAATTATGGTGGAGGGTTGTTAGGTCGTTTCAACGGTTCGCCATATAAACTTATTAAGGATGTATTTCCTGAGTATAAATGGTTGGTTTGGATGTTTAAACATACGCCTAACAATGAATGGACGGATTCTGGTATTCGCAAGGATTATGTTTTATGGTTAGGTGAAATATTGGGATATAATAACAATGAAGATTGGTATGGCATATCAGTCAAAGCAATAAACGATAATTATGGTTGTGGATTGTTAAAGAATTATTACAGCGGTTCGCCATATCAGATTATTAAGGATGTGTTCCCTGAGTATAAATGGGTTAAAAGTAAATTTTGTAATCTTAAAACAGAGAAAAAAATGGTTGATTATTTACATAAAAACAAAGAGAGACTCAATATTGATTGTATAAAGCATGGTTATCGTCCTAGTTGGGCGGATGTTAGGGCGACTGATAATACTTACTATATTTATGATATATACATTAAATTAATAAATGGAGTTGAAAGTATTATTGAAATTGATGGTCGCCAGCATTATGTGCAAGTATCAAACTGGAATTCTCCAGAATCAACTCAAATAAGAGATAGGAAAAAAGAAGATTTGGCTGTTTATAACAATCATAATTTATTGCGCGTTAATCAGGATGATGTATTGTCGGATAAAGGAGATTGGGATGAGATCGTTGATGAATTTATAAAAGAAGTGTATGAAAGTGAAGGGGTGTTGATTATAGATGATTGCGCGGGAGGAGAACGATACAGTGAAATCTAACCCCCTCTCCCTATCTCCCCTCTCCTCTTCCCTTCTACTCCCCTATCTACTCCTTAATCTACCCCCATATAATACCTTAATCTACCATATAATCAATATAATATAAAATCAGAAATAGGTGATAAAAGCAGAAACCGGTGGGAAAAATAGAAACCGGTATAAGGTGTTTTCCCGCCCCCCTTTTTTACTCTTTAATCTCTGTCCCTTTTCTCTCCCCAAATTGATTATAAATTTGTACTTATTTTATAAGTTAATCTATCCTTCTATCTTGCATATTATTCAACTTTAAATACTTTGTGTTATAATGAGTGACTGTGAATTACCATATTTCCCTGGTTTTAATTATGATAAAGATTATTATATGTCATCGTCGTTTTATTCGCGTTATATTGATGATGAGATTAACAGGTTGAAAAATGGTTCAACTGATACTGAATGCTATTATTTAGCGAGGAACGGTTATGCTTCTCCTGCTAAATATAAGGGAAAACCAATTTATTATAAACGAACTGCATTTCTAGGAAGTGGTTCCCATGATATTTCGCCGGTGACAATCGATTCTATGAATACATTTATCAACGATAAGTCTTTTAATAAAGAAGGCTGGTTGGAAACAAACGAGTTTTGGGTTGTAAATGATATTGGAATGAATTCTATGATATTCAAAAAAGCATGCCAAACTTCTTATTAAATAAAAAATATATAAATATGTTGAACTCCCATTTTTTCTTTTTTTAAAAAGAAAAAATGGGAGAGAAAGTGGTAGAGTGCAATCTATGGTTATGTTGTGTGGGTTGATAGGATGTATAGTATATAACCGATAATACTTATATATTATACAACATCACATAATACCTTAATAACCCCTATATATAGAAAATCAGAAATAGGTGGGAAAATCAGAAACCGGTAGGAAAAATATACCGTTAATATAGTATAATTCCACTCCCCTTTCTACTCCCCTTTCTACTCCCCTTTCTACTCCCCTTTCTACTCCCCTTTCTACTCACCTTTTCTCTCCCTTTTTTACTTTTTATTTAAAGTAAATTAATAAGATTAATAAATAGATTGATATATGAAATAAAAATAAATCTTTATTTGACATTTGTGTAAACCAATATGTTTTTGAGGGAGAGAAAGTGTTAAGATAAATTAATGCTAATATAAGGTAGATTATTAAATAATTAAGGTTATTTATTTTATTACCTTTTTTTATTTTTAAAATAAATAAGATAAATAAAAGGGGAAGATAATGCAAGATTATATCTGAAATGTTGATTATTTTTTTATATTTTTCAGGTATCCTTTCTTCATATCTTTTTAATATATAAATTCCTATTATATTTGATGTTAATACGATACTTATTATAATGGGATTTAACATTCTTTTTTTTAATAAAATTAAAAAAAAGAATAATACCCATATACTTAATATACCGAATATTTCTTTCATATGTATTATTTATAGATTTTTATGTGTGAAAAAGGGAGAGAAAGTGGTAGAGTTGAATCTAGGATATTGGGGTTTGTTTGGTGGGGGTGATAGGGGATATAGTATATAAAACAATGTAATTATATATTATAAAATAGTAAGAAATACCTTAATAACCCCCCTCCATATATAGAAAATCAGAAATAGGTGGGAAAATCAGAAACCGGTAAGAAAAATATACCATTAATAAAGTATAATCCCGTCTCCCTTTCTACTCTTCTTTCTACTCTTCTTTCTACTCTTCTTTCTCCTCTTCTTTCTACTCTTCTTTCTACTCTTCTTTCTATTCTTTTATCTATTCTTTTATCTATTCTTTTATCTATTCTTTTATTTATTCTACATTTCTCTCCCTTTTCTATTCTTTTATCTTACTTTTTTTTTAATAAAATTAAAAAAAAAGTTTCACATTTTATCTTACTTTTTTTTAATAAAATTAAAAAAAAGTTTCACATTTTGCTTTCCATTATTCGTTCTTCTAATCCTACCCAATTTTTATATTGTTCAAAGGGGTTGATTATATATTTCATAAATTCGTCCTCTTTTAATTCTTTTCTTTTTTTACATAATATTACACACCTCCACTTTCTTAATCGCTCCGCTTCTTCCATTTCTAATTGAAACATTCGGTCGATTACTGAAAATGATGATTTTAACAATAATATTGTCGTCAACGCATGCTCCTTCGTTTTGTATGCTAAATTCAACTTACACTTCTTTTCTTCTTTTAATTCTAACACTTCTCTCTCTCTTTTTAGGTGGATTATTCGATTCGTTATATCACGCAGTTTTGTTGTGTAGTCTTTTCTACAATTATCTATCTTTTTTATCAATGAAAACACATTTAAATTATAAATCTTTGGATAATAATATCGTATACGCCTTGGTATCAAAAATTTATTAATTGCTTTAATCTCTTTTATCTTTACTTCTATATCCAATATCTTTTTCTGTATATCCTTTTCCATATCTTCTCTCCCATTTTCACCAAATAATAAAAAATAACCAGATGAAAACTCACACATCGACTGCAATTTATCATACTGATGAGCAGATATTTTATGTGCTTCTGCCTTAGCATCCAACTTCATATAATTGATTATCGCAAGTAAAAAAGTTACTATCGCATTTATAACTGCCAGCCATAATGTTCCATAATAAATGTCACCCGACAATGGTGACAACACAGATGCACTAGTAGATAAAAATATTGCCGGCATCATATAATAATTTAAGTATGATTCGCAATAGTCTTTTGCCTCCATGTAAATCAACTTTTGCCCCCTCACATAGGTTGCCAATATATCCATTGCAGACGACGCACTTTCATTTGGATTTGAATACAATGTTTCTAAACTTTTCTCTACTCCGGAATAAGACACACGATTGTAATGTTCGTTTGTAGATGTGATCGCATCTTCATAATCATAATCCAGTAAATCTAGAGGGTTAATAGTATCCACTTGTATGTTCAACTCGGAATTAAGAATATTTAATGGCTTTTTCTTTCCATTGTATTTATACATCGGGCTATTCAATGTTAAGTTTGCTCGGGGAGTTGGAGGCGGATGTGTGCTATGAATACTACTTAATTCAACAGTTACATCATCATTTAAGGATTTTTCCTCTTTACTATTCGATACGTCGGTATTACTAGATATATCATTGATTTGTTGTGTATCATTTATATTTAAACTAACTGACATATTAAATATAATAGTGTTATTATTGTCGCTTATTTACCGAATTAAATTGATATTTTAAAAACATTAACTTAATAAAGGCAATACAAACAAGCATGAACACTACAAACATGGAACATCACTTAAAACAAGTATATGGACATGATTCTTTTAGAGAATATCAAAAAGACATAATCACCGATGTTTTAAATAAAAATGATGTGATGGTGGTATTGCCAACTGGTGGAGGCAAATCATTATTATACCAATTTCCCACTACTTACAGCGGTAAAATTACGATTGTTATCTCTCCCCTAATCTCACTAATGAATGACCAATGTATGTATTTAAATTCTAAAAACATAAAAGCAGTAAGTTTAAATTCAGAAACTCGTGTAAATGTGTCTGAATACGGTAACTATAACATCATATATACCACACCAGAGTTTATAATAAACCGTATTCCCGCTTTTAAATTAATACAAAACAAGATTGGATTAATTGCTGTGGACGAAGCTCATTGTGCATCACAGTGGAGCCATGATTTCAGAACTTGTTATCAAAAAATAAGGATTTTAAAACACGAGATGCCGGATATACCGATACTGGCAATCACAGCAACCGCCACCCCTTGTGTATTAAAGGATATATACAAGTTTATTGGATTGAAAGATTCGTGTGAATATCTATTGGGAACAAGACGAGATAACCTTAGCATTAATGTATTGCCTAAATGGCGGTTTTCGGAATGTAAATACGAAGAGCCTACTATTATATACACATCGACCAGAAAAGACTGTGAAAAAATCGCAAACAACTTATCTGCCAGAGGTATATCAACTGCATATTATCATGGTGGAATGACGAAAAATCAAAAAGACGAAAGCTATCGTAAATTTATAAATGATGAAATATTGGTGATCGTGGCGACTATTTCATTTGGAATGGGTATTGATAAAGCAGATATAAGGCATGTTATTAATTACGGAATGCCGAGCGATATTGAAACATATTATCAAGAAATTGGTCGTGCGGGGAGAGATGGTTTACCAAGTAAAGCCACTATTTATTACGGCGATGGCGATATGTCAACCTGTTCTTATTTAATGTCAAAAGGTGCGGAATCTCAATCAAATATAAGAATGAAGCGATTAAACATGTTATATAGTTACTTGACGAATAAAAGAATATGTCGGCAACAAATGATTGAATATTATTTTGAACATGAAAAGATGCCGTTGGAATGTCCATCAAATGATGTATGTGGAATGTGTGATAACTGTAAGTCTGAAAAACCGTCATTGTCAAATGATATAACAAAAGAAGTATTATGCATAGTAAATACAATTAAAGACTTTTATATGATGAAAGGTTTCAGCGTAGGATTGAAAAAAACAATTGAACTAGTTCAAACAAGTAAAAAACACATAATAGAACCGGCTAGAACGGATGAGTGGGTAAAAGATGTTATTAATATATTGATATCAAAAGATATATTAAAAAGATATAAACCACAGCGCAGTTTTGGTGTAGTTATTGCGATAGGACAAACACCGGTAAAGGATGTATTGCCAATTATGTGTGAAATCAAAATGGATGAAAGCACTCTTAGAAATGTCTTTAATAAATATAGTTATAGTGGAAAAAACGAGAAAAAGGGAAAGGAAAAGAAAATGAAAAATAAGGATGCGGTTCGTTTACTATATAAGGACGGGCTGTCTCCAGATGAAATCGCGACCCGGTTGAAAATAACCCAAATAACAGTTAATAATCATATATTAAATATGTTTGAAAACGACGAAGATGTAGACATTGACTTTGATTATTATAAGTTAGATGAAGAAAAAGAGCAAATGATTAAAGCAGCAATAGCGAAAGTTGGAACAAGTTACCTTAAACCAATTAAACAAGAAGTTGCCAGTGATATCACATACGAACAAATAAAATTATGTATAATTGCTATGAAATATGAAAATGAATTATAAGATATAATTGTTAAGTATTCAAAATAACATAATTTAATATACAAATCAAATAATATTATTTAAGTTTGTCATGTTCAACATTATCAATGATGTCTTTAATATCCACATTTTTTGCTATATCACTGATAACAACCTTGGTTGGTTTATTTAACAATTCAGATGATATTTTGCATTTAATATTTTCAGTTGTTGTGTCATGTGGTAGTGGGTTTATTTTATCATATTCATTATAAAAGTCCATATATGCTTTTTTATGTAATTGATTAACTGAATCATATAAATGGCTGTTTATTTCATCACCGGGTATATCTTTTACCCACCCTTCATGTTTGTCTTTAACAAAGAAATTCCTTCTTTTTTGGTCGGTGCAGTGTATGGGTCGTTCTGTAACCGGTATATCACTAAGATTTTGAATCATTTTCTTAGACACGAAATTCTCGATTACATGATCTTCTTTTAGTATATCATTTAATTTAAATGTTATGTTATCTACAAAATCTTGTAGACTTTGTGCGTTATGACAATGTTTATCCAAAAACAAGTTAAATGAAATGTTGTTTGTTTGATTGTTGTTAATAATTGTTTGTGTGGGCTTTTCAACTACTTTATTAAGAGTGCTTGTCAATAATGATACTTGTTTTGCCAATTGTTCAAGTTTGTCAAGTCCACTTTGCTCGTTTGTGGCAACTTGTGTTGGTTGAGTTGATATGGGGGGCTCTTCTATTTTAACCCCACTAGCATCATCTATATTTGCCACTTTTTGCCACTTTTTGCCACTTTTCATCATCATTCTTTTATGCTTTGTGGTCTCAATATGTTTATCCCAATTGTATTTTTTAGGTGCGTTATAATTACAAACTTTGCATACTTTAAAATATTTTGGTTTGCTATTTTTATCTTTATTTTGCCATTTTCTACTCACATTTCCTACTTTTGCTAAATGCTTTTTGGTGCGAAGATGTTTCTTATAATTAGAGTTATTAGACGATATATAATTACAAAATTCACAGTGGAAGGGTTGAGTAGTTTTTGAGTAGTTTTTTGCTTCCATTTACATTTTAATAGAGAAAAATATTTAAGTATATTTTTGTAGAATTTTGTGGCATCAAAAACTACTCTGGAAAAAAAGGCACCCATCGGAAAATTTTTTTTGTTCGATTGGTGCCTTTTTTTCAAAATATTGAAAAATTCACCAAACCATACTTTTCATTTTGCGTGAAAATCACAAAACCAAAATGCTTTCTTTTTTAAGAAAATAAGTGTAAAAACCCGATTTTTTCGATGATTTTCGCGATTTTCGTTAGCGTCTCAAGGCAAAATCACTAACTGATTTTATGACGATTTACAGTAATAAAAGTGGTTAGTGGTTGAAAAAAATAAAAAAAAATTTGCCACTTTTGTGCCACTTTTTGAAAAATTTTATCGAGCGGTTTTTTGGCATAATTTTATTCATTCAATCCAACCGCAAAGCATTTTTCATTTTTTTTGCTCTCAAAAAATTAGGCACGAAATTTGCCACTTTTGTGCCATTTTCTACTCTAATTTTTGATTTTTTAAAAATCCTTATGCTTTGCGTGATTTTTTCTGTGAGTTTTTGACAGGAAAAATGGTAATAAATTTTTTTTGAAAAAAACACTAAAAAATGCAAAATTAGAGTAGTTTTTGAGTAGTTTTTGAGTAGTTTTTTCGGCCGATTTTCGAATTTTTTCATTTTTTGCAAAATTTTTCGATTTTTTTTCCAATTTTTTTGCATTTTTTTGACCGATTGGTGCCTTTTTTTACGGAAAATACTTTTTTGCCATTTTTTTACTTTTTCGAGGTGTCACTTTGCCTCCTGACGACAACTCGTCACAAAAGTGGAAATTGCCATTTTGAAAAAAAATAATTTTGAAAAAAAGGTTCCAAAAAAGGCTCCCATCGAACAGTTTTTTTCATAAAAGTTTTTTGAGATTTGAAAAAGAACAAGGTCGGGGGTTGTCCAAAATGAAATCTCAAAAAACTTTTTGTAAAAAAACTGTTCGATGGGAGCCTTTTTTGGAACCTTTTTTTTCTGAGCATTTTTTTAACCAAACCATAACTTTAAAACGCCAATATTTTTATTACGACAACCCATCACATTTTTATCAACTAGTAAAATTACGAAAAATCCGAAAAATCCGAAAAAAAGGCACTATTTTCGAAAAAAAGGCACCAAAAAAGGCTCCCATCGAAAAACACGTGGCTGTTCGATGGGAGCCTTTTTTGGAACCTTTTTTGGAACCTTTTTTGGAACCTTTTTTGGAACCTTTTTTGGAACCTTTTTTGGAACCTTTTTTTCAAAATTATTTTTACTTAAAGACAAATAATAATTATTAAATAATGGATAATGAAAATATAATAATAGACTTTTTAAAAAGTATAAACATTATAGATAAATCCGAAACTACATTGGAAAATATATATATAAGGCGTAGTGTATTGATCGATAACATTGAAAACTATCAAGATTTAAGTGAAAACATCGTGAAACTGGATGGCATTTTTTCAACATCATCAATTACATCATTGCAAGAAACAACAAATAACCGTCAACGATGGCCTTTTTTAAATTTTATCAGGCAATTGTTAAAATCAAATGGATATTCTATGAAACCAATACGCAAAAGTGCTGGATATACTGCTTCTGGTAAAAAAAAATATGATAGATACTTTTTAATCAATAAAAAGGAAACAAGTGAATCAAATAATGAATTAAATAAAGCTTAATATATATTAATAGAGTATCAATATGTATAGTAAATTATTTTTAACCGGTTCAAGCATACTAAGCATAATAGTTTTATATTATTTTTATGGAAACAAGCCATCTAAGTCAACCGAACATACATTACCTTGCAATATTTTAGTTAAACAACCAAATAATATATAACTAATCATTGATTATATATTATTAAATTTTGTTACTGTATCGTAGTTTATTCTATATTGATTTTCTCTAGAATTGTATTTCCCGATAAATCATTATCGGACAAATCGATTTCTATTGTAGTATCATTCTGTTCGTTATCAACCAGTTCATTTTCAGCTGCTTCAGTTGGTTCTACTGTTTCAGCTGGAGGCGGCGGCACACTAACATTTGCGGCGGTGATTGTATCGGTATCAACAACCGGCTCTTCTGATTTCTGTTCTGGTTCTACAACCGGTTGACTAACTGGCATCGCATCAGTATTAACACTATCTACAGTATTATTTGTATTCTTAATCGTGTTTGTAATATCAACCGTTTCTTGTTTATTACTAACGAACGCATTTGCTTCAATATCAAATCCCATATCATTTATTTCATTCATATTAAGTTCTTGCATAATATTCTGCATTTCCACTTCAATTGACTGTGGTTCACTTGTATCTGCTGGTACGCTTGTTTCATTCATGCTCTTCGCTTCTTTTATTTGATTCATAACATCCTTGTATATTTCATTTCTTCTTTTCGTTTCATCTTTGAGGATGATATCTTGTAATTCTTTATTACGCTTCATATCAGCAACCCGTTTCTGTTCTTCTTCTTCTTCTATTTCCTTACTTGTTTTCTTATAAATTTCCACTGGTCTAATATCAAGTATCTCTGGTTTATAAAATGCGTTTTCGTCATTTAATTTATTACCTTTCTTGTCGCGTTTAATAAATGTTTTGTCGAATAGCTTAACAATGTCTTCTGGAATATTAGGACTTTGTTCAATCAATCGATCCATTTCACCTCTCTGCACCGATAAAAACTCGGTTCCATCTACCAATCGCTCTTTTACTGGTAAGCTTAGTTCAACTGAAATATTTCTGGAAAACTTGGAATACGCTACACTTGCTGCTCTATGACCCTCCATTTTCTCTGCTACTTTTAAAAATTGTGCGATGGTGGTTATCAAACCTGCTATAATATTCAGCGAACCAACAACAACACTAACAGTGGGTCGCGCATCAACGGGAAAACTGGATTGTGCAAAGTTAGCAACTCCAGTAAGTGTACTAAGTATAATAACTGGTAAACTAAAACACATATTACATCTTTCATATTTATTAAATGATTTATCGTGTAAGTATCTATAACTACTACCTACTTCAGACCAATTTTTTAAAATTTTTTCTTGTTGCGGATGCCACGACTTTAGTTTTTTTGATGAATTATCTGTATCATTGGGTGTATTTTTATCCATCGATACTATAATTAGCAAAGGTAATTTTAAATATTATTATTTAATAATTAAAATTACAATAAAAAGTATATTGGTTGTCGTCAATTATTGTTGTTGTTGTTGTTATTGTTGTTGTTGTTATTGTTGTTGTTGTTATTGTTGTTGTTATTGTTTATTATTAGTATCGTTTAAATGATGGAATAGAATACACACCAAATGCATTTTTCTCATATTTCGCAATGATTCGTGGTCCAGTTACATTATTTACAATATCCGAACTATCATACACATTATTGTTGCCGTCGATGTAATAACTTATACCATTAATTTCTTCAATCCATACCGTTCGTTTGGTATATGGATTTGCCTGAGGCTTATTTTCAACATGACCATGTGGTGTGCCTTTGATATGCGTTCCACAAAATGAATAACCGTCTTTTTTACGCCTACTACATTGTTCGCCAGTCGCTCGAAGTGCCATACACTTGTCGCAAAACGGCACAATATTTTTAACTCGCTTACGCTTCTTAATGTCATCTTGATCTACAGATATTTTGGGATAGTTATAAATAAACTCCACCAGTTTATACACATCACTGTCACTTTGAATATCTCCATGTTGATGTTTCAACCTTTCAATGATTTCATTTTTAAAGTTGATGAAATGTTCTTCGATCTTTTTATTAATACGGCGTTCCATTGTGTTTTCATTTAATATAGTAGAATATATCTAAATCAATTTAATAATATTAATAACTTTTTAACTTAAAGACCACCCCATCCCTTAAATTCTATGATACATTATTTACCAATAATTTACTCTATATTAAGCTCATTTTTAAAAAGATAATCAGTTGAACGATTTGGTATAATAAGGGCAAATACACCAATTGCGTTAAACCATAGTAAGTAAGGTAAAAATCGTTCTTTATCAATTAAGTCTGGAAAATAATTTGTGAAAGCTCCAATAATTATATTAAATATAGCAATACCCAATATTATAATTATTCTCATATAATTAATACTGTTATTTTAATGTTAAATATTATTACATTTTTCTTCTAATGTTTTCAGAAACCTTGACATTTCTACTATCTAAAATATAATTACACAACTCTTGAACCTTATCTCCATCATCTTTAAAGTATTTCTGCATAGAAGCAATCAAATGTTTTTTGCTTAATGGTGCCTTAACCTTTTTAGTAGTTTTTATTAGTTGCCCTTGTGCGGTGTTCATACAATCAATATCTCTTTGATTCATAATATCTACCAAATTATCAGTCAATTCCTTTTTAAGGTTTCGCTTTTCCTTTATGGCTTTCTGAAGTTTTTTTATATCGTTATCAATAGTGAGCCATGTTTTTACA
>Ga0181577_10001473_pt1 | contig 18904 bp, 20 predicted proteins | sample 101ome_21_FD_132468 | JGI IMG/M metagenome (GOLD analysis project Ga0181577, IMG submission 132468) | Coastal salt marsh microbial communities from the Groves Creek Marsh, Skidaway Island, Georgia - 101413BT metaG (megahit assembly) | ecosystem: Environmental > Aquatic > Marine > Intertidal...
AAATGCTTCTAATGTAGTATTAAGTTCTTTTAAATCTATATTATTATCCTCGGTTTCTACCGTTTTTGATAATTCACTGATTTCTTCATTTAATGATGATACCCATTGCTCTAAGCTTTTTTGTTGTCTTATATTATCTGCTATATTATTTGATACAGAATTCTGTAATGCAACAATTTTATTAAGTTCTGTTATTTGATCTTGTATCTTTTTAATATTAGCTGATAACTGTTCACTGCCACGAAGTACTTCTTGTTCTTTTTGTCTACTCTTTTCTACAATAGAATGTTTATGATGCTCTTCAATACCTTGTTGGCATGTTGGACAGTTTTCATTATCATGGAAGAACTGCTGTGTCTTTTCTAGTTTTTTTAATCGAGTATTAAGTTGTGATGAGATTAAATTAAACTCAGCAAGTTTCTTTTCTAATGAATCTAAATTTTTAGTTTTTTCACTATACTCTTTTCTTTTATCTTCTAATGAAGTATAATCAGTTTCGAGTTTTGTTTTTTTCTTTTCAAACTCTGCTATCTTATCATTTTTCTTTTTTATAATATCATCATTGTTTTCTTTTAATTTTGCAAGATGAGATTTCTGCATTTCTATTTTGTCTTCTGTATGCTGAACAGAACTATTAGATTCAATTATTGCAGTTTTGTTTGTTGATATTTTTTCTTTTAGAATAGTATTCATTGTTGTAAATATCTGTAAGTCTAAAAGATCTTCAATAATCAATCTTCTATTTCCTGTAGGTAACTGCATAAATGGTACAAAGTTTGCAGAACCAAGTACAACAATTTGATTAAATGATTTATGATTAAGTTTTAAAACATTTTTTTCTAAAACATCTTGATAGTCTTTTACATCTGCATTTTGATTAATAAGATTACCATTACAATAAACTTCAAACACATTTGGTTTAATTCCTCTCTTTACAAGATACTCACTTTTTCTTGTTGAGAATTCTACTTCAACGACTAAACCCTTTTGTGTTATTGTATTAAGAAGTTGACCTTTAGTTACTGATCGAAATGGTTTATTAAAAAGTACAAATGATAATGCATCAACAAGTGTTGACTTACCTGCACCATTATTTCCTACAATAAGTGTAGATTTATTTCTATCTAATTGGATTTCAGTAAATACATTTCCAGTCGATAGAAGATTTTTCCATCGAATCTTTTTGAAATATAACATATTATTTTTTTCTTATGATAGGACCAAGTTCACCAATTTGATTGAATGGTATGACAGTGCCATTTGCATATCTTACAACTTCTCCATCGACGGCACCACCCATCTTTTTAGATCCACTCATGACTAATGTTGGTACGACAACTTTGTCATTTAAATATCTTTTACGATAGATACTTTCACCACCTTTAACTAATTTTTTTGGCATAATATTCCTTTTAGTTCGCAGAATTAACGGTTAAAGCTTCATTATATACTGAATCAATAAGTTTGTACACTGATTTTTTATCTGTTTTCATGTCTGAAGATTCGATATACTTTTGTAGAATTGTTCTTATATCTTCTGCCTCATCAATAACACTATCATCATCTTCAAGATTTAAGTTTAAATGATCATCAACAACTTGAATATTTGCAGGTCCAGCTTTCTCAATTAAATTCATAAATCTATCAAAGGTATATGGATTGTCTTTATTCTTTATAACGATCTTTACATTTGTATCTTTAAAAGATTTAAATGTATCATGTGCATCTTGTATTACATTTTCTTTATCATCATAAAATACTTTTTGAAATATATTATAAGGATTAATAATATGTTCTATCTCATATGTTTCTGTATCAAAAATATTAAATCCTCTTGGATCATTATAATCAGACCATGTAATTTCATATGGATTACCGAGATATGTAATGTTCCCTCCAGTTGATCTATGATGATAATGACCTGAACAAACTGTATGGAACTTTTCAAATATATTTTTATCTAAACCACCTTGTGATTCTGCACCTTTGTACATTTGAAATCCCTGAATCTCTAAATGACCAAGACAGACAGTCGCATCTGATTTTTCTACGATCTCCATTGACTGTTCATAATTATCTGCACATATCCATGGTAACAATAATATTTTTCTACCACCAACAGTAATATGATCTGGTTGCGAATAAACTTTTATATTGTATTCTTGTAAAAGTAATTCAAGAGAATTTACTTCATTTGTATTTTTAAAGTAAACATCATGATTACCTACAATCATATGTGTATCATAATCTTTTACTTTATCAAAAAAGTATTCTCTACAACTTGCTAATGTATTATAGTTAATATATTTTCTTCTATCAAAAACATCACCAAGATGGATAATTGTTTTTATGTTATTTTCTTCTAAGTATGGAAAGAAAACGTTGTCATAAAATTTTTTAAAAAAGGTATCAAAGATGGTACTATCACCGCGCGCACCAAAATGTGTATCAGTAATAAATGCTATTTTCATTTTAAGAATTGCTCCAAGCCAATGACTTTTTTAGTTTTAGGTTTGATGTTCATCTTTTCTTCAAATGATGTAATGAACTCATTCATCTTATCATTATTAATAATATTTGATTGAACTGTATATGAATCGCTTGCATCAAATTTATTATAGATTTGTTCATGGACAACAGATGCTTCAAAGAGTTTATGTTTAATGTATGTGTGTTTCTTTTCCTTTTGTATTCTACGTAGAAATGCAAAGTAAATTATCTGTGTAAAATATGCAAAAGGATTTTTAGATTTTTCTGGATCAAAGTTATTTATATACAACATGCAATTTTCTATCGAATCAGATATCATATCATCTTTGTATGTGTAATTAATAAAGTTTGGTCGCATTGCTAAATTTTTTGCAATCTTCATAAAGCATTCACCAATGTACTCTGTTACTCTTGGTGGTGTTGAATCGTTTTCTTGTGCTGCTATAACTTTTTCTTTATATTCTTTTATTGCAGTATAGAACTCAGTATTATCAATGTAGTGTACAGATTTTCTTTTTCTCATAATATTTCTTATTAGTGTATAGTATTTGCTGATAACCTCTCTAGATACGATTTTTGGGTTTCATCAAATTCTACAGGTTTTTCATCTGATTTCTCTTGTTCTTTCTTCATATCACTTTTAGCATATTTTATATTCTCATTAATAATAGTATCCAGCTCTTGCATAGAAGTTTGAATAAGATAATCCTTTGTAACCATATAATAATCAGCAGCACTTTGCCTTGGAAATGATGCTGAAACTATAGATTTTTTAGTAAAGGCAAATAGTGAATCATCACTTAAAATACACCATGGTCTTAATGTTATCGATATTCCAGATCTCATAGACGTTGAATAGCGTATAATAAATGGATCCTTGATGATATAATTTTCTTTATCATCTTCCATTACTATACCTATTATATCATCTCCAGTATCTAATGTAAATATTTTTATATTATTTTCCATTGTTATACCTTGTAATTATACATTGTGTATTCAAAATTTTCTTCATCATATACCTCTGTTCTGTCAACGAAATGTTTTAAGGCAAAATTTTGTCTTGCATTCCATGTTAAATCGTCTGCGATATCATATAATGTACAGTAGTCTTTTTCATCACCTAATCGTAATCCTCTTCCTATTGATTGTAGATTACGAATTCGTGATTTTGTTGGAGATGAAAAAATAATATTATGCAATCTTCTTATGTTTACACCTGTTGAGAATGTACCATATGATGCAACAACAATTGAGTTATCATCTTTCTCAACCAATCCTCTTATATCATTTCTTTCATTACCATCGACTTCACCTGATACGTAGAATATTTTTTTATCTTTATTATATTTATTTAACTCATTAAAGATAATCTTTCCATGTTTTTCTACAAACTGAAATAACACCAATGTATTACCTTTTAAGTTCAATGCTAAGTTTCTTATAAAATCCATTCTACCTTTGTGTTGTACAATAAAATCAATCTCTTTTTGATAATCTAAACCTTTTACTAGTTTTTTATCATCATTGTTATATTTTAACACAATACACTTGATTCGTAAACTGGCAAGATAGTTCTGCTTAATCAATTCAGACGTTTGTGCAACTCTTGTTACCTTATCATATAATGCCTCTAACATTAACTTATGTGTTTGAGTTCCATCAAGAGTACCAGTAAATCCAAATCGATGTTCAACATTTTCTGCTTTTTCCATTATTGATGTTAGTGATTTAGCTTTAAATAAATGTGCTTCATCACCAATAATTACACAGTATGGATCATAGAATGTTTTTCTTTCTTTATAGATTGATTGCCATGTTGTGACATGTATCTTACAATCAGATTGTTTTTCTTGACCTGCAAATATTTTATGTACTACTCCTTCATATCCATAGTCTGCAAAATCAGCAGCCATTTGATGAACTAATGTAGTTGTTGGTACAATGATAAGTGCTTTCTTTCGGTGTACCATTAGACAGTATTGAATTAACATATAGATGATTAATGATTTACCTGATGCAGTTGGAGAAAGATATAGTCCTCTTCCTCTTTCAACGCCATTTAAGAAAGCTTTTATTTGATAATCTCTTGGTTTAATTTTAGATTTTATTTGCTTAAGGACAAACTTCATATCGTCGACCTTCATTTTTTCAGGAACTTCGACTTGATATTTTATTTCATAGTTTCTTTGTTTTGCAAATTCTTGTAGATGATAACGTAAACCAATATATAACTTTCTTGTATTTACATTAAACAAACGGATATTACCATCCCACATTTTATTCTTGTAGAGTGGCATAAATTGATAACCTGGAACTTTAAAAGTAAATAGATCACTTATTTCTTGAAGTATTCCATCATCTGTGTCTAGTGTATAAAAGACTTCGTTATGTGGTAATACTTCTATTTTGTCCATTACAATCCATTCTGAAACTTAACCCAATCAATAGCACTTTTTATTTGAAAACCTCTATTCACCAATGATTTAATAATTGATTCGATTAACTCAACTTTTTCTTGAGCATAACCAATCTTTAATGATATATTTATCAAATCCTTATCGGCGTCTAAATATTGATTTACTTCAGATTTGAGTATATTACCTCGAGGTGGTAATTCCCAGTCAGATGGTGTATCTTCATTTGGTCCCATAGTATAGAACTCATACTTATCGTGCTTTAATGATTTAAAGTCATGTTCTAGTTTTCGAAGAGCCAATCTTTCTTTATTATAAAACTTATAATATTTGTTATGGAGTTGTGGTATTTTAAGAGCTTCTTTTGCTAACTCTGTTTGATCTATCTTTGAATCTTTATCCCATTCTGTATAGATATCATCTAATGTCATAATATAAACCTTATACTTGTCTGTCTTAGATACATTATACTATATTTTTAATAGTATGTACACAGTTTTTTTAAATTCTTTCGATTTTATATCTTTTGTAGGCAAATGTTGCAGTACACTCTAAATAATCAACATCTGTTAATGATGCATTAAATGTAGTGTCTGATAGTGAGGTAGGATAGAGATCTTGGTAGTTTATTCTTACACGTGGATTCATAGCACTATTTAGTACAGTTAATGTTGCATCTGAATAAACACCTTCACCAGTCATAATTCCAGCTGTTCCAACATTATTTGCAGTTCCTCCAGCAGTTGCAGTTGGTGCAACAACTTTAAACTGATCAAAATTATCTGGGAAACCAACAGCCTCTAACCATTCATGGATCTCAGTGTATGCCAGCATATCTTCATCAACTCTAAACGTTACAAGGAGTTCAGAAAATTGTAACTTATCGCCAGGAACCGGCAATCTTACGAAGGGTGTTTCTACTGATACAGTACCTAATGTGAGATTAGGTATAGATACCGATTGAACAAAGTGATTGAACGTCGGTGTCTTTTTAATATTAAACTTAAATCCTAATGGAGAAAGGAAATTTAAGTTGTCTGGTTGATTAGTATATGCTGACATAATATTATTTATAATAAAAAAAAGGGAGTCCGAAGACTCCCAATTTTATTTTTGCATCTCTCTTAATGGAGATTTATTACATAATGTTATTTACTAACACTCTTCTGTAGTATAAGTTAGAGTCTTTAGTAAGACCACCCATACCATAAGCAGTACCTTCAGCGAATGGATTAGCTACGATACCGTAACGTGTCTTAAATCCAATCTTAGGCTGGAAGGAATCAGCTTGTACCGCTCTGACCATTTGTAATGGAACATATGGGCAGTAGAAAAGACCAGCATCAAAAGCTGATGAGCCTTTATAACCTACAGTCATATAGTTACCAGTAGCATATGGATCAATGTAGACTTTCATTCTACCGTTAAGTACACCAGCAAATGTATTACCAGTATCATCAACGTTTAGAGCGTTTGAGTTAAGAGCAGGAGCGTAATCTAATACACCTGCCATTTGAAGAGCAGAAGCTACGTCAGATGAGCAGATAATTAAATTACCTTTTCCTCTACGTGTGTCTTTTGCAATCTTGTTTGCTTCTCTTTCAACTTGGAACATTAAACCTTTGAACTTCTCAACAGACCATCTACCGTTTGAATCTGTGTCTAAGTCAAAAGTACCAGCAGTAGTTGTTCCAGCAGCAGCACCTTGAGCAGCAGTAACATTAATTGTTCTAACAACTTCTCTGTTGATCTCACCTAAGATCTCAGCAGATAGAATGTTAGACAACTCGGTTTCAGCATCAAGACCATGAATTGCTTTTAAGTCTTGAGCTAATTCCATTGTGTACTCAGCTTTTAGCGCTCTTGATCTTGCAGTAACAGTTACTTTCTCAATCGAGAATGCCATTTGAGGAATAGCATTTGATGAACCATTACCACCAGCTTCAGCAGCAGCTGTAGTCATACCAGCTTGGAAGTTGTATGTGTTTGTTTCAGCATTGTTTGCAGAACCTGGAGTTGTACCAACGTGCTCACCACCAACAGTGTCATCGCCAGTTGGAGAACCTATTACAGATTTTCCAGTATCTGGTTCGTTGTAGAATGCTTCGTCGTTAGAGTTTGCTGAGCCATCAAACTTAGCTCTCATTGCAAAGATAAGACCTGTAGGTCCAGTCATTGGTTGTACACCGCAGATATCATATGCAATTAGATTTGGCATAGCTCTTCTAACTAAGCTAATTAATACTGGGTCGAAGTTTGCAACTCCGTCACCGTCACCAGCAGTACCTGTTGCATTTGCAGGAATTGCAGCAACATCAGCTTCGCCAAGTAGTGACTGAGAAGAAAGTACTCGACCTTCTTTAAGAGCCTTTTCTGTATTTTCCAAAACCATGGCAGTAACTGATCTCTTATGAGTATCAGAAATTTTGCCTAAGTCTTCATGATCCAATACAGGGGCCCATTTCTTTTGAATTTCTTCAGCTAGATACATTTTAATTTTCCCCCTTGGAAATGTTATTGTTAATAGACATATTTATTTTTATTTACTTTTTAAGTGTGCGTGATATAGCATTTACATAATTAGACATTGGTCCAACAGCCTTTTTAGACTCTTCTGCAATTGCTTCTACCTTTTCAGCATCATCGACACCATCAACTTTTTCTTCCTCAGTTTTTGGTGCTACTTTCTTTTCAGAAAAATAGTTTTCTTTGATTACCTTAAGTTTAGATTCGTATTGCTCAAGATTCTCTGATTCAATACCTTCGGCCATTGTCTTAAACTTTTCAATTTGAGTTTCTGCTAATCCCTCAGATACTGTATCGAAAATTGCTAACTTTTCAGCATCTTCAACAACTTTTTCTAATTGAAGATTCTTATCGATAGCTTCATTGAGTTTAGTCTCAAGTTCTTCGACTTTAGTTCCAAGTTCATTAACAACATCAACTTTATCTTCTGGAATTTCAATGTAATTTTCCTTGAATAAAGTCTTAAGACCAGAAACAAATCCTTCCATTACTTCAGCTTGAAGTGTAGAATTAATAGCAACTTCATTCTTCTTCATCCACTCATTTACAGCGTAGGTCAAGTAATTATCAACTTGTTCTACTAAAGCAGATTGTTGCTCTTCGGTCTTTTCTTTAATTGCTTCTTCTATTTTGCTGTCAAATTCTTCTTGAATTTGTGCTTTTTCGATAGCAACTCTGTTGTTAACAGCAGCTTCAAATAATGTTGAAGCTTTTTCTTTAAGCTCTTCAGATAACTCTTCTGAACCTAACATTTCTTCAACATCTTCTTTAACTGATTTTTTTGCAGCAACAGATGCTTTATTCTTTTCTGCAGTACCTGCAGGAATAACATCTGCTTCTTTACCAACACCAGCCAATACTTTATCAATCATGCTTGATAAATCTGATTTTGACATGCCAGCCATTTTACTAACGACTTTGCTCATCATTTCAGCTTTAGTTGAATTTGGCTTGAGAGTAGCTGCAGCTGCAGACTGCTCTTCAATTTGCTCGCTAGCTTCTTTTTTAACCTCTTCAACTTCAACTGGCTTTTGTTCTTCGATTTTTGTTTCTTTATCTTTTGCCATTTGTAAGCTCCCTCTAAATTAATTTAGGCTTTAATATTCATATTATTTATAAATCTTACTTATTTGATAACTTCTCTAAAAAGTTCTCAAAAACCTTTAACTTAACAGCATCTGACTTCTTCTTTCTTGCTGCCTCGTTAATTTCTTCTTTAGCATCTTCTAAATGTTTCTGTATCAAGACACCATTATCCCAAACCCATTCAACACCTTCCATAACTCCTTGTACAAAAGCATCTGGTGCAGAAGGATCTGCAACTATATCTGCTGCAGTTGCAAGATAGAAATCTTTCTGAACCTCGTGTATACCACCTCTTCCTGATTTTAAGGAACCCATACCTCTAGAACTTACACCGAGCTTTGCACCTTCAGAAATTAAATTTTTTACTATTTTGCCATATGGAGTATCCATGACCTTTGCTTTACCAATAAAGTTATCACCATCTTGGCGAAGCTCTTTAATCATATGTGATACTCTTTCAAGGTTTATAGTAGGACCTTGAGGATGACCTAGTTCTCCGTATGCGCGATTTTGTTTAACGTATTGTTCGTTGTATCTATTTACTTCTTTTTGTAGTGTTTCTGTTGGATAAAATCTGTTATTTCTATTTGGTTTATTGGCTTGCATGAAGATACCTTCAATAAAGTATTCTTTATTGCCTTTATCATCTGCTTCCTCGAGATACTTGACCTCTTCGTTTATTTCACACATGAGTTTCATAGTTATCTCCTATACGTAAGTATTAGCCCAATCACCAGTTAGTTGAACTTCTAACTGTAAAAATCCGGCTGTTGAACCTGTTAAGTTTGCTGATATATCACCAGTAGAATCAATCTTAATTGCTCCTCCACCACCAGCATAATCGTGGTAACCAGTTGAGTCAAGAACTAAAACAGTATTACCTCCTGCATAAGTTCCTCTCTTAACTGTCCAATATGCATTAGCTCCGCTGGGTGCTCCCCACCAAGCTTGTTTAATGTAAGCACTTGTTACATCTGCTTCATCACCATTTGCATAAGCTTCTCCAGAATGAAGATTACTTACACTATTATTACCAACAACTTTAACAGTACCATTTGCACTGAAATGAATAATTACTGATTCTTCACTTCTCTTTGTATATGTTGTTGCCATTTATAATCTCCTTATTTAGATAAAGCTAAAGCTCTTCCAATTTTTAGAGCTTCTTTAATTTTATTATTTTCTGTCTTAACTTCAGGTCTTGATTTTTTCATCACAACTCTACCATCTGGTAACTTTACTTTAACCTGTTTAAAATCAGCACGTCTTTCAACCTCTTCGTAATGCTCTTTATCCTCTTCAGGATTGTAACCTTTACGATGTTTTTTTCTATCAGCCATCTTCACATTTTTTCCATTAAAGACATCATCACCATTACCGTTTGCATCAGCATGTTTAGCGATAACATGTTTATCTTTAAATCTTTTTTCATCTCCAGCTTTTGGCTCATTTACTTCATCAAGTATTTGCTTAAGCGTCTTTGCCATCTTCTTCCCCTTTATTATCTTCTAAATCTGTTCCGTCTTCAGCATCTTCTAAACTATCGATGTCTTCATCACTAAAGTCCCAATCCTCTATTCCTAACTCTTTAATCTCATCATCTGATAATTCAATTTCTTCTTCAGGTTGAGCTTCATCTTGTGGCTCAACATCTACTTCAGGCTGTGCTTCGGGTTCTTGCTGAACTTCAATTTCTTGTTCTTGTCCACCTCTAACTTCACCAGCTTCATCTTCTACTTCAACTGTATCTTCAGTACCTGCAGGTTTTTCTTCCTGCTCTTGTTCTGTATCAGCTGCAACAACCTCTTCTTCTGGTTGTTCTGTAGTTTCTGGTTCAACTTCTGTTTCTACCTCTTCAGGTGGTTTACCATTAAACATCATACTAGCAACTTCTTGTCTTTTTGCCTGTATTGCATCAACAACTTTTTTTCCTGCAAGATGATCAAAAGCTTTTCCAAATTCAAGTGCATTTTTATCTGCACCAAAATTAATCATATCTTGCACTGTATATTCTGTTTTAGTTTTTACTTCTTCTTCAGCCATAAAATATCTCCATATTAATTGTCATCAGTTGGTTGCTCTTCAGGTTCTTGTTCCTGTCCCTGTGGCTTTTCAGCCGGCATCCCAGTATATTGTTCACGTGATTGTTCATCTTCAATGTCTTTATCAATATCCTCCATCTCTTCTTCATTTTGATGAAGTACATGTTTTCTAATGTACTTATGAGAGAAGTATTTACCAGTAAAGTCATCCATATCTCTTAATGTTTGTACTCTATCTCTCATAACTTCAGCTTGTTTTAACTCTTCGAAGTAATTATCTCTTGCATAATCAAAGGTTATTGCTTGAGAAACTTTTAACCAATCTTCACTTGTTAAAACATTTTTTAAAATTAATTGTCTTTCTAATAAATTTAAAAATAGATTAGAAAATCTGGAACGAAGTCTGTCAACAAATTTTGAAAACTTAATTTCATCCCTTGTAATCTCAGCAGTTCTTCCAACATTATAAACAGTTGTTGGATCTAATCTTGACATTGGTACAATCAAAGAGTTATATAACTTTCTTTGAAAATATTCAACATCATTTGTTTCACCGAGATTCTGCCCTCCAGGTAATGTAGTAATTTCGGTGCCTCTCCCCCCTTCTCTTCGAGGCAACCAAAAATCTTCGAGCATGGTCATAAATTTACGATCATCTCTTACTTCACCTGTTGATGCATCATAGACTAATTTATTTTTAAACTTAGTCATAATGTCTCGTAGGTATTCTTCAGCCTTCATTTTTGGAAGGTTACCTACATCAATATAAAATATTCTTCTTTCTGGAGCTCTTGATATTCTATAGATAACCATTGAATCTTCAAGCGCTCTTAATTGATTTAAAGGTTTAATCGCTTTATGTAGATATGAAAGAACTAAATCACCTTTAGTACTTAACAATCCACTTGTTGTATGTACGATACTATCTTTTGCAATCTTTAAACCATTTGTTCCAGATCCACCATAGGAACTTGAACCTTTATCTGTAAATCCTTTTTCATTAAAGATATAATATTCTTTTCCAGTTGTTGAAACGGTAAACTGTTGCTTACCTTCCATATTCTTTCTTTTCTTCTCTCGTATCTTTCTTATTTTACGAGGATCAATATATCTTAATTCTTGTATACCCGCTTTAGGATTACTTTCATCGAGTACTACATGATAATATAAACGACCATCGATATACCATTTTCTAAATATATCATATGGTTGTGTGTTAAACTTTAATAACTCAAGAATTGTTTTAAACTCATCTTGAATTGTATTCTTTATTGAATCAGAAAATTCAATATCATCAAGTACAACAGATACTGTATCCTCATCGGGACCAGTTACTATTGACTCATTTACAATATCATCAACAGCACGATCAATATCAGCATGCTCTGCCATTTGACGATATCTTGTCACTAATTCACTTTCAGTCTTTATTGATCCATCAAGATCAACGTAGGTACCATATGCACCACCTGACGATATCTCAACTGCTCCATCGTCATGGACTGGAGGAGTGAAGGATACGGCCTTTGCTTCGTCCCTATCCTTCTTCCTTCTAATTTCAAAACCAAATAAACTTGCCATTACAAACCTCTAAAATTATTCATTCTAAATATATATTAACTTCCACCAGCGTTGCCGGTAATACCAGCACTAACTTCCCAATAATCATACTGGAATGTTACGGTGAAAAGTTCAATAGTATCTTGTGAGTTCCAATCGAGTTCAATCGGTGAAACTTCAACTGGATATATACCATCAAAATTATAAGTTCTGATTGGTACTCCAGTTTTAGAATACTGAATAACTTGAGCTTGTGATTTATATAACAATGGTGATGATGCACCAAATCCTCTTAAGTTACCTTGAAAAGAATTTATAGTGTTTGACCACTGCTCCATTGCATTTCTTACTAAGAAGTCTTCGTCATTCATTATGGTTACTGTCCAAACATCAAAGTTTCTGTCTCCAGCAAGTTTGACTTTACGACCAAAGTATCCTACCTCAATAGTTCCCAATGTTGCAGCAGGAATCTGTGCAGCTTGAACCATGAAAGGTGTTTTTAAATCACCTACACTATTAGCAGGATTTTGAATCGTAACTTGGAACAGGGTGGGTCTGGCACCACCTAATGTTAACTGGCTTCTTATTTCATTTACGTTAAATGCCATTAGATTTCTCCCTGTTTAATTAAAACTGTCCTACGACTTCAGAAAATTCGACGCCGGTCCTTACTGCAACAAAGTTCAACTGAATAAAGTTGATTGATTTCGCTGGTTTAATGTAAATATCTCCAATAAACTCATTTCTATCAATAACTTCACCTGTATTATTTGTTTCATCACAGACGACACGGAAGTCATAAATACCTCTTCTACCTTGTACGTCTCTAAGGAATGGTTCGACCAAATTTCTAAACTGAGATCGTGTGAATTCATCGTTAAACTCAAACAGAGTAAATTTAGCAGCTGTTGCAATCGCTTTTTCAAGGACAATGAATAATCTTCTAACATTGATACGATCAAACGCACTTGGTTTAGAAAGTGCTGTTTTATCACCAAAGAGAAGTGATCCCTGACCTGGGAAAGTAACGACTGGATTGATACCTGCTTTATATAATACATCTCTATTTGCTTTATCTGGATTGTATGCAAGTTTAACGATATTTTTTATCTGACCTCTGTTAAATCCTGCAGGTGAATACCAAGGATCTCGTGTTGTATCTGCTCTAACACAAAGACCTGCAATATCACCATTTAATGGAATATAACGATAAAGGTCATTATACTTGTCATACATATATTTATATCCAGAATCGATAACTGCGTACGATGATGATCTTACTGAATTTCTGAATGTAACTGAATCAGCTGATTCATCTTTACCTGCATTTTGAACGACATCTGCTCTTTCAGGTGAAAGGAATACAACACAGTCTTTTCTAACTGAAGCAATATTATCAATAAGATAGTTAGCGAGTTGCTCACCATTTGTACCACCTCTTGATTTTCCAGTTAGTAAAAGTGAAATGTCAATATCCTCTGCTGATGAGAATTTGTCATAAGCAGCAGTAACTCTACCAATTGCAAGAGATGTTTCATTATCTCCATCAGATCCTTGTATAAAGGAAAGTGTCATTGGTGTAGTTGTAGTTGCACTAGTGAGTGTTAAACCTGTATTTGATACAGCGTTTGTTCTATCTCCAGCCCACCATGTCCATTGAGAATTATCATTGATAACAGTCTTATAGTAATTTGTAGTACCATCATCATTCTTTGCATCAGTAGCTCTTGAAACTCCAGAATATGTTTCTAAAATAGTTCCAGGAACTCCAGTAATGTTACCATCTTCGTCTGCAATTACGACATGTACTTCGTCATTTGCTGATGTGTTACCAAAATTACCCATCCAAGTTGATTGACCTGGTCTAGTATCAAATGTGTTATAATATTCCCAATAACGTGCAACAGCATTTGATTCAAAGTCTGCTGATAATTGGAAAACTTCATCAAATGTCAAGTCAACTGATGTTGAACCAGTGTTAACACCTGAATTATTTACTGTAACAGCACTTCCTTTTGAGGTTAACTTAAGATATTGTTTACCAAAAGTTGAATTTCCAACTTCAAATAAATCACCGATAGTTAACTTAGCTAAAACTGCTGTAGTAATTCCACCTGTTATTGAACCGTCTGCATCAGTAACAGCATTTGCTATTGTTACTGTAGCTGTGTTTGAACCTACTGTAAAAGCAATCTTTGTGTTTGCTATATCAGCAGATGTGTTTGATCCATCATAGGATCTTAAGTCAACGTTTGATTGATATTGATTAGCTGCATCACAAACAGAAACTTTTAAGCTATTACCTAAAGCTCCTGGAAATCTTGCAACATAATGAACATCAGATTCAAATGTTGATAGTTTTGTATCATAATCATCTTCATTTAATACAATATGTACTAAGTTAGATGATATTGTCCCTGTATTAGCCATAGCGGTTAATACACCATTTGATCCAGCACCATCTGTTGTATTTGCTGCTCTACTTACATATAGTTTATTGCCATATGATAAGAAGCTTGCAGCAGTAAAGAATGTTTCTGGATTGTGATTAGTTGGTTTCCCAAATCTACTAACTAATTCATCTTCGCTGCTAATCAAAACTGCTTTGTCCAAAGGTCCCCATCTAAATACTCCACCAATGGCTCCTTCTGTTGTTGATACTGCAGGTACGACTGTAGTTAAATCAATTTCGGAAACGTTTACTCCTGGGCTGACTTGAAAAGGCATCTTATTCCCCCTAAAATATTACGTTAACGAACTTACAATTGTTCATTTTATTTATTCTTCTACGAACTTTATTGTGAAGATAACGAATTATCGAACTCTTTTTCACTTAATGTTACTACTTTTTCATCTGGTTGCCCATTATCTATGATGCCAAATGGAGTTAAATTTTGTTCTATATCTTCGATTTGATTCTTGTATATTATTTCTCTTATATTTGTATTTGTTAAATCTCTAAAATACGCCTGTGTTGTTAACCATGCAAACAAAACTAAAGTCATCACTAAATCATCATGATATCCATCATCTGCACGATATGACCCTCTTGATTCTATAAATGTAGATATTTCTGCTATAATTTCAGCATCTTTTATTATTAATTTGTTCTCTTCAACAAGTGTTTTTAAGTTATGGCAACCAATTCTTTTGACCTTTGCATCTGTTACTACACCAAGTCTTGATTTACCAACTCCACCAAATCCTCCTCCAATCACTTGACCTTTACTTGTCTTACTTACAAATAAAATATTTTCATATTCAAGTTCATTGTAAAGAATATGTGCTACTTGTTCTGAAGAATTAATCTCTAATAAAACCCATGCTTCATTATAGTTCTTAGCCACTGAATCAATAATATTTGGATATAATAAAGGACTAATAAGATTGTTACGATACTTTGCAACAACTTCATATGGTGCCTTTGTTACATCTATTACTGTAAAAGCTGAATAATCACCACCCACACCTTTGGACACATCTGCAATAATCACATAAGTGTTTCCTTTTTTCGGTGGTTGATGAATATCTAACCCATCTTTTTGATATTGTGGACTTACATATGACATTTTTCCAATACAATCTGCATGAATAAGTGTCAATGAAGATCCTAAAAATTTACACAATACCTCTTGATTATATTTTAATTCACCTAACTGTCTTCTTTGTTCGTCTGCCCATTTTTCATCTCTACCTGGTATCTTAGAGTAATGTATGAACATTGGAACAAAATCGTTTCTTTTTTCTTCTGCATCATTCCAAAACTTCCAAAAATGGTTATAACCTAAAGGTGTCGATGAAAGAATAATCTTTGTCGTTTTACCCGCAGAAATTGTTGGATATACAGAAGTAAAAAACTGTTCAGCAACGCCATTTGGTATTATCGCAGCCTCATCAACATATAATAAGTTAACTGATTTACCACGAATACCAGAAGCACTTGTTGCCGCTGTAAATACTATAGAACCATTTTCAAGTTCTATATCACCTTTATTCCATACAGTAACACCTTGTTGTAACCACAATGGAAGATTTTCATACATCAATTGATATCGATACATGACCTCTCTTGCTGCAGTTGCTTTATTTGCAAGTATTGCTACTGTTTTACTACCTTGAAACAACGTATACCATAAGATATATGCTGCGCAAACCGTTGTTTTTCCTTGTTGTCTTCCTTCCATTAAAATAACTTTACGATTGTCATGAATAGTTTTTACCTTTTCAACTTGACAATCATAGAGATTAAATTTAACTAATCCAGCATCTAATGATACAATGTAACAATAATTTTGAATAAAATAAACTGGATCTTTGCTGCACTTTAAAAATTCTTCAACTTGTTCTTTTGTATATTGAATAGGAACATTTGCAGCCTTTAAGTTTGCATTTGAATTGTAAACTTTACCTGGATTATTCTGCATTACTTTTATCAATCAACTTTTGTAATTCGCTTGTAGTAAGATAAAGATTATTATTAATTGTCTGTGCAACTTCTTTTGTATCTTTTAAATCTTTATCTTTCTTTCTTAATTCTAATAAATCTTTATTTGTATCTGAAAGTGTTTTAATTAGTGTTGATATGACTTCGTATGCTCTTGGATGCTGTGATTGTTGTGCTATTCCTATTAATTCATCTAATGCATCTCTACCACGTTCGATAACATGCATTAAATTTTCTCGTGTATATTCAAAATCCTGATCTGGTTCTCTTTGATTTATTGTAATTGGTTTTCTTTTTCCAAAATCCATAGGTGATACACCTAAAGAATCTCCTATATCATCACTCATTATCTATTCCTTCAAATTCAGTAATAAATCCAAAATCATCATCTGCTTCAATTAAAGATCTTGCTATTGATGCAGAAGCATTTGATGTTGCTGTTCCATTTGCTGTTAATCCTGGAGTTATCTTTACTCTTTCTTCTGCTGCAGTAACATTTGTAACTGGTGTAGATTTTGAAACATACATTTGAATGTTTGCAAGATTAATAACTTTACTTGATTTAATTGGACCAAATAGATATCCTTTTAATAGGAAATCTAAATCCCAAATAACTGCTCTTCGTGTTTCAAAATCACCTTCATATGTATCTGAATAATTTACAGCCTGTATTGTAACTGGAATATCAAACTTTAAATCCATATCAGGAATTAAGTTAACTGTACTTGTCCATTCAGGTGTAAAGTATGGCATAATCTGTTCTAAAATTCTTGTACCATCTTCTGCATTCTTTACCATAATTGATAATCCAAAATTAAAATCATATGGTACCGGATTATATTGATACTTTAATTTTTGTGGATCTGCGGGATCAACCTTTACTAATTTTTGTATTGTTGAAAGTTTTCTTTCAGGTGCATAAACAATATTTGTAAATTCAAAACTCATTCTTGGTAATACTGTAGCAATTGGTCGATTTAAACTCGGATCAACTGCAGCTCTTGCAAGAAACTTTTCTTTTGGTCCATATGATAATGGAACTTTTATTGTTTGTGTGTATCCTGCATCTGTAGATGAACTTGCTTTTCGATTAATATAAATGTTGTTAAATAAAGTGCCAAAAAGTATAACATACTTTCTTATTAATCCGTGATAAAAGGTTTTTCCAAACATTAGTATGTACCTTCACTAAATGGATCAGTTTCTGAGAAGTCTAAGAAATCATCAGCTTCTGTTTGTATCTCTACATTATCCTCAAGAGCATCATTAGCCTGAGTGCTAAAGTCATATCCAGTTCTTAGTAATGAGAATCCACCAGAGTTGAGTAATTGTAAACCATTTGATGTTTCTAAACCATATGTTTCAAGACCAAGACTGTAATCTCTTTGAATATTATCAATCTCAGCAATTCCAGTATTTAATCTTTCATTACTATATTCAAATAATTCACAAACAAGATCATAAACTTGTAATGAACCCATTTGATAGAATATTGATTCATGTTCTACAAATTTAATTTGAAAGATTTTTTTGTTTAATGGAAAATAGATTAATGAACCTTCTAAAGGTCTTGTATCTCCTGTACTATTTCCAATCTCATTTTCAAATACTCTTCTTGCAAGAGTAAGTGTCATTTGATCTCTTATCTCAACATTAAATCGTGATAGAATATCTCCTTCACCTTCAAATCCTTCAACATTTTTAATATACATCTCAACAAGATAGTTACTATTAAACTTAGATATATTGTCTTCACCATAAACATCATCTTTATCAGGTGTTATACGTGGACAATAATAAACTTCTTGACCATAGATCTTAATACTTTCTACAATTAAGTTTTCAATTAAAAGTTGTTCTTGTGAATTTGTAAAATTATTGAAGAAGAAATTTGTTGTCATCTATCATCCAATCATATCCATGACAGGAAGACTGTAGTTCGTTATCATTTCCTGTTCTAGTGTTTGTATTTCTTGTACAGCATCATCATATATCTTTTCACCATTAAACTGTACACCTCCAGGAAGTTGCATACCAACAAACTTAGTTAAGTTTGATCCCCATTGACGTTTAATTAACGCCGTTGCGTATTTCATTAACCAATGATCTGCCCATGCTTCTGAATATGTTGCTGGATCGATTACTTTATATGCTTCAATAAGTAGATATTCTCCTACTGCAACACTGCCCCAATTCATATCAACAAAGACTTGATTCTTATGTCGATTAAATCGAATAGGTTGTTTACCTACTAAAAGCTCGGTAATTAATGCAAGATGTTCCATTGTTGTATAGTATGGAACCATTGAAACAGATGTCAATGTATACATATCATTTAA
>Ga0181577_10001475_pt1 | contig 18898 bp, 16 predicted proteins | sample 101ome_21_FD_132468 | JGI IMG/M metagenome (GOLD analysis project Ga0181577, IMG submission 132468) | Coastal salt marsh microbial communities from the Groves Creek Marsh, Skidaway Island, Georgia - 101413BT metaG (megahit assembly) | ecosystem: Environmental > Aquatic > Marine > Intertidal...
AAAGGGTGGATGCCCATTGGCGGGGTTTATCTCCGAGTCCAAACTTCGACAACCAATCCTGGGCAATGTCCTTTTCTTCTTTAGGGAATCCAAAGAGGGTACGGGTGGAAGAGTGCCTGCCAAGGCAACCGCTCAGGGCATTGGTAAGGGTACTTGCTCCATTTGCCAGCTGGAGATCCTGAAAAATCATCGAAATCTTTTCCCCGGTGGAGAGCATGGAACCCACATGTCCCTCGGTTGGGCTGACCTCTCCGCTTAACAATCGTAAAAGGCTGGTTTTTCCAACACCGGATGGTCCGGTGATGGCGACAAAAGATGAGCTGGGTACAGAGAAATTGAGCTTTTGAAAAAGCCACCTGCCTGACAGCCGAAGACCCAAGTCTTTGGATTGAAGTAGATCTTTGCTCATCTCCATGGTTGCCAGAAGTGGGGAAGAGGGGAAGGCTTAGGGCTTGAGAGTTTTTTGAACCGCGATCGCTTCGCGGGTAACTTTCAAGTGCTCGTCTTGGTTTACCTCCCTTAGTTCTCCGTTGAACACCTGGTCTCGCAGGGTTGGGTTTTCCACATTCATCTCCAGCAAGGCTTCGCGAAGAATACGGCGGTCGTTTTTAGATAAGGAAGCACGGGCACAAATGGTATGAGAGGGAACGGGGCCCTGCTCCTGGATGATTCGTAGGCGCGACTTTTGGGCATCGCTGAGGTATTTGTTGTCCCCCTTAAACACATAATCGCTCACGGCAGCAGCTTCCACCTCTCCGCTGAGAACTTTTTCCACGGCAGAGACATATCCAGTCCCATAAATAGTAAGGGAAAAGAAATCAGTCAGCGAGGTTTGGGGACCCACCAAACTACGGCTCGCAAGATCCCAAACGGGGATGAGGTAACCCGATGTGCTGGAGCGGCTGGCAAAGGCAACTGGTTGGTTTTGGAGTTCTTCAATGGAATTGTATTTTTTATCTCGGAGGCTCAGCCAAACACTTTGGTAGCTTGGTTTCCCATTTTTTAAGTGGATGAGCAGGATCGAAGCAGTTTCTTGGTCTAAGTTTCTCGCAGCATCGGTGGAACTTAGGTAGCCAAGATCCAATGTTCCGTTGCGAAAAGATTCAACCACCACGGAAGAATCGGTGGGGATAAGAACCTCGACGGGTCTTTTCAGCTTAGTGCTTAGGTAGGCTTCGAGAGATGCTTTCTCGGTAAGCATCTTTTCTGGGTTTTTATTTGCCTTAAGGGCTACAACCACTTTTTTCAACGACAACTCCTGTGCATTTCCCTCAAGCGTACTCACTTCCCCTTGATCTGATGGTGAACAGGAGAATAGAAAAACACTGGCAAGTAAACCTGCGGATGCTCTTACAAGAATCATTGGGTGTATCAAAGACTTCATAGTTGAAAGGAGAGAATTAGTTGAGACTGAGTCTCAATACCATTAGCAGGTGTGGACTTCAAGTCAACGAGTGAGTCGATTGGCAGGGCTTTACCTTACCCAAGCAGTCGGTAGATGCTTTCGAGCGTTTGCTCCGAGGGAGAGCCCTGTGATTTCATCCATTCCAGGGAGGATGCGCGTAGTTGGTTGCGCCCATCCTGATCGAGTGCGAGATCGACCAAGGCGGTAGTTGTTTGCTGAGCATCTTCGGCTGTGCGGATGGCATCATGAACCAATAAATCGGTGCATGTTTGGCTAAAGTTTTGGTAGTTTGGACCAAGAACCAGTGGGATCCCCAGTGCAATAGGTTCGATGGGGTTTTGACCCCCATGATTAGGGGGTAAAGTTTTCCCGCCCAGGGCAAGATCGGCACAGCGGATCAGTTTAAAAAGTTCACCGGTGGTGTCGGCAAGGTATACCAGGGTGCCACTGGGTGCCTGATGTCCCTGAGTGCGCACATGATAAGGGAGTTTGGTTTGATCCAGCATCGAGCAAACGGACCTTCGTCTTTCTGCATGCCTGGGGATCAAGAGAAGGCGGGCATCGACTTGGTGCTCTCTTATTTGCTTAACTGCATCAACGAGGAGCTCTTCCTCGCCTGGCCAGGTTGAAATGCCGGCAATTACCAACGAGCCTTGCTCGAAACCAAGGCAGTTTCTTAATTCTTCCGTTGGCGTGTCTTCCCCGATATTGGCACCCACCGCATCGACTTTTAAGTTTCCGACAACTTGAACGTGTTTTTGCTCGATACCAATTTGCAACCAGCGGGTGCTCTGCCTTTCTGAGGTAGTGAGAATTTCCAATCCTTTGGGCAAAAGAAGCTTACGGGCAAAGGATGACCCGTATAAGCGTTGAAAAGTGCGATCAGACAACCGGGCGTTTATGACCAGGGCAGGAATGCCCCGTTGGCTTGCCTGATAAAAGTGTTCCGGCCAAAGTTCGCTATCCACCGTAATGATGAGATCGGGCTGGATTTTTGCCCATGCCAATCGGGTAAATAACCACCAGTCCAAGGGGAACGGGCCTTGTGCGGAAACTTTCTGAGCATATCTTTCAGCCGCCATTCGTAAACCGGTGCTGGTCGTGCCCGTCAGTACCACCTCAATGTTTTCATCCTTCACCAAACTATCGAGGACTTTTGAAAGTGAAGAAAGTTCACCTACGCTCACCGCCTGAATCCAGATGCGGAAGGATTTGTGATTCTTTTTACTGAGACGAGGGAAAAAACCGAACCGATAATGGAATTTAAAACCGTAACCACCCCGTCTGAACATTCGGTAAACGAAATAGGGAGCACTTAACAAGGCTACGAAGGGAAAAAGAATTCGATACAAAAAAATCACAGAACGGAGGAACTGATTTACCGTTGCCAGTAATGATTGGATAAGAAATTATTCAAGGCTAATTCTTTTATGAGTACTTCTGACCGAATCGCGAAACTTTTCTCAGATTGCAAGTCCGATGACCGGGCAGCATTTGTTGCCTATGTATGCGCTTGTGATCCCGATTTTAACCGTTCCCTGGATGTCTGCAAAACCTTGATTGATCAGGGGGTTGATTTGCTCGAACTTGGGGTTCCCTTTTCGGATCCATTGGCAGATGGACTGACCAACCAACTAGCGGCGCAGCGGGCATTGGAGTCCGGGTGCTCTCAGGAGGATGTTTTCCGGTTAGTTGGTGAGATTCGAAAATTTTCCCAGATTCCCATTGTTTTTTACACCTATTATAACCTGATCTTTTCCCAGGGCGTGGAGCAGTATGTGCAAAAATCGAAAGATGCTGGAGTCGATGGCTTATTGACGCTTGATTTACCACCGGAGGAGGCAGACGAGCTGCTGGTTGCGTGTGAAAAGTTGGGAATGTCCAATGTTTTTATCATCGCACCAACCACTCCTGAAGAAAGAATCGAAAAAATAGCCAGCAAGGCCTCAGGTTTTCTTTACTATGTATCCCGTGAAGGAGTAACAGGAGAGAGGGATGACTTGGCGGGCGACTTGGCCGAGAGGGTGGCTTCGATTCGTGAAAAAACGGACCTTCCTTTGGTGGTTGGTTTTGGTATTTCTACGCCGGAGCAGGTATCGGAGGTCGCACAGGTGGCAGATGGTGTGGTGGTCGGAAGTGCCATAGTGAATTGTATCCCTCAAAATATTGATAACCATGCCAATATGCTCTCAGCGATCCAGGCGAAATCCCAGAGTTTGGTCGGTGGGCTGACCGCTCGTTAGGTACGATTTTTTTAATTCCATGGTTTCCATGGTCGGAGAAATTTGGTTGTTGGGCGGGGTAACTGCTTCGGGCAAAACGGATCTGGCTTTATCATGGGCGGAAAATAATAACGCGGAAATTATATCGTGCGACTCTGTAGCTTTCTATCGTGGACTTGACCTAGGTTCAGCAAAGCCCACTCAAGAGGAACAGGAAAGGGTACCACATCATGGATTGGACTTGGCCGATGTGCATGAAGTTTTTGATGTGGTTCGGTTTCATGACTACGCAAAGAATGTGGTGCAGGATATTGCCGGGAGGGGAAAAAAAATATTGGTCGTTGGGGGAAGTGGTTTCTTTTTGAACGGGTTTTTAAGACCGATCACGGACGGAATAGAAATTTCTGCAGAGGTGCGCCAGTCGATCGAGGATCAATACCAATCAAAAGGGTTGGGCTCTTTGCTCGAGGACTTAAATAAATTGAACCCGGATGGGGTGGGGATCGATGTCCAAAACCCAGTACGGGTAATTCGGGCGTTGGAGAGGTGTATCCAGACGGGCAAATCCTTGGTGGTTTTGCAGCAGGAGTTTGAAAGATTGCCCGTGCCCTATGCGGGCTTGTGCAAGCACGCTTTGTGGTTGGACCGCCAGGAGGATGAACTGATGGAGCGAATCCATGCGAGGACGCAGAAAATGGTGAAGGGAGGAATCCTGGAAGAAGCTGAGGTTGCACTGCGTCAGGGAATAGAGGCGCACCCAAGCTTATCAGTTTCAGTCGGCTACAGGGAAGCGATTGAATGTATCAAGAACAGGCCCAAAATGTCATCCTCTGGTTTGGTTGATTCAATAACCCGGTCGACCAGACAGTTGGTTGCGAAACAAATAAAATGGTTTCGAAAACATTTCCCGCCCGATTCACATATTACTTTGAGTGATTCGACACCAGTGACTGATGATGTCCTCCCTTGGGTACGGGTACTTGACCGAACCGCCGGATCGAATTAACCTGATTGCAGAACTTCCCCCATGGAACCATTAAGAAAAGTGGCAATTGTAGCAAACCTGACCAAATCAGGTACGCATGAGGTGGCCCAGTTGTTGCAAAAAATTTGCCTAGAAAACCATGTGGAAGTTTATCTAACGGAGCAATTTCCCTGCCCCCCCAATTTTCTCAAAGGGATGGATGCCTGTTTTTCCGTGGGAGGGGATGGAACTTTGCTCAACCTTTTGGATGAAGCGATTGCTCACAAAGTACCGGTTGCCGGGGTAGGACTGGGCAAACTTGGTTTTTTGGCGACCCTTTCCCCGGACGATTTGGACCATGCCTTACCCCCCTTGCTTCAGGGAAATTTTTTGGTTCGTCGCAGAGGCTTGATTGGCTTTCATGATCGCACGGGTGAGGAAAAAGTGGCCTTAAATGATCTCGTTGTAAAAAGTGGAATAACCGGTCGTTTGGGGCATTTTTCGGTTTTTTGTGGAAGTGAACGGGTCGCCGATTATTCCTCGGATGGGATCGTTTTTTCCACCCCCACTGGATCCACTGCTTACAACCTGGCGGCAGGTGGGCCCATTGTGCATCCTGAAACGGAGGTGATTTTAATGACTCCAATCTCCCCGCACACATTAACCAGCAGACCCTTGGTTTTCCCTTCGGGTATAGGTTTGCGCATTGAGATTGATGGGGATTCGCCTAACCCCCATGTTTCGGCTGACGGAAGGGATGCCTTTGCTGAGTGCCCTCACTTCCCCTTGGAAATTTTTGTTTCCGAGAAAACCTTCCCCCTGATCGAAGCGGCTGGTCATTCACATTTCCGGGTATTACGAAATAAACTCAAGTGGGGATGATGACTCAAGGGTAAGTATAGTTGTAATGTTGTCTGCAGGAACACGAATTGGTCACTATCGCGTAAAAAGCTGGATCAAGGAGGGTTCTTGCGGTCAAAGTTACCTCGCGGAAGGGAACGAGGGAGACGATAGTGGCAAAAGCCGGTATGTGAAGTTGTTTCATCGGGTAATTTCAGAGAGTGCCGGGTTTTCCGATTTCTTTTCGCAGCAGTGTCAACCCATTCAACAACTTGAGGGGAGGGGCATCTGGCCTCTGCTTTCTTCTGGGGCAATGAAGTGGAAGCACTGGGTGGTTTACCCCTGGTTTGAGGGAAGTAAATTGGAATTGCCCGAGACAGAGGAGGGGTCCGAACCGCAGGTGCTGGAGCTGCGGACATTGAGTGATTTTATTGAGCACTGCCCAAATCAGTTAAAGCCGAAATCTCTGAAAGAGATTATGATCGATTTACATTGTGGATTGCACCATGCCCATGCCTCCGGAGTGATTCATGGAAATGTGAAACCTTCCAATGTATTGATTAAGCAAAAGGATGATGGGACATTTTCAGCCTGGTTAACGGAGTTTGCCCTGTCCAAAATCTCTCTCTTTGGCAAATCCTCTGAGAATGCAAAGGATTATTCTGAATTTGTCTCACAAAATTTACAATTCCAGCAATCGCTAAAGGAGAGTGAGTCTTTCCGCCCTTCTGGAGAAAGCACGGAAGGGGTAATCGAAGAAAGTGGAGATATTTTTGCCCTCGGTGGAGTGGTTCAATTTATTTTGGATGCGGTGGAGCGGAAGGGTACAGAGTGGGCAGATTGGGAAGGCTGGGCAACTCAGGCAGGTAACCTTGAGTTTAAAAGTATATCTCAATCGATGGAGGCAATTCCCGGGGCAGAGGACTTATCGGCTTATGGTATAAAAGGGGATGCATCATGGGCTGATGCAGCTCAGGATACCGAAGAGATCAGAAAAAAAAGAGCGATCGAGTGGGAAAGAGAGCAGAAAGTTTCCTCCGCCACTTTCCGGAGAAATATAACTGCTTTAATCGGATGTGCCTGTTTACTTATTTTTCTATTTTCCAAGGTTTATCTTTTTCTCAACCCCTCGCCATGGATTGAATATTCTTTTGAAGGAGCGTTGGACCGTTACCAGTTGGGGTTTGGTATTTGGTCTGGGAAAGCTTGGGGAATTTTACCTGCTTCTTATGACGAAAGAGGGAAGGGTGGTCAGGATGTAGCTGGGGAGTGGAAACGGGAGGATGGTTTGTTCCGTCTTGATTTTCGTAAGTTTAAAAAAGTGAAGGAGGAAGAATCAGGTAAGAAACTCTGGCAATTCATAGGCAAAGGGGCAACCAGTGATGACGATTATTATGTATGGTCTGATTACTTAAAATACGACAGTTCCCAAAGGCAGCTCAGGTTCATCAAGAGAGTTCATGATGGAGAGGTTTATATACCCGGGCAAAAAACAGGAGAATCTCCCAGGCTTTTTCCGGACATACGAATTCGAAGGAGTGGGGGAAACATCAAAAGAACTGAATTGTTATTTACTCAAATGCAGCAAGAGGGAAGAAGTTGGTCGATCTTTATTAGCATTGGCTTTTTGATCGCCAGTATGATGTACCATAGAATGCTTCTAAAAATAAATTTAGAGGCTACTGAGGTTGGAAAGGTTTGAGTTTCTTCCGGCTTTTTTGCACGATCTAAACCATGCCAAAGTTTGGTCTGTTTAATCCAATTTTTTATGTGCTCAGTGGGGTGACGCTCTGGACGAGTTCTTGCACATCCCCGGATCCACAGGGGGTGTATGCGGGGGAAATTAAGGACTGGGTCTACGAATTTTTTGAGGGTAATTTGATTGCGGACGGCAAGGAGTGTGTCGTGGAGCTATCTCTCTCCCAGGGAGTTGGTGAGATGCTTGCAGAGTTGCGCTTTGTTCACCCGAAGATGAAACCTGTGGTCAGAAAAGGAACCTGGGAGGTTGGGGATGGGGAAAGAATGATTCGGTTGAATGATGAAAAGGAACCGTCTGAGTTTTATTTGATCAAAAGAGGAGTCAGGTACGCATTCCAATCCAAGGAAGGCTTGGCCAACGATGATGGGTCACCCTTATTGCTCGTACGAAACATCGGCAAATCGAGAAAATCTTCCTATCCGATAGAGATAGACTTCGGCTCAAATGGAAGCGCTTTGGTTTCGGGTGCAGGTATCCAGGATAAGCGTAAGGGGGAGTGGGGCCGAGTAGGCGAGCGCATTACAGTAAGTGTCCGGCTGCCCAAAACGACTCCAGAAAACGAGACCGGAGAGCCCGAGGAAAACTACAAATATTTCATGAATTGGCATTCCCATGCAGAGGATACGCTCGTGCTTGAAAAAATGGTGGTGATGAGGCCTTTTGTGAAGGATGACGGATCCAAAAGGCAAAGCTGGATGAGTTCCTTGATTTTTTCTGACCGCCCGTTGCTGGTTGCCAAACCTTAAAGTCTGCACTTTGCAAAGATTTGACGTTCCCCGCGCCGTCTTCATCATGGAAAGTTTTTAAATTAATTAGTTAGCACATGATTACAGCTCTTCAGAACTTCATCTCCAAAAAAGGAAAGTTTGTTTTTATACTCCTCCTCTTATTGGTGGTGGTTTCCTTCGTTTTATACCTCTCCCAAGGGTCTTCCGTTTTTGATCTAATGTCTGACGGCGGACGTGAGAAAAAAGAATTTTTTGGTTATGACTGGAATGACCCCGACCAAAGACGCTTCTTAAATGTGACCACGCGGGCGGCAGGGGCAATGGGTGCCTGGGTAAGTCCTACTCAGGATGTGGTGGGGAATGCAGATCAGGAATACATGCAAAACCTCCAACAGCAAATGCAGGCTGCTTTTCGGGCGAACCCTGGTGAAGTGGACCAGGATGCGATGCAAAGAATGTTTCAGTACATGCAGTCCTGGCCCAATTTTTCCCGCGATTTTAAGGTCCGCGAGATTGCCCGATCCGGAGCTTATGACGGTGAATTTCTTGAGGAGTCGATCAAGTCTCATGTTTTCATCCAAGGGCAGGCCGATCAGTGGGGTTTTATGCCCAAGAATATCAACCATCCTGGGATCAATGCTCAATTTGTTCGTTTTTTAAGCAGTTTGGACCCCTCGCTCGTATCGGAGGAGAACCGTACCGCCGTCCTTTCCATGGTCGGTGGAAGGTTTGGAATGTCAGGCACTGAGCTTGAATCTGTTCTTTATGGAAATTTTCGTGATCTGCAGGTAGACCGGATCTACACAGAACGGGGTTTTGCTCTCCCCCAAGAGGTGAAAATACTCAGTCAACAAAATGCCTTTGCTTGGGACGGTGAAGTTGCAGTGATTTCAGCAAATGATCTTCCTGAGGAAAAACTTAAATGGGGAGAAATTCAACTCAAAGCGATGCCCCAGAAAGGGGAAGAACTACTCGTTACTTTAGGCAACGAAAAGGCAAGGTTTGTTTTTGGGAATGATCAGGCTGACAAGAATGACTCATCTGTCCGCGTTCCTCTGGGCACTGATGTAAAATCCTCTGCTCAAAACTTGTCCAAACTTATCAACAAGAAAAGCATGTCTATGCTAAGTGCTCAACCTGCCCAATCCCGTGTTCGGCTCTTCTTAAACAATGAGAAGTTGCCCCGTAAAGCACCCCGCATTTCATCCCCATCCAAATCCATAAGCATTGTGGGTGAGCTGGAATCTTCTTTGTCTTCATTTTTTGAGAGCAATAAGGACTTGGACGTTTTTATGAAAGAACCTCGTACTTTCGCCACCGCCCTTGTTTTTGAAAGTAAAAGCTATGAAGCTACCCCTGCTTCTCCCGACGAGGCAAGGTTGCGTTCCTATTTCGAAAGAAACCGCATCGATTTTTTGCCAGATTCAGAAGGAAGCTCTGGTACAGGAGAGGATAATTCCTCTGTGGAACAGGTCGAATTTCAAGATGTGATTGAAGAGGTCAGGAAAAAAGTACTGGACCAAGACCTTGCGGATGCCAAAAGAGAAGCGGACCGTCTGGCTCAAAATGCTGCCCTCCGCTTTCTTGATCAATTAAACAGTGAAACGGACCAAATAAGGAAAAGTTTCCCAGATTATCAAAAATTTAGGAATTCTTCTGAGCTTGAGGATCTTTTAAAATCTTCAGGTGCCGCACTAAGAAAGATTTCTTTCTCGAGCAAGGACATGAATGTACAAAACATGGTGTTGGGCTTGGAGAGAAGAGCGAGCGAACAGAGAACGGGGAAAGAACCCTTGGAAGAAGTCCAGTCCCTCAACGAGCGTAAGTTTTTTACCAGATCAGTTCGTAAGTCCAGGAACGGCCATGTTGTATTTTTGCTGGATCACAAGACCCAAGCATCTGAATCTGAGTTCACTGAAATCGATTACTCTTTGCTTTGCCAGCAGTATCTACAGGATTTGAGGTTAGATAAATTTAACCTCAAAGTGGATGAAATTAAGGAGAAATTGATTGCCGAAAAGTCTGTAAAGGACCCCGCTCTTCGTCGCTACTCATTCAGTGCCAAGAATGAACGGTCTGCCCGTTCTTTCTTTGACGCCAAACAAAGGTCTTTGCGTGCTAAAATCGATCGGGCCGAAGAAGAGATGAAACCATCTGGTCCGAATGAAAAGCAGCAATCGAAGAAGAAACGCAAAGCCGTGGATCAACTTAACAGCCAGTTAGCCGACCTAAGAAAAGAAAGCAATGCCATCGGGGAGATTCTCCAAGGGGCAGACACTCTTAACGTGGGCGATGGATGGGTGGAGATAAGCAGGGATGAAAATCAGGCATTTCTTGGATCGATCACCGATGTTTATTCTATCCTGGGGAAAGACTTGGAAGAAGAGCAGAAATCTGCCATGCAGGAAAACCTGGAGCTTTCAAGAGCGATGCTTTCCAGGGATGAGACTCTCCGGGAGTTAATATCTGCTAAATTTTTAGATTAAGAATTTTTTTCCCAACAAAGAAAGAATTCTGTGTTTCCATCCCCTCCATGGGGTTTGGCTGTGGTTTCGACTTGTAAGCATGAACCTGTAAGTTTCTGGGCAGCCAGGTCCTTGATGCTCTGCAGCACCCGTTGATGGATGGCTTCATCCTTGATCACACCTCGACCCAGATCGGCCTCTTTTTTATCACATTCAAACTGAGGTTTCACCAGGGCAAGCAAATGCCCTCTTTTTTGAACAAATTCCCAAGCCTGAGGTAGTACTTGTCGAAGGGATATGAACGATAAATCCATCACCACTAAGGGATATTGAGCATGGGGGAGATCTTCAGGTTGCAAAACCTTGAGGTTCATTTTTTCAATATTGGTAACCCGCTCATCCACCCTGAGTTTGTAGTGTAGTTGCCCCCTGCCCACATCCACACAGGTAGCAGAATGAGCTCCTCGTTGCAGTAAGCAATCGGTAAACCCACCGGTTGACGCCCCAAGATCCAAAAAGTGAATGCCGTTTAAATCCCAAGTGGTTTCTTTGAGAAAGTTTTCCATTTTGAGACCGCCCCGACCCACATAGGGCATGGGGTTTTTTAAATGCAGTTTAGCTTCGAGTGGAAGCATTTGGCTGGATTTGAGAATTTTTTCTCCTTTGTAGCTGACTTGCCCGGCAAGTATACATGCCTGGGCTTTGGTCCTGCTTTCCACGAGTTGGGAGTTTACCAGTAATTCGTCTGCCCGGATTTTTTTTGCCATGCCCACAGGTAGTTCATGGCTAAGCATCCATCAATTCCGGAATGCTTTTTTGGGTACATTCTTTCATTTTTTTGAAAAAAACTTGACCAAGGTGGGTTAAAGTGGCACATAATGGTTGAAAGTGGTAATTAAATTATGTTCTTCACCGGTTAATGGAATCCAATACAACAACTTTCTTTGTTGGCGAATTTACCCATGCGATAGACAGCAAGGGGAGGGTAACAATTCCCTCAAAATGGCGGATTTCAGGAGGGGAAAACACTTACCTGGCTCTGCCGAACCCAGGGGGTTACATCACTGTGTATCCACCCAAGATGGTGGAGCGTCTGGAGCAGAAAGTATCCGAGGCAAACCTCAGCGATGTTCGGGCTCAAGCTCTTTTAATGGAGCTCTTTTCAAAGGCAGATTCGTTCGGGTGTGACAAGCAGGGAAGAATTAATTTGAACGATAAACTTTTAGCTCATGCAGGAATTGAGGAGAAAGCAGTACTGGTCGGAAATTTTTCCGCCTTCGCGATCTGGTCAGAGAGCCGTTACTCCAAAAAGCCTGCTGAAGATGAGCGTAATATTTTTGATGCGATGAGGGAGTTGGGTTTATGATGCTTGGCTACAAGTTTTGGACAACTTATAGGGTGGTTGTCCTAAGAAGGGGATTTGATTCCAAGTTAACCCAGCTCTCTCGCGCGCCTTCTTTTTTTAACGTCTACTTCGGGGGGGGTAAAAATGTATTGTGGTGCGGTTGAGTTTGTCTGTTCTCCTGCTTCTGTGAAGCATATACCTGTTCTGCTTGATGAATGTATGGCCTGTTTGAGGCCAGAGCGGGGTGGTGTGTTTGCGGATTTAACATTTGGTGGTGGAGGACACAGCAGGGCAATGCTGGAGGCATCAAGTGACAGCGCTCTTTTGGCTTTTGATTGTGATCCAGATGCGCAGGTTCGCTCCAAAGAATTGAGCACTCAATTTGGTGACCGGTTTACCTTTTTTGATTCTTCCTTCAGGGATTTGGACAAATCCTGCTCTGCGGGTGAACTGGATGGAGTGTTGATGGATTTGGGCATTTCGTCCTTTCAGTTGATGGAGCCTGAGAAAGGATTTTCTTTTCGCTTGGATGCACCAATTGATATGAGGCTGGACCCAAGAGTGGGGCAAAGTGCTGCCGAATTTTTAGAGTCAGCTTCCTATGAAAGCCTTGTGCGGGCAGTGAGGGAGTATGGGGAGGAAAGAAGGTGGCGTCGAGTGGTCGATGCGATAATAAAAGCACGGGGCACTGGATTGTTGTCCAGAACAATGAGTGCTGCTGAGTTGGTCAGCGATGCAGTTGGGGGAAAGAATTTCAGGCAACGAATTCACCCTGCAACTAAGACATTTCAGGGCATAAGAATTGCCATTAATGGTGAATTGGAGGCTCTTGCGGTCGCTTTACCTAAGGCATTCCGCTCGCTCAAAAAAGGAGGGGTGCTTGCCGTCATCTCATTTCATTCGCTGGAAGACAGAATTGTGAAGCGTTTTATGAGGAAAATGGCTGGACGGCCAGAAAGCAAATATGACAGCAGACCCCAACAGGAACGATCTGTTTATGCCACCATCAATGGATCGAAAGCAATCTTCCCATCAAAGGAAGAAGTGGAGGCAAATCCAAGAAGCCGTTCTGCCAGGCTGAGATTTTTAACCAAATTAAACCAACCAGAATTGTAAGACTGATGAATCGGGTGTGGTGGATGTTTCTAATACTTACAGTTCTGGTTTTCGGGGGCGGTGCTATCTCCATCGTATGGTTACGAATGGAGATATCCGCTACCGCAAAAAACTGTGGGAAATTGGAGGATCAGCGTGAGATGGTTGCCCGGGAACTGCAGGAGTTAAGAGGATTGAAGTCGCGACTGTTGAGGCCATCTATGGTAGCACGGTTGGTTTCAGGAAGGTTGCGAGTTCCTTCACCCAACAAAACAATTTATGTAACAGACAGAGAACTTGCCGCCTTTGAAGGGGCAAGGGTTCGAAAAGATCAAATAAGTAGAGGGGCATTGTTATCCCAGAGATAGGATGAAAAATGTCTTTATTTCCTCTTACCGCTTCTACCTTACATTCTTTGCGATTCTTTTAACCTTCTGCACTCTTGGGGGCAGGCTGTTTCACCTTCAGGTATGGGATGCGGATCGGTACAGCCAATTAGCAGAGGGTGTGCGGAAAAACTTCATAAAAGAAGAAGCGAGAAGAGGCGACATTGTTGATCGCAAAGGGAGCCTTTTGGCTACAACCAAATCAGTTGTGGTATTAGGTGTGGATCCACATGCATTTAAGGGGGAGCACCGTTCGAAACTGGAGGCACTTGCCGCGTTATTGCAAGTAGAACACTCCGTACTTCTTGACGCGGTAAATAAAAAATTTGTCAGTTCGGGTGATGAGAGTGGGGGGATGACACCTGTACGGTGGGTAAAATTAAAAGAAGGTGTGGATGATTCTACTTACAGGAAAATTAAGGATTTGGGAATTGATGGGGTCTATGGAAATTACCAGCACTCCCGTTTTTATCCGAATCAAAAACTAGCTGCCCATGTGCTTGGTTATGTAAATAAAGAAGGGAAAGCATGCATGGGAGTGGAGTTGTTAGCTGATTATTACCTTAAAGGTCAGGATGGCTGGCGTGAAAGTGAAAGAGATGGTCGGAGAAGAGAGATGCCCCAGTTTAGATCGGTTGAGTTTTTGGCCCGAAATGGATTGAACCTAGAACTCACTTTGGACCGAGTTATTCAGGACACTGTAGAGGATGAATTAAATGAATTGATTGAAACCTTCGATCCACAAAGCGCATCGATTATTGTAAGTAATCCTCAGACCGGAGAAATTTTAGCCATGGCAAATGGCCCTACTTTTGACCCAAATGAATACAATACTTTTCCCCTAGAAAACCAAAGAAACCGGGCGATCACAGATTTGTACGAACCTGGTTCTACTTTTAAAATTGTGCCAGTCGGTGCAGCATTAAACGAGAAGTTAGTTTTCCCGGAGGATATTATCGATTGCTCAATAACCTCTTACAGTATCGGTAAAAAATCATTAAGACTGCCCAAGGATCACCATCCTTTAGGTAAGATTTCCCTCCACCAGGTTGTGCAAAAGTCAAGCAACCGGGGGGCTGCACAAATTGGGCTAAAATTAGGTCCTGAAAGGTTGTATCATTACTGTAAGTCCTTTGGTTTTGGGGAAGAAACCAATCTAGGTTTAGTGGGGGAGCGTTCCGGTGTCCTGCACCCTCCCAAAAGATGGGATGGTTTAACCATAACAAGATTGCCTATGGGGCATGCAGTTTCGGTGACTCCTATGCAGGTGCATTGTGCAATGAGTGTGGTCGCAAATGATGGGATTTTGATGAAACCTTCGATCCTTCGCAGGGCATTTGACCAGGAGGGAAAAACGGTTGTTCCCTTTTCACCAACTGCGGTTAGGAGAGTTTTGGACGAAAGCGTAGCCAATGAGTTAAACGATATGCTCGTCAGTGTGGTTGGAAATGAAGGAACTGCAAGAACCGCAATGATCAAGGGTTTTAAAGTGGCAGGTAAGACTGGAACAACCCAAAAAATTATAGATGGTAAGTATTCAAGCAACCATCATGTAGCCAGCTTTTCGGGCTATTTCCCTGCGGATCAGCCTAGGGTAGTGATTACCGTGGTAGTGGATGAACCCCAAATGACGAAAGGCAGGCTTGGGTACGGGGGAAGTGTGGCTGGTCCATCATTTCAAAAGATTGCGAAGCGGTTAATTAGTTACTTTGGCATACAACCAAGCAATAAAGAGTTAAGTTTTTTAGGTACCGATAATCTATAAATTAATAGTTATGAAAAGTAACATTCAGGATGGTAAAGATGTAGAAGATATCAAAGCAAGGATCTCCCCAAACAGATTGTTATCAGAGATTGTAGACCCAGACCTGCATCGGGTGAGTGGTTCAAGTGAACGAGAGTTGAATGCTCTTTGTTCCGACAGCAGAAGGGTGGTGCCTGGTTCAGCTTTCTTTGCAATACCGGGAGCAAGAACGAGTGGGGACAGGCATGTCAACGAGGCAATAAGCCGAGGGGCGGAAGTGATCGTGAGTGAGGCTTCCCATGACGATCTTCCTTTTGGCGTCACCAAGGTAAAGGTTGGAAATACAAGGAAAGCCTTAGCAAGATTTGCCAAACGATTTTATGGTTCTCCTGATCATTCCTTAAACTTGGTCGGGGTCACGGGAACCAATGGTAAAACAACGGTGAGTACTTTAACAAGACACTTACTGGAAGGACCGGGCCAACCGGTTGGGTTAATCGGCACCGTGCTTTACAACTTGGGGGACAGGGATATCCCGTCTTACAAAACGACTCCTGAAGCGACGGATCTTTATCCCATGTTAAAAAGTATGCTGGCCGCAGGATGTTCGGATGCGGTTATGGAGGTAAGCTCCCATGGCATTCATCAATCAAGAGTAAGTGATTTACGGCTCGAGGTAGCGGTTTTTATGAATCTTACCCGGGATCATCTCGATTACCATGGTACGATGGAAGATTATTACCGGGAAAAAAGAAAACTCTTTAATGGGGAAAATGGACCTTTGCCTAAAGTTGCTGTAATCAATGGGGACTGTCCATATGGCCGGAGGCTAGCCGAAGAACTGCCTCCTCATGTACGAATCCTGACTTTTGGGTTTGAGCAAAATAATCACTTCCGTGCGAAAAATCTCAGTTTGGATGCAGCAGGATCGAAATTTGTATTAGAAAGCCCCTTGGGGAGTTGTGTGGTGGCGAGTCCATTAATTGGGAGATATAATGTACATAATGCACTCGCATCCCTCGCTGTTGTTCATGCGATGGGTAAAGATGTTTCCACCTGCATTCATAAATTGCATGCGTTTAAAGGAGTGAGCGGAAGAATGGAATCCGTGGACAAGGGACAGCCATACCGAGTTGTTGTCGATTATGCCCATACTCCAGACGCGCTGAGAAACGCATTGGAAATGCTCAGAGAATGTACCAAAGGCAAGGTGCGGGTAGTTTTCGGATGTGGAGGAGACAGAGATAAAGGCAAAAGACTGGAAATGACTCGTGTTGCCTGTGCGGCCGCGGACCAAGTGTGGGCGACTTCAGATAACCCAAGAACAGAAGGCATTGATTCGATTTTTTCCGATATGAGAAAAGGGGTTTGTAAGGGGTCAGATGTTTACTTTGTAGAAGACAGAAGGCGGGCAATTAATTTAGCATTGGATGCTGCTGGTGAGGAGGACTGTGTATTAATTGCTGGGAAGGGACACGAAACCTACCAGGAAATTCAATACACTGCGATTCCGTTTGATGACCGAATTGTGGCCGGAGATTTAATCAATGCCAAACTCTATGGAGGGTAATGGTACGATTTGATCCGACAGTATTGAGCCGATGGAGTCTAGGGGAGTGGACCCAAACTCCCTGCAATGAAATATCCGGGTTTTCAATAGATTCGAGAAAGTTAAATTCCGGAGATTTGTTTATTGCTTTGCGGGCGGAGCGGGATGGCCATGAATTTTTGAACCAAGCAGCAAGGGCCGGAGCAGTAGGCGGCTTGGTGGAATATCCGATAGAGGGGGAATCGCTTCCTCAACTTGTGGTTGATGACAGTCTGGTTGCGTTTCAAACCATAGCAAAATCGCACAGAAATGAGTACCAGGGTACGGTTGTTGGCGTAACCGGAAGTTGTGGCAAAACATCAACCAAGGAAATTCTTAACCTTTTACTTCCTCAATCACTCTGCACGGAAGGTAATTTAAATAACTACCTTGGTGTGCCTCTAACTTTGTGCAGGCTCTCCTCCGAAATTCATAAATTTGCAGTGGTGGAAGCGGGGATAAACCAGCCGGATGAAATGAGCTTGTTGGCCGACATGATTCGTCCGGATGTCACCCTTTTCACTTCGATCAATCATTCTCATTTACAAGGTTTAGGGAATGTGGAAACGGTTGCCCGTGAAAAAGCAAAACTTTGGTTGGATTCTGAGCAATGTAATTTAGCCATTTTTCCAGATTCTGTCTTAGAGCACCAAGCGTTTTCCGATGCCATTGCCAAGAGGCAAGATTACATTGCCATTTCTGCGGAAAAGGCTGGGGCAGAACCAAGCGAACAACTGGTCCTTTATTGTCTTTCAACTGAAACAAACGAGCGTGGGTATTCACAAAGTTTAACTATTAAACGATGTGGGTGCCCACCTCTTGTTGTCGATATACCTGAGGTGTCCGATGGGATAATCAGCAATATGGTGCTAGCTGCTGTAACCGCATGGAAACTGGGAGTGTCTGACCAAGAAATTTCTGAACGCCTACCCCAATACAGGCCCTCTGGCCTACGAGGCACTCGCCTCGTAGGCAGAGGATGTTCTTATGTGGTCGATTGTTATAATGCCAACCCTGCATCGATGATAGACAGCGTAAGTTTCTTTTGTAGCCAGTTTAAGAATCTTCCAAAATTACTGGTTTTGGGTGGGATGAATGAACTCGGTGATTCCAGCGAGCTTCTTCACCAAAAAACAGGTGAAATGATTTTTTTGGGCCCTAACGATCGTGCAGTATTAATCGGAAAAGATGCGAGCCATATGGCCAGTGGAATGATCCAAAACGGAGCCCAGGATGAAAACATTACCCTCGTGCCCGAGACTGAGTCCGCTAGGTCATTGATCCAAAATTTTAAAGGGGCTGTTTTGCTTAAAGGCAGTCGCTCCTACCGGTTGGAAAAACTGGTCCCATCTGGGGCAGTTGAAGAAGGTGAACAAATGAAGTTAGCATGCTAAGCTGGTTACAATATGGGGAGGACATTTGGGGACCCTTGCGCCTTTTTCAGTACATCTCCGTCCGTGCATTAGGTGCGGGAGTTACTGCACTGGTGGTCGGCTTTTGGATTGGTCCCTTTTTAATCTCTCTTCTCCAAAAAATCGGGGCAAAACAAGCCTTTCGAGACAAAGATGAAGTGGGAAAGCTGGCTGACCTCCATCTTGATAAATCACACACCCCGACTATGGGCGGCATCCTTATTTTCATTTCCCTGGGAATAAGTACAGTACTTTGGGCGGAGCCAAATGTGTATGTTTGCACAGCACTAATTACTTACACCTTACTTACAATAGTTGGATTTGCGGATGATTACCTAAAGGTTTCCAAAAGAAACAGCAAGGGACTGCCTGGCAGGTATAAATTGCTTGGGCAAGTAGCAACCACCGCTGTAGCACTTGTGATTCTCTTGGGGCCGCTCGCAGGCCACTTAAGCGGAACAAATGCAGAAAGTTTAGGAAGCATTAACAAGATGAGGGAGTTTTGGGTGCCTTTCTGGAGTTATGATGATGTGGCCAGCATCCCCATACTATCTTTGGGCACATTGTCCCTGTTGTTTTTGGTTACCTTGACCGGGACGAGTAACGCAATTAACCTCACTGATGGTTTGGATGGGTTGGCCATTGGATGTACCGTTACGGTTGCCCTGACCTATGCCATTATGGCTTATGCTTCAGGAAATTTTCTAATTGCAGATTATATAAAAATAAGTTGGGTGCCAGGAACAGGTGAAGTAGCCATACTTTGCACCGCTTTATTGGGGGGGAGCTTGGCTTTATTGTGGTACAATGCTCACGCCGCAGAAGTGTTTATGGGGGATACAGGATCGCTCGCGATAGGGGGGTTGATTGGCATCATTGCTTTGATTATCCATCAACCGCTTACCTTGATCATTGTGGGTGGAATTTTTGTTATGGACGCAGGAT
>Ga0181577_10001482_pt1 | contig 18879 bp, 18 predicted proteins | sample 101ome_21_FD_132468 | JGI IMG/M metagenome (GOLD analysis project Ga0181577, IMG submission 132468) | Coastal salt marsh microbial communities from the Groves Creek Marsh, Skidaway Island, Georgia - 101413BT metaG (megahit assembly) | ecosystem: Environmental > Aquatic > Marine > Intertidal...
AATCTCGCGCCCGTTGCGCCGCCAGATCGCTTCAACCACGTCTTGAGACGTACCCGGCGGCGGGGAAAGGGCGATGCCACCTTTGTTTCGCTTGTTGGCGGAGCGAAAGCTCAAGGTATAACCCGCCGTAACATCCAACGAGTGGTTAAAGGCCACGACGCGCTGTTCCTGAGGGCTCAATTCGCCGTTTCGATACATTTCCTGAACGAGGCGCCAACTGTAAGCGCCGGCGTCCTGCTTGACCCAGCGCATCATCGGCGCATGCAGATACATCTGTTTTGCGATGTAGGGTTCAAGATACGGTCGGCTGTGATTGGACAGGATGATCAGGTCGTCTGGCCGTCCGAACGACGGATCGGAAAACTCATATGTGAAGCCATAAAGCAGAAGAGGGAGGCCGAATGAAGCCATCTCTCCAGTATGCAACGACCACAACTCTTCGATGCTTTCTGCCTCGGCATAGCTGTTGAGCAGCGCCGCCAGATCTTTCGCAGGCCGGTCCCTGTTCTTGGGCATAGTCCCCTCACAGGGGTGCAGACCCCGATCAGCGACCTTTTTGTCCATCTATCCGGTTTCCCGCAACTTAGAACTTTGGCGTCCCATCGTTTTGACTGGTTGCCGCAAATCCTGCTCTTCTTCCGGCAACCCTTCGCGGGACAATAGCACAGCCACCGGCCGCAGCGTCGGCACTTGGCTGCAAACGACCATCATCATCACCATGATTGGCACCGAAAGGAACATCCCGGGTATGCCCCACACCGCGCCCCAGAAGGCAAGGCTGATGATGATACCGAAAGACGACAGTCTCAGCGCCCGCCCCATGAGCATTGGGTCGATAACATTGCCGTTCACGAACTGGATCACCCCAGTGATGATGAAGATCGCCGTCGTCACGGTTGCATCGGCGGTCTGTACATAGGCCACCAGTGCCACCATGCCGGTCGCAACGATGGAGCCGACATTCGGAATGAAATTCAGCACAAAGGTCAATACACCCAGCGCCACAGCGAGTTCCAATTCAAACAGGGTGGCAACCACATAGACCATCACACCCGTGACGAGGCTGACAAATCCTTTGACGAGGAGGTAATAGTTCACCCGATGTATGATCGAGGCGATGATTAGGCTGACACGTTCGGCCTGCGCCTCGTCTTGAAAGAAGTTGCTGAGCTTGGTGCCAAACCAAATGCGTTCAGCAAAAAGAAAGCCCACAAAAAGGATCACCAAAACCGTCGCCGATGTCAGGTTGCCTGCCTGTCCGGCGACTGTGCGTACATAGCCGGAAACTTCAATCGAGCGGAGCGAGTTCAGCACAGCAACCTCGACATCCTCTCCCATCCACCTAAACAGCGAAGCGATCGCACTCGGAGCCCGCTCGGCATAGGAGAGCGTCGTCATCAGAACCGTGTTCACCTGCGCAAGAAGAATCGAACTCAGCGTCAAGAGCGCCGTCGTGATAAGAACGAGGGCAAACAGGCTGGCCAGCCAATTGGGTATTCGCAGCACACCGATACGTTGCCTTGCGATGAAATTGATAACATCCGAGGTCAGCGAAAACAGGATAATCGCGGTCGCCAACGAGATCAGAAGGAACCGCGCCTGCACCAGTAGAAAAAGGACAACAGCAAAAGCGATTATGATCAGCGCCGCCGTTTGGATGCGCCGATGCTGCGACCATTCCTCGTTGGAAAGGGGCGGCCGGTTCCTGCGTTTGTTCTGTGTCGGCGTCTCGTTCATTACCTCATCATATGGCCGAGTTGTCGTGATTGACAATGCACTAGAATTTAACGTCAGAAGCCCTTGCAAAGGGTGCGGGTTTCTGGGTAAACGGCGCCAACGGAGCGGTGGCCGAGTGGTCGAAGGCGCACGCCTGGAAAGTGTGTAGGCGGGAGACCGTCTCCAGGGTTCGAATCCCTGTCGCTCCGCCATAATCCATTCAGTTAAGTTCGATGAGGTCCAAGCGCGGGCCATTCTTGGGTTAAATGGGATCTACCAAAGCCATCTGACTTTACGACGAAGGGAGCACGCGATGCTGCGGTTCCATCGAATGTGAACTCTTCAGAACATTGTCGCCGTGAATTCCTGCGCCCAAGAACATGTCAACGCCGAACGCCAACCAACGGCCGGCGCGCACTATTTCCGTGGCGCGCGCTTCAAGGTATCGTAAAAGTCCTCAAAAATGGCATCCCGCGCGACATCGTAGGCTTCTAGCATCATGTGCCGCGACGCATCACCTTGCCAGTAGAGGTCCTCGTTCAGATGCGGTGACGTCGTCAAATATGTGGGCACATAGGCGTCGTTGAGGAGCCACGCCACATTTATGATGTCCCAAATCACCCATGTCTTCGTCTCGTGATCAGATATTGCGTATTTCTTGTGCAAGGGATTGTTGGTGTAGAGATCCCAGAGGTAGTCTCCAATATCGCCGCGCCCATTGACGAATTTTTCCATCTCGGGATGTGAAATGGTAAGTTGGGCGCCCACATGATAGCCGGGCAAATAGACATGCGGCACCCCGCATTCGAAAAGCAGACGGGACGACAAGCGGTCTTGCACCAGATTCAACGACGGTTCGTTCGAAAACGGCGCATAGCTGGGAAAGCCTGACGTCCAAACCACGACGATATTGTCAATTATATCGGGTGCCATCAGCAAAGCCGAGCCGATATTCGGCAACGCACCCATTGCGAGGATATAGACCGGACCGTCTTCACGGTTGCGTGCCTGATCAATAATGAATCGCGCGGCATCAGATTCAACGGGTTCGTCGTAGGACGGGAGGTGGCGGGGGGAGCCGCGAAAAACCTTGCCGGTTGGCTCTTCTCCGCACGCATAAAAGACGCGCAAGATTTCCTCGTATGAACGCTGTTCACCCACGTCAGCAGTAACAAATTCGATGTCATCTGCGGTTCTTCCATCCGCTAGAAGCCGCTTTGCCCAGCCTGCGAATGGGCCAACGAACTTGCTATCATGGTTACTCTCAGCGCCGGACTGTAGAGCGGCGACGGCCTGGTAAAGGCCCTCGCGATGATGCGTGAAAGAAAATGGAGCTGCGGTTACACCTTCGAGCCGCATGCGATCTTGTGACAAAAGTGCCCATGCCACCGCGTATTGATCGTCGATTTCATTCGCGGTGTCGGTATCGATAATGACCCTTGGCATCGCCCCGGGACGCGCAAGGCGTCGCTTCATCAAGCTGGGATCAAGTGGTTTGAACAGCCTGACGGCCTCTTCCAATGTGGTCATGTGAAAACCTTCCTAGTTTCCGAAACCTTTGCCAAAGGCTTCTTCCTTGATGAAGCGTTCGGTGATGAGTAGCAGGATAATGCCAGGCACGGTCACCACCAGCGTGATGCCTGCCGCCGATGCATCCAATGTCCCGCCAGAAATCTTCGAGAACAAAAGGGTGGGAAGCGTGATGATCTTTCCTTGCCCCATGAAGAACGTCAGCAGGAAGATGTTGGTCGACACCAGAAACGTGAAGAGTGCGCCCGCGACAACACCAGGCAGCAGCATCGGCAAAGTGACCATACGCAGGATTTGCCAGCGGTTCGCGCCAAGGATCATCGCCTGTTCCTCGAAATCGCGGCCAAGCCCCTGATATACGGCTGTCAGCATCCGGATCATGTAAGGGATCGTCGGGATAAGATGAACGATGATGATGCCGAGGTAGGTGCCCGCCAGACCGATATAGATAAAGATCATCAATAAGGCGATGCCGATGGCTGCCTCGGGTACGATCAAGGGCATTGATAGGAAGAATTCGAAAGATGATTTTCCACGGAATTTCTCGCGCGCGAGGACGCGGGCGGCAGGGAGGCAAATCATCAAGCAGATCACCGTTACAACACATCCGATGAAGACCGTGTTGAGCGTTGCTTCCACGACCAGACTGTAAGGTGAAAAGACGTAGTCCCAAGCAAGTGGAAGCGGCGATTTCTCACGTTGGGTGAGCCACCAGGTGCTGGGCAAGAGGTCAGGCCAAGCCCAGCGGAACGCAAAGCTCTGAATGATCAGCGGGATGAATGGCCCGAGGATAAAACCGGCAACAAGCCAAAGATAGATCTTCTGAAATGGTGATAAGCGGTCGCTGAGCGCGATGACCGACGCGCGTTTATTGGCCATGATCATTGCCTCCCGATCCGTCGTTCGTAGCGGCGATAGATCGCCAGGTACGAATAGAGAATGCCGCCGGCGATAAGTGCAATGGAAACGACGGTCGCCATGCCCTGCAGTTGAAGCGTGTAATCGGCGTCGTTGAAATATCGCCATGCGACGACCGGCAACGTGTCAGGAAAGCCACCACCGAGGATGAACGGCGCTTCAAATGCGCCGATGTTAAAAGCAAAAATGATGAGGGTCGACGAGATCACGCCGGGAAGGATCTGCGGCAACGTAACCTGAAAAAAGATCTGCCGTCTATTTGCGCCAAGGATTGCTGCGGCCTCTTCAGTTTCTCGTCCAACACCAAGAAGAACTGCATAGATCGTCAGGGCGACGAACGGTGTCTGTTTCCAGACGTACACCGCAATAATTCCCCAGCCCATATGGGTTTTTAAAATCTGCGGAAATTGCGAAGGGTCGTCGATCAGACCGACAAAAGCCATCAGCCGTGACAGCATGCCACCATTGCCCAGCATGATAACAGCCAGCGCAATCCCAACGGTGTAGGGGATCATGAGTGGGAGCTTGTAGAGATACTTATACAGCGTCTTGGACGGGAACTTGCGCACCAGTGCAAGCGCCAAAAGAATGCCGAATATGAGCGAGAGAACGGTTGAGACGATCGCGTAATAAAGCGTCAGCCAAAGCGATGTCCAAAATGAAGCGCCGCCCCAAAGGGCGCCAAAATAGGTGAAATCAGGAAATGTGTTGACACCGAACCACGGGGCAAAACCCAGTGATTGAGCAACGCCAAGAACCAAAGCGCCTCCAAACAGGACGACGAGCACGATCATGACCGGCATCAGCTGAAGCCACATCAATCGTTTTTCCCGGCGCAGACGCGCCAATTCGTGGGTGTTGCTCATCTGGTGATCTCCCCTCGAAGGAGGCCCCTGCGCAGGGCAGGGGCCACGCGTTTGCGTTACTACTTCAGGTTTGCCACCGCGCGTTCTACGATCACCTCGATCGGATCGGAGCTGTCGCGCTCGATGTACTCCAGCCAAGTGGCTTCGATGACATCAACCAGCGTCGCGTTCGTGTCTGGCGCTGTGTTTGCGTCCAGTTCCGCCTGAGTGATGCCAACAAACCCAGGTGACGCCTCGGTCAGAGCGGCAACCTCATCATCCGCAAGAAGCCACGGATCGATTCCCGGAGGCATGCCAGCGATCTCCAGCTTGGAGGCCTGTGCCGCAACCGACGCCATGTAGTTCGTCATGACCAATGCCGCGGCAGGATTGGGAGCATTTGCCGGGATAACGAGATAGTTCTTGTTCTTGATCATGTTGCCTTCTGGAAAGACGAACTGTGCAGCGCCTTCAGGATAGGTGCCGTCACGCAAGCCGACAGCCACACGATAAAGACCGAAGCCACAAGAGAAATCGATCTCACCATTTAGGAACAGACCATCCTGCGCCGAGGGGTCTTCAGGGTACCGTGCGTTTCCGCTCGCCCCGCCCAAAACCAAGCCATCCAGTTCCTTCAGATACTCAAGGCCAGGGGTGATCAATCGGGCCAACTCGGCCGCGCCAAGCTCGTCAACCGAGCTTTGGAACGGCACCGCGCCGTTTCCATCTGGGTTGTGAGCGTAGACAGCCGCCTGGACAAAGGTATTCCCGATGTAATGGGGCGGTTTGACATAGGAAAACTTGCCGGGATTGGCAGTCAGGTAGTCCTTCAGTTCGGCAAACGTGTTCGGGATGTCGTCCTCGGCCACCCGGGCGGTATTCACCGCGCAAACATACTGTTCGCCAGACCAGGGCATTTCGGATGCGTTGGTTTCGATGCCAAAGTCACGCAGGTTCAAGAGTGCACGCGGATCTTCAGCGTTCCACTCGATATTCGCGCTGTTTGGCAGCTTGTCTGCGAAGGCGCCAAACAGGGCGTTCTGCCGTTTTAGGGTGGCAAAGTTTTCGCCATTGACCCAAATCGCGTCTACGCTTCCTTCCCCTAGGCCCTTGCCAGCGCCAAGCTCTGCCAGAACGAGGTCGACGGCATCCTTGGTGCCGGTGATACGCACCGGGTTCAGTGTGACACCCGACTCTGCAAGGCCCGGCGTCGCAAAACGATCCATCCAGATGTTGATCTGATCGCTTCCGCCCCAATAGTAGAGGTTGACGACACCCTCTTCCTTGGCGCGGGCTTCGATGTCCTCCCATGTGGCATTACCGGACGTGACAGCGTCGCGGAATGCTTCAAGATCCTGCGCCATTGCGGTGCTGCTCATCAGCCCCCCAATCAGCGCGACCGTATAGCTTAGCTTCTTCATGGTCTTCTCCTCCTAGGTTTCGATACGTTCAGGCAGTCCCTTTGATGGCCCAGATGCGTTCGGGCGAAATTGACAGCCAGACCGGACGACCGACGTCGACGATCCGCCGAGATTGTTCTGTGACGTTCACCATATTGCCGCCACACATCACGCCGTAGGTTATGTTGGCGCCAAAGAAATCTCGGGTAGCTATTGTTCCCTCAACGACGTTCTGGGCCTCGTCCGGTTGCTCCAAATGGAGGTCAATTGCCTCGCTTCGCAGCATGACGGATTGGCTTCCCTCAGGAGGATTTCCGTTGAGCGTAAGCGTACCGAATTCCAGCACAGCAGAGTTTCCGCTGATCTGCGCGGGAAACACATTGGTAGCTCCCATGAAGTCCGCAATCTCAATACTGTTCGGGTGCTTGTAGAGTGTGTCCGGCGTATCGAATTGCGCCAGTTTGCCGTCAAAGATTACCGCAACGCGGTCAGCCAGTTCCATCGCCTCGATCTGATCGTGGGTGACGAATATCGTTGTAATGCCAAGGCGCTGTTGCAGATCTCGGATGAACCGTCGCATCTCGCCGCGTAGTTTCGTGTCAAGGTTCGCCAGTGGTTCGTCCATCATCAGAACCGACGGGTTCGTAATCAACGTGCGCGCGATCGCCACACGCTGCATCTGTCCGCCCGATAGCTGAGCTGGGAACCTGTGGCGAAACTGCTGAAGTTGTACGACGTCGAGGATCTCTTCGAGCCGCTCAGCCGCTTCGGCCTTGCCCACCCCGCGTACCTTTAGGCCAAAAAGGACGTTTTTCTCGACTGTCATATGCGGGAACAGGGCATACCGCTGGAATACCATGCCGACGTTGCGATCTTGCACAGGGACTTCGGATACGTCCTTCCCATCAAAGCAAATCTGACCTGCCGAAGGGATCTCTAATCCGGCAATCATGCGAAGTGTTGTGGTCTTGCCGCATCCCGACGGGCCAAGCAGGGCCACAAGCTCGCCCGACGCAATGTCGAGGTCGATGTTAGAGATGGCGGTAAAAGATCCAAAGTCCTTGCGAACGCCCTTCAGCAGAACTGCGGTCATATTGCGCCCCCTCGTGGCAGAGAGTTGTGAGCTGGAATGACTGGCAAAGCCGAAAGCCCGCACCACCCGCAGAATTCGTCAAAAACAGCGCGATGGCGCCCCGGCAAAAGGATGAAGTGATGCTCAAGCCCGTGTTCCAGCACAGTCGTGACCACGTCGCGCGCGCTGCGTGGGCCAACCTCATCAGAAAAGCGCCCGACCCATCCCCGACACCCGGTAAAGCCAGAGGCCGGTCCTTCAGCGACTTCGCCTTCAATTGCAAAGTATGCAGTGCCGTTGCGGGCCACTCTCAGGACCGTACAAGCCCCATAGGCAAATTCGAAGTCGGCAATGGCGCCATAGATCGGGCCGGCATCGGTCCCGCGCCCGATCATCGGGTGATTGATCCAACTCGCGTTATCACGCGCCATGTACAGCGGCCCACCGCCGCCATGCCACATCAGAATCTGGTCATTCTCAAGGTCCGGGGATGTCATGTCGAGCAGACAGCCGACCTTTCCTGTCAGGGATTTTGCAACAAGCTGCGTAACTGCGCCGAGGATGTCGCCTTCCGATGCAATGGGCAGACGGTCAACCTCTTCCAGCCAACTGAAAGCCGCGCCAGGGTGCATTCCTGGGCTCGTCTGCAGTGCTGGCCAGTCCGAGACGGCCAGAGCATGGTAACCACCTTCGGCCGCAATCCGGCGCAGCGAAAGCGCAGCCCTGGCTGTAAGGTTCATTTGGTCGTCCGAAACCCCCTTAACCGACGCTGCTTGGGTCATGCGCGCAAGTTCGGTGGCAACATCCCCATCGGACTGCGCTTCCATCAGGTCGGTCATGTGGTGGATATCAATGTGTTCGGACCAGACACCCAGCTGCCGGAACAAACTGTCTGACGATACTTCCATGTTGTAGAATGTCATCGCCAGACCACCGATGACGCCGATGCGCGCCCCGCTTAGCGCCTTTCGCGCTGTCAGGGCTTGGATGGTCTGTCCCAAACGCTCGGCAAGTGCATCGTCACCGGGAGCGCCCAAATACCATTGTACAGGGTAGGCCTTCAGGTCGCGTACACCCCGCGCAATGGACATCGACATATTGAGTGAGACGAAGTTATTCAGTTGGATGTCATCCACCAAAGTTGGTTCGGGCGTTGCCCATACCCCAAGCGGCAGATCAATCCGGGCCAATTCTCGGATCACGTCGCCCATCGTGAAACCGCCGTGCAGAAGTAAGATGAAATCCGCACCCTTTCCGCGCATTTCCTGCGCCGCGGCGCGTGCTTCTGCTGCGTTCATCGGGATGGCGTCCGCCGTGACTACGGAGGCGCCATGCGCCCTTGCAAGCGCTTCAAGCCAATCGCCGCATGCGTCAAATACACCGTGCTTTTGCGGGAAGTAGCTCGGAAGCGACGCATTTATGAGGCCGATCTTCAGTGACATGAGCTGATCACTCAGGAAGTCTGGCGAGGGGCAGGCCCAGCCAGATCAAATGTTATTGGTCCTTTGCGATAGACCTGATCGAAGAAAACCGGACGCCCATCTGAATCGAAGGCGGTACATGCTTGGGACAGGATCGGTGTGCCAGGTTCGAGCTTTAACAGCCGCGTCATCTCTGGGTCTGGGATTATGCTGTCCATAGACTCGCAGGCGCTGGACCACGCCAGCTCAAAGACCTGTCGCAAGATACGCAAAATCGATTGGTTTTGACCCGATTCCGGGAAGTCACTCTCGAGAATTCTCGGTGCGCGGCGTCGTGGGATCCAGGTTTGGGTCAGCATCGTCGGCTGCCCATCCACGGTTCGCAATCGCTCGACCATCGACAATGGTTCATCAAAGAAGTTCTTTACCGACGCGGGCACTTGTTCCGCATGCGCCTCCAAACGCAGGAGTTTCGCGCCTGGCACGCGGCCCTCGCGAAGGATCTGGTCCGTGTAAGACGCAAGGCAGGTCGTCGTGGGCGGAGATACTGCTGCAACATTGTAGCCGCTGCCTTGACGAGAGGTCAGATACCCATCGCGCACCAACAGCTCTAGCGCTTTTCTCACGGTGACACGGCTGACCCCGAAAGACTTGGACATTTCGCTTTCGGTGGGAAGGCGCATTCCAATGACATACTGACCGGACTGCAACCGGCTTAGAATTTCATCCTGAACCTGTTTGTACTTTGCATTTTCCATAGAGCTTCCTCCCAGGTCACGGATGACGTTCTCGGTTCTGCGTAAAGTCGAAGGCGGGTTCCCCAGCTATCGTTGTCGATTCACATTAGTATTAACAAATTAAACCTGTCAATATGAATTATCCCTCCGCAATCTTCGCTTTGGGTTCGGGAAGGCGGATGGTGAGCCAAAGGCCAAGAAGGCAAATCAAGATGCATCCAAGGAGCGCAAAGCGCAGGTCGCCCGTCTTCTCCAACACCCAACCGGCGCCCCACGGGCCAAGCAATCCTGCGGCGCCCCAGCCCGTGAATACCCAGCCAAAAGCGCTTGGAAACGCTGAGCCAGAGAAGTGTCTCGATACGAGCAAAGGCGTTTGAGATGCGACTTGACCGTAGGAAAAAGCTATTAAGAACAGCCACGCTACGATCATAACCGGAGCCGTGGCAAAGCCGAGAGCGGTCAGTGACAGTATCGAGGCCGAGAGGGCGCCCAAGATGCCTGGCTTTGGGCCGCACCAAGAGGCAACTGCCGAGGCCGAAAGCCTGCCTGCCGTGTTGCCAGCGGCAGCTGCAAAGATTGTGGCGGCTTGGCTTGCGGGGTTCGTAACCAAGAAGTTCGACGCCAGCCCTAGGACGATTAAGCCGGCGCATGACCCAGTCGCGAAAACCATCCAGAGTTTCAGGATTGTCCTGCCTGGTTTGATGAAAATATGTTTATTATCAGCTACAAAACTGTATTCGTTTGGTTTTTGCGTGGTTAGCAAGTTGGCGGTCGCAACAAATGAGAGGCAACATAGTGCTGGGAGCGTCGACCAAACTGACCAGCCCAGCGCGGCGAGCCAGATGCCCATCGGGCCAAAAACCGCACCACCTAATCCGAAAGCCGCCACGCTAATCGGCACGAGGAGATTTGGGCGGCGCGATGCAGAGGCATGTGCAATCGCAAGGCTGTAAATGGCGCCCGACGAAAACCCAAACCCCATGCCGTACGTCACTACAAATATGCCAAAACTTGGCGCCACGCATGAGGCGGCAAGGCTCGCCGCTGCGAGCGCCGTTGCGAAGGAAAGGCGGTAACGGCTCGGAATGCGGCCTAACAGCATTGGGCTGAGCAATACACCGATTGTGAAGCTCGCGAGCGCAAACGAAAAAACCATCGACGCCAGCCCGCTGCCGACGTTGAACGCGATCTGTACGCTCGGTGATAGGCCGGACCAACCATAGAGGCTGCCGCCACCGAAGCAGCCCAAGATCGGCAGGGTGGCGTTCATCCAAGATTGGTTGGAACCCGTCAAACCCTGGGCCTCCAAAACGAGTTGCGTATACAGACTTGTATGAACAAATTTTATGAGTCAATATAAAAGTCAGGAGGAACAGCCCTTGGTTCTCGTGATCGGAGCAGCATTGACGCCATTCAACCGGCGACGCGATGGATCGAGCTTTCGCGATTGGTCGCTTCAGGCGTTCACCAACGCGCTGCGGATGTCGGGTCTTGGTCCCGGTGACATCGACGCCCTGATCGTATCTTCTGAGAGCGACTTTTTCACTTTGCAGCTCAACCCTGCATCCGTGCTCGCGCAAGACCTTGGCTTGGTGGGTGCCGCGACCCTCCGTGTTGAGGGCGGTGGCGGGTCCGGACAATTCGCGGTCCATGCTGGGGTTGAGCGGATCCTGTCGGGGCGGTCCAAGCGAGTGGCAGTCGTGGGGGTCGATCCTTCGGCGAGTGCGCTCGGCAGCGACAGCATCCGAGAATTATATGGCTACTCTTTTGATTTTTGGACCGATGGCTTGTCGGGCGCCACATCGACCGCGTTATATGCACTGTCATGGCAGGCTTTCGCGGCGGTTACCGGAGGGTCCGAAGAGGATCTTGCCCTCATCACCGCCAAAAACCGCAGGAATGCGCAGCACAATCCTGGCGCACATCTTCCAAGAGATCATAGTTTCGCTGAAATCAACGCCTCACCGCTGATTGCTTCACCGTATCGGCGCCTGCATTGTTCGCCGCTGAGTGATGGCGCTGCCGCCCTTATCCTTTGCTCCGAGGATGCAGCGCCCGAGGCTCGTAAGCACGTCGCGCCGCGGATCATGGGGCTTGGCGCTGGATCGGACCTGCCGGGGCTGGGGCACCGGTCCGCTCCGGGTTTCTTTAGGGCCAAGTCCAACGTTGCTGCGCGCGCGCTGGCAATGGCAGGCATCAGCGCTTCCGACATTGCACTGGCCGAAGTCTACGACGCCTATGCAGGTGCCGAATTGCAGGCGATTGCCGCGCTTGGCCTTGTCGATGATCCCCTCGCGGCCCTGCGTGACGGGGTATTTGGCGCAGACGGGGCGTGTCCCATCAACCTGTCTGGCGGTCTTATGGGGCAGGGCGCGCCGGTGGGCGCGACCGGAGTGGGCCAAGCGGCAACCTGTGCTCTACTCCTAGAGGGGCGCTACCATCCGGATCTTCAGCCAAAGGCCCCCCTTGGTTATGCTCTGGCCGAGTCCCACGGTGGCCTTGCCACAACCTGTGCTGTCACGGTTCTGGGCGCGGGGGCGAATGCATGAAACGCCGGCTTACGCTTGAATATGAACTGGCTGAAGGCTGGTTGAGCCCTTGGATTGAGGGCCTCCGCAAGGGTCAGGCCGTGGCATCACATTGCTCGGCGTGCCATTCGTCTCGTTTCCCGCCTCTTCGAACATGTCCCAACTGTCGCGCGCAATCGGATACCTGGATCTCCCTTTCGGGACGTGCAGAAGTCCTTTTCCGCACGTCCGGGGCCGATGGTGATTTTGTACTCGCCCAGTTCGAAGGGGCTGAAGGCTCCACGGTGCTGCGCGCCGACCACCTGCCCATCGGCGCGGAACATGGCAGATTGCGCGCCAGTATCGGCGGCCCCCCCTCTCTACAGCTGGAAACGGATGACACCAGATGACCAATGCGCTCGAAACCCTCGGCCATGACCGTTTGGCTGAACTCAATCTGATGAAAAACTCAGAAGGGGCTTTCGATATTACATGGCCGGCGGACTACAACCTCTACGGCGCCACCGTTGGGCGTTATCTTGATCCGGAGCATCGTGATCGCCCCGCGATGATCTTTGAAGACAGCGAAGGCAACGTCATTCGAATGACATTCGCGGAAGTGGATGCCGCCGCCACTGGCCTTGCTGCGAAACTTCGGGATCTGGGATATGGCAAGGGTGATCCGGTCGCGCTTCATACCGGGCAGCATCCCGATACGGCGATTGGCCATATGGCAATCTGCAAAATCGGCGGTATCGCAGTGACTCTATCGCAGCTTTATGGCCCCGATACATTGGCACATGCGCTTAACGACTGTGAGGCAGCCGTTATCCTGACGTGTCGTACTGCATGGGAGCCCCTGAGGTCAGAAACCTTTCCGCATCTGATCCACGTCCTCATGCGTGATCCCGGCGCGGACGATATTGACCTTGAAGCGGCAATGAACACGGTTCCAGATGACTTTGAGCCAGCGTTTGGCGGGGCCAATGACCCAGCCCTGCTGATGTATACCTCGGGTTCCACCGGCAAGCCAAAGGGCATCATTCATGCGCATCGTATTCTTGCTGCCTATACGCCCTCGATCAATCTGTTCTTTGACCTTTCGATTGAGGATGAGGACGCCGTATTCTGGTCACCGTCTGATTGGGCTTGGGTCGGTGGCCTGCTTGATATGCTGTTCCCCGCGTGGATGGCAGGGCGACCTGTTGTGACCTCGCTCGAGCGGTTCAACGCTGAATATGCCTACGATTTCATGAGCCGGCACCGTGTTACGCATACATTTCTCGCCCCCACGGCCATCAAACGGTTGGCTCAAATAGTCAAGCCACGCGAGCAGTATGATCTGTCACTGCGGGTCATCTGCACCGGCGGTGAGGCACTGGCCTCCGAAACGCTCAACTGGGCCGAAACCAAACTGGGCGTCGTGTGCAACGAGTTCTACGGCATGACTGAGGTCAATCACCTGATTGGAAACTGTGCCGCGCTTTACCCGCGCAAGCCGGGGTCGATGGGGCGCGCTTATCCCGGCCACAAGGTTCTTCTGGTTGACGCGGACGGTCAGGAAGTTGCCGATGGTGAACCTGGTGAAGTGGTAACGCCACTAAGCTCCCCAACCCAATTCCTTGGCTATTACAACAATTCGGAAAAGACCGACGAGATGAAGCTGGGCGACTACTGGCGCACGCATGATCTCGCGATACGGGATGAAGACGGGTATTTTTGGTACAAGGGGCGGTCAGACGATCTTATCAAGTCGTCTGGGTATCGCATTGGTCCGGCTGAGATTGAGGAATGTCTTCTTTCGCACGGGAGCGTCGCAGAGGTAGCGGTGATCGCAAAACCTGATCCCGACCGAGGGTCCATCGTCAAAGCAATCGTCAAGACGCGCGCAGATGTGACAGGCGATGACGCTCTGGCCCAGTCGCTGAAGGACCATGTAAAGACCCGATTGGCTGGCTATAAGGCTCCGCGAGAGGTCGAGTTCGTCGATGCTTTCGAGTTGACATCTTCCGGCAAGATCAGCCGGCGCGCCCTGCGCGAAAGGGAACAGGCTCAGATGATGTCTCATGTCTAACCACACGCTTTTCCCGAAAAGTGCGGTCTTTGGCCCCGCCGGACAAACTCTCCGCACAAGTGCGGAAAAAGGTGAAAGTGCCGACACCATCAATGTTTTGAACCCATCCGATGGAGGGGGCGTGGCAACGATCGTGCAACTTGGCACTGATGAACCAAGCGTCGCGTTGACGGGGGCAAAAGATGCGTTTGATGCTGTCCCTTGGATGGCCATATCGGCGGGTGGTCGCGGGCGCGCCCGTTTTCACGCTGAATACCGAGGGAGCCGCTCTATCAATGGAAGGATCCATCATCGATGACGACTGATCCAGAAGAACTCAAGAAACGCGCGTCAATCATCGAGCATTGCCGCAAGTTGAACAGCAGCGGGCTAAATCAGGGCACCTCTGGGAACATTTCCATTCGTCACGGGGATGGAATGTTGATCTCGCCCGCTTCGCGTCCCTACGACAGCATGACCCCGGAAGATATTGTTTATGTCGCATTCGGCGGAGAGGCGACAGGCCGCTGGAACCCGTCGAGCGAGTGGCGGTTCCATCACGATATTTTGGCTGCGCGACCGGATGTGATGGCGGTTGTGCATGCGCATCCGACTTATTGCACGGTTCTATCAATCCACGGCCGCGAAATTCCTGCAATTCACTACATGATGGCCATCTTCGGCGGGCCAAACATCCGCGTGGCCCCATACGCGATCTACGGAAGTCAGGAGCTTTCGGATTTTGCGGTATCTGCATTGAAAGATCGCACCGCATGTCTGCTTGAGCACCACGGGATGATCGCCGTCGGCTCCTCAATGGAGCAAGCATTTTGGATGGCGACCGAGCTAGAGACGCTGGCGCGGCAATATCACGGAGCCCTGCAAATCGGCGAGCCTCCACTGTTATCGGATCAGCAAATTCAGGACGTCATCGACAAGATTGCAGGCTACGGCCTCAGCGACACTGCCAAGAAGGAGCCCGCAGATGCCAAGCCATGATTTTTCCGCCGTCGGGTTCGTGGTCCTCGACGTTCTTTGTCGTTACGCCGAGGAAATGCCGCCACCAGGTGGCGCGACCTTTGTTGAGCAAATCACGATGACGGTTGCCGGAACCGCAGGAGCAACAGCGGTCGATTGCGCAATTCTGGGATTGAACGGACAACTGGTCGCGCGCGTCGGAAACGATGACATGGGTGAGTTCCTTCGCCGGAAGATCGCAGCATACGGCGTCAATACTGACTTGATTCAAATTGACGACACCATACAAACTTCTGCCAGCATGTTACCAATCCGGCCAGACGGATCGCGTTCGGGTTTCTTCGTTCCAGGTACGACCGAGACGCTTACAATTAGACCAGAGCAATTTGACGATGTTCTAGACGCCGAGATTATCCACCTTGGCGGCAGTGGTTTGCTGACGGCACTTGATGGGGCACCCTCGCTGGCGCTTCTTAAGCGCGCGCGGGAACTGGGCCGCACCACCGTCTTTGACCTGATCCAAGCCACGCCAGAAACGATTGCCTGTGTGAAGCCTCTGCTGCCCTATATCGACTATTTTGTCCCCTCGATCGTTGAGGCGGCGGCGATGGCGGGCGAAACGGATCCTGCAACCGTGGCGCGATGGTTCAAGGCGCAAGGTGTCAGGAGCGCCATTCTAACCCTAGAAGGTGATGGCGTTTGGGTCGATCCGGAAGAGGGCGCGCCATTTCATCTCCCCGCACACGAAATAGATGTGGTCGATACCACCGGCTGCGGTGACAGCTTCACCGCCGGAATCATCGTTGGTCTGTCCAAGGGGTGGTCAATCCGACAAGCCGCCCGTTTTGCAAACGCTGTAGCCGCAAAAGTTGCGATGGGTTTGGGGTCAATGGGCCAGCTTTCCTCCTTCGAAGATACGATTGAGGCGATGAACACTTGGCCGCTTCGTCAATAGGGGTTCTATCGGATCAATTCGGCGAGGGATCTGATCAGACGGTAACGCCTGCATGGGCTCCATTTAGAGAAACTTAGCTCGAGGTGGGCAGGGTAAGGTGGTGCTTCATGTTCGGGCGAAATACGCCCCATTTACGCACTCAAGTACCAGTCCTAAGATCATCCGCGATGCAAAACCTGAGAAAGTTGATGCCGTGTTACGGTCAGCTCTTCGTGAGTTCGGACGCAATGATCGGCAGGTGTTTCGTCGCTGGCTCTACACCAGAATTGCGTGCCCCCACTTCCCCGATCCTCTCGATGCGCATCGGCAGCACTGCCTCCGTCAGACGATCAGCATGAGCGGCTTTGTGGCGAACCATTCTGGCAACCAACCCGCCTTTTCAGCTATAGCGATGCCCGCAAAGATCAAAATGACCGCCAACACGAAAGCCGCCTTCCGCGCCGACGGCGGGTTCTGCGCTAACCGTTTGGCGCGAAGGAGCAGCCGGATCTGGTTCATCCATCCTTGCCGACGAAACGCACCTTGCCAATAAAGCCCAAGTTGCGGTTCCTCTGTGCGTAGTCGATTCCGTAGCCAACAACGAACTCATCAGGGATCTCAAAGCCGGTCCAATCCGCTTTGAAATCCACCTCCCGCCGCGCAGGCTTATCCAAGAGCGCAATGGTACGGAGGCGGGCAGGGTGGCGCGTTCCCAGATATTCCGTCACATGCGAAAGCGTATGCCCAGTATCGACGATATCCTCGACAACAAGCACATCACGCCCCTCGATCTGCCCGCGTAAGTCTTTGAGAATGCGCACCTCTCGCGTCGATTCCATTCCGTCGCCATATGATGACGCCTCGATGAAATCGACCTCGATGGGCAAGTCCAACTCCCGAACGAGATCGGCGATAAAGACGAAAGACCCTCGCAAAAGTCCGACGACCACAAGCTTGTCGGTATCTTCAAACTCGCTGCTAATGTCTCGCGCCAACTCTTCGATCCGTGCGGCAATGGATTTTGCCGAGATCATCTCGTCGATGACATATGCTGGCTTGGACATGGACAGTCTTCCTTTGTCTTTCGATTCATGGGTTGATTTCCACACCCATCTCTACGACATCACGGTAACGCAATCCAGACGAAGACCGAGCCGCATGCCCAAGCATTCCGAAACGAGAAAACTACCGTACAGCGCGCAGCAAATGTACGATCTCGTCGCGGATGTCGCCAGCTACCCGAAGTTCCTCCCCTGGACCGCGGCCGCCCGCATCCGCTCGCGAACCCAACACGAAGATCACGAAATCATGCTCGCGGATCTGGTGGTGAGTTTCAAAGTGTTCCGCGAGTCGTTTGGCAGCCGCGTGGTACTTTGGCGTGACGTGAAGAAAATCGACACGTCATACATTGATGGCCCGTTCCACCACCTTGAAAGCACATGGCAATTTATGGATTGCGCAGGCGGTTGCGAGGTGTTCTTCTCGGTCGATTTCGAGTTCAAGAACCGCCTACTACAGGGCGCGGCAGGCATGTTCTTCAACGAGGCTATGCACCGCATCGTTTCTGCTTTTGAGGCCCGCGCCAAAGAGCTTTACGGCTAAGGCACGAAAAAGCCGGCCCCACGTCGAAACGGAGCCGGCTTCGGAAAGTTTTGGCGGATTACGAATTGAATTCGTAAGCCCGCTCTCCGTGGACGCTCAGGTCCAGACCATTTGTCTCTGTCTCTTGATCAACCCGCAGCGGCGTGATCGCTTTCACGATCATGATCAGAACCGACGTCGCAACAATGGTAAACACACCGACGATAACCAAGCTGCCCAGCTGCGCCGCCCAGCTGCCAGCGCCGAAGGCCGCAATCATGATCGTTCCAAAAATGCCACCAACGCCATGTACAGCAAAAACGTCTAGCGTATCGTCGATCTTGAGCCGGTTCCGGATCACATTGACCGCTTCCTGACACAGCACACCAGCAACCGCGCCAATGACCAGCGCCTCAACGGGGCCAACAAAGCCGGATGCAGGCGTGATCGAGGCCAGACCGGCAATCGTGCCAGTCACAATGCCAACAAGCGATGCGCGGCCAAACTTGATCTTTTCCCACAGCGCCCAAGAAAGCGACGCAGTCGCGGCAGAGATATGCGTCACGGTCAGTGCCATCGCCGCTCCACCATCAGCCGCCAATTGCGACCCGCCATTGAAGCCGAACCAGCCCACCCAAAGCATCGCGGCACCGATCATCACAATCCCAGGGTTATGCGGTGGTGTGGTGCGGTTTTTGCGCGGTCCAAGGAAGACCGCCAGCAAGAGCGCCGCGATACCTGCCGTTTCGTGAACGACGATGCCACCGGCAAAGTCCTTCACGCCGGTTTCACCGAAGATCCCGCCATCAGCGAGGAACCCACCGCCCCAGATCCAGTGTGTCACTGGCGCGTAAACGAACAGCATCCACAAAGCAGAGAACAGCAGCACAAAACCGAAACCGATCCGTTCCACATAAGCGCCGACGATCAGCGCGGGCGTGATAATCGCAAAAGTCATCTGGAAGGCAAAGAAGAGCACCTCCGGCAAAGTGCCTGACAGACTGTCGGCTGTGATGCCGTTCAGGAACATCTTACCAAGGCCGCCCCAGATCGCGTTACCGTCGCCAAAGGCGATAGAGTAGCCGGCAACCAACCACAAAATGCTCATCAAACAGGCAATCGCGTAGCAGTGCATAAATACGCTGAGCACATTTCGTGCACGCACAAGCCCACCGTAAAAGAGCGCA
>Ga0181577_10001485_pt1 | contig 18857 bp, 25 predicted proteins | sample 101ome_21_FD_132468 | JGI IMG/M metagenome (GOLD analysis project Ga0181577, IMG submission 132468) | Coastal salt marsh microbial communities from the Groves Creek Marsh, Skidaway Island, Georgia - 101413BT metaG (megahit assembly) | ecosystem: Environmental > Aquatic > Marine > Intertidal...
AGCACCTTGAGCCCCATCAGCACCATCAGCACCTGAAGCACCTTGGGCACCATCAGCCCCATCAGCACCTTGAGCCCCTGTAGCACCTTGAGCCCCATCAGCGCCTGAAGCACCTTGAGCCCCATCAGCACCATCAGCGCCTGAAGCACCTTGAGCCCCATCAGCACCATCAGCACCTGAAGCACCCTGAGCACCATCAGCGCCTGAAGCACCTTGAGCACCATCAGCGCCTGAAGCACCTTGAGCACCATCAGCACCTGAAGCACCCTGAGCCCCATCAGCACCTGAAGCACCCTGAGCCCCATCAGCGCCTGAAGCACCCTGGGCACCATCAGCACCTTGAGCACCATCAGCACCTGTAGCACCTTGAGCCCCGTCAGCACCTTGAGCACCATCAGCACCTGAAGCACCTTGAGCACCATCAGCCCCATCAGCACCTTGAGCCCCTGTAGCACCTTGAGCACCATCAGCACCTTGAGCACCTGTAGCACCTTGAGCCCCGTCGGCACCTTGAGCTCCAACACATCCAGCAGTATCAAACCTTATTTCATAAACATAAGGTAATGTAACACCTCCAATACCAGAAGGACCTGATAAGAAAGTTACATCTAATTCTCTGTAAGATGTTATACCTTGAGGGTATTCATTACTATTTATAGACCAACTCCAAGAATCACCTGTTGAAAGGTTTTCTATATGCATAATAGACCCTGGACAAATTTTATCTAAAAAATTAGCTCTATTAATACCAGGTCCGTTTGTATCCCAGTCAGTAGTATCTAGTTCAAATAGATCAACATCGCTAAAGTTTTGAACAGTAGTTAATCCAGGTATTACTTGACTAGCTGTAAATTGACCAGAAGTCGGATCAACAATATCTGATGTATTAAGTCTTAATTGCCAATTACCAGCATTCGCGTTTTTACCAGCAGCACCATCAGCACCATCAGCACCATCAGTACCAGCAGCGCCATCTACACCTTGCGCACCTTGCGCACCTGTAGCACCATCAGTTCCTGAAGTTCCTGAAGTTCCAGATGTGCCTGAAGTTCCTGATGTGCCTGAAGTTCCTGATGTACCCGAAGTACCCGAGGTTCCTGATGTACCAGAAGTTCCTGATGTACCATCTGTACCTGAAGTCCCCGATGTGCCTGAAGTTCCTGATGTACCTGAAGTTCCTGATGTACCCGAAGTACCCGAGGTTCCTGATGTACCAGAAGTTCCTGATGTACCAGAAGTTCCTGATGTACCTGAAGTTCCTGATGTACCATCTGTACCACTTGAACCAGGTATACCATCACCACCCGAAAAACCAGAAGAACCTGAAGTACCTGAAGTACCAGCCGTACCAGACGTACCAGATGTGCCGGATGTACCAGAAGAACCTGATGAACCTGATGAACCTGAAGAACCTGATGAGCCGTCAACACCCGATGTTCCACCACCGGATTGAACATTTTCCGTTACCCACATCCATTCCGTAACGCCGTTCACAACGACCTGTTTTAAAATTAATGATTTACCTAAGTCATCGGCTGTAATTTCGCCATTAGCGCCAGACCCCTTAATAGGATATTCGTCAAGAATATTATTAATAAGACGCATATTGTAGTCCATCTCCTCGTGATTAAGTGGACGTTTCAGTACTTTTCTCTCTAACGATTTTTTGCCGCCATTTGGTGTATCGTTAAATCCTGTGATATCTTCAAACATGGTTATAGTTTGGTGTATTTTTTGTATTCAGTGATTGCAAGTTGCATGCCACCATCTTCTATTACATCATCGATATAAATACACTCAACATAAGTTGGTGTTGACGGTGAAATATAATCGTCGAAACGGATAAACCCTTCGACTCGGTTTACATATTGTTGTAACTCTCTAAGACGCTTCTCAGATAGTTTATATAGTTTTCCTTTTGTTGTTTGTAATAACTCTTTAAAATGTACTTGTATGCCATTCTCTTTTTCTACCCAGAACTTTACAGGCTTGAAGCCGTTCCAAGTACACAGCATACTTTCTTCAGAAAGATACATGTAAGGATAGTTTGTATTTATAAAAGACTTAAGCGCTGCCAAATCTTTAAATACAGGTGGTGATATCGTCTTATTACCTATCTTGTAGTTTAAAACAATATCGTATACTTTGCCTTCATTAGTTTCAACCTGTGTTAAAGTATTATATATGGCACTAAGTGTTATTCTTTCTACTATCATTATTTCATAAGGAATGTTGAAATCAACCAAGTAATTACCGCACCGGCTGATGTACCTAAAGCAACAAATACTTTTTGCATGTTACTTTTCCATCTCATAAGAGACTTATGCTCTTCTATAAGATTGTCATACACCTCGTCCATGGACTCTTTGTTCTCTCTAAATTCAGTGTTCTTACGAGTTTCTACGATAACCCCATCAAATGGATTTAAAAGTTGTCTTTTAAGCTCTGAAATGTCTTCACGCATGTCTTTTTGACCCTCCATCATTTGACGAAGTGCTGATTCCATTTGCATATAGTTAGGGTCTTCAAGCTTTTGCTTGAAAGAATTGAACGCAGTTAAGAGCTCTAATACAAGTTCTTTGTTATCTTTGCCGTTTAAATCCATTGTTTAGTTCAGGGTGTATTTTTTATATATATCTAATAAAAAAATGACCCACACGTTAATGTAGGTCATTTTAAAATTCTTAGTGTTACTTATTTCTTCGACATTAGAAGAGTACAAATAACCTTAATTAGCTCGCTAGTTGGATTGTGCGAGGGTTTTAAATACTTTACACCTTCTTTAGGTATAAAGTTTATCTTTTCTCGTGCCATTTTAATTTAATCTAATGGTCCATATTTACCAGATGCCATATCTCTACCGAATGATTTTGATCTTTCAGTTTCATAGCTAATGTAAGCTGGGCTTTGGTCGTGAGTTTTACTGTAAACAGGGTTAAAAGAACGTAATTGGTAAGAAATAATATCATCACCTTGTGATTTAAACATCTTGGTAACATCTTTTACAATCTTAATGATTTTAGCTTTCTTAGATGAGTTAAAAGGTCCTTTTAAAACTTCGCTATCTGGATATGCAATGTCAGCATTAGACTGTACTTTAACAGATTCAAGTTCCTCAGGCATATCTTTAATCATCTTAATGAAATCTCTTTCATTATCAGCTGAGCCAGCCCATGATGAAACCATGTCCTTGCCATTTACTTTAGTAGAAGCATACTGGATGCCTTCATTTGTAAATTGTTCAAATAGTTTTATATATTTCATTACTTAAGCCCTTGTTTATTTAGAAACTTCTGCCAATCTTTTTCTGTAAAGTGGAATCTATCTTTAGCACCTAATGACCAGTATGCATCAAAAATATCAGCAGCTAAATCATTATCTAGCTTGTAATGTCTTACACATTGGTCTATAAATTCATCAGGCATCATTTCCATTGCATCTACATCTGAAAGTAGTTCAATCAATTCTCCCATGTATGGATATTTGCCTTCATTAACGAAAGATTCAAATAGTTTTACGTGTTTCATAAGTATTATACAGTATTTTATTATATATCTAACTCTTGCTGTACCTTTTTCCAGTACTTTTCAGTTCTTGGATTCTTGTACCCTCTTGGGCCACCGTTCCAAGTTCTTGCAACCTTTTCAAAGTCACTGTCCTTGTGATGGAAGTTCTTCCAAACTAAAAACATCTCAATTGTCTTTTCGCGGTCCCATCTATCGGATAGTTTAAATCGCTTGTCAGACTTCTGAATCTTTAAGATGCGGTTTACCTCACGAACCATGATAGGTCGTATCTGAAGAGCTCCAACGGCTTCATTACCGACTAAATGACGGTCACCGACAGCTGAATCGTTACCTCTTGACTCTACATGAATAAGGGCGTCAATCAAATCAGCTTCAGTGATAATAGGTTTAATAGGTTTGGCAGACAATTCAACTTTCTCGCCAACCCGAACCAAGTCAAAAGAGTCTTGGTTACTTAACAGTCCAGTGGATGCAATAATTAATGCAATAGGTAATACTACTTTTTTCATATCTCTATTATTACTCTATAAATATAGCAAAAAAAACCCAAACAAAAAAATGTTTGGGCTTTTATTTTCAAAAAAGTTTCGTTAGTCTAGGTCACCAAACCTGTCTCTAAGCTCATCTTCTTTAGATGTGTCTGGTTTAGTATCGTCTAATACGATTGTCTTACCAGGCTTAGTGTCAACGTGTTTAATCTTGTTGAATCTAACGCTAAATTGTTTCCAGTTGTATGCAAGGTAACCAGCTCCAGCTACGATTGCAAGTAAAATTAGTAATTCTGCCATAATGTTTATATTTTTATTTATATATCCTCATGTGGGATATTTTTTACTATCTTGATAGCCAACGGCGTTGTGCCTGGAATGATACGATGGTAAAGACCTTTAGGTATTTTGATGTCAATACCAACCAAAAGGGGTATTGGCAATTCATTATCGTATTGAAACCTCCAGTCTGAATCGTTGAGTGGTTCGATTGTACGGTCTTCCTCGTCAAAATGCCATTTGTATAAATGAAGAGGTGCGTTTGGGTCAAACTCTCGTATAATGTAACCGTCATGTTCTGTCTGCTTGAATGGAAGTGTTTGATCATCCATCTGGAAAATCATCTCTTCAAACGACATATCATTACAGTTGCAATCTTCTACCATGGTTGGTCTGATTTAAGACCCAACTGCTTACCGAAAAGTGTTGGACCGTAACAAGCCCAAAAACCTGCTTTATCTGGGTCCATCTTTGCAGCTGAATCACATTTGTGTCTCGCCCAAAAACTTGCAGCAGCACCAGGTTCGTCGTTCTTAATAGCTAATCCTGTTTTATCACCCCATTCGATTTTCTTAGCAATAATGTTTCCGTCTTTGTCAGTTCTATCAGTTGCACGGTATACAATAAACTTCTTACTGCCACCTCTTTTTGGCGTATCTAGTTTAACGGCTTCACCTTGGTAAACCGCTTTCTTACCAACTTGTAAGTTCTTTGCCATCCAACCAGAAGGACCTTTTAAGATAATGTTACCTTTGTCCCAATATTGTTTAACCTCTTCAAACAGTTGTGAATATGCATCTGAACCCAATCTAAAGAATGAGTTAGTAAGGTCTAAACCTTCTTCAATATGTGCTTTAAGTGCCGGTGAGACCGCCTCAAAGTCTTCAAATGTCTTGATAAACTTCATATCTTTATATATCTAATTATTATACAGATACATGTACTGTGTGTTTCAAATAAAAAGGGGACTGAAAAGTCCCCTTTAATCTTGCTTTACGCTGGTCCACCCACACCGAACGTCACCCAATCCATGCAATCATCTAGGTCTTCTTCCACAATGTTCATAGCTTCAATAGCCATTTCCATTGTGTATTCAGTTAGCCTGATTGCTGGCGCTGGATTAATTTCAGTAGCTGGTGTAACCACTGAAATGTAATCAGCCATAATACTAAGAATTTTTGATTGTTTTGAAGATTTATTCTTCTATTTATATATAGCAGATTCTAATATTTGTTTATAAGTTTTTACAACTTTATTGTAAAATTTCTAACATTTTTCACGTACTCGAACGGAGGCCGATGAAAGGTTAAACACAGCACCCACTGCTTCATTCAAGTCTTTGAGCGTACTGCCTTCAATACGTCGAATCTTATTGGTAATGTTCATACCACTCTTTCTAAAGATGATAAAGTTAACGCCTTCATACTTAGCTTCTACAAGGTCTAAATCTTCATTAATGTCAGCTATGATAGCACTCACACCTTCTCTAAGGTACTTTGACTTGATAAGCATACGTCTAAGTATAAATGGGTCGCTGATGTCATATTCATTGATAGGTTCAATGATTTGAATCTTACCTTGAGCAATCTCTTCAGCAGTAGCTGGTTTGATTTTGAATGCCATGTTAGGATTTCCAGGTGTAGAAGCTGCGAAAGTAACAATGTCATAATCACCATGGTGCTTTGCAACATAGTTGTTCAGCATGTGAATGACTTTAAACATCATTCGCATTTTCTTCTTACTCACTTCACCTCTTGAGAAATCCGCGGCCATTCCGTATTTTGGACTCAATCGCTCAATCTCACCTACAATGTCAAGTACTTCTTTTAATTCAGGTATGTGTGCACTTGGTGTTGCGTACAATTCAGAAATCAAGTCAACAGCATGTGTCAAATGTTTTACAAAAGTAAAGTTACTCATAGCACCTGCATTACCAAGTCTCCATACACCTTCGTACTTACCTAACTGCAATTGTTTGGTCTTGTAGTGTGGAAAGAAGTTGTATGCTTTAGCTTCGTACTGTACGCCATTAGATAGTACGTCGAACGATTCACCACCACCTGAGATGACAGCACCTTCAACTAACCAAGCAATCCATACTTCACCCATACCCAAACCCTTAGGTTGAATGATGAATACATCTCTTGAGAATGCATCTTCCATTTCAAGGTGGTAGTTTGCTTGAAGTTCTTGTATAGAGCTATATGTACCAAGGCGGTCCATGAAGTGTTCTTCATCGACTTCTTCCTTAGCCAAAAACTTTAGGACCTCTTTCTTTGCATCTAGAGGAATCCTGCTTAATAACTCGTCGATTGGTTTTTCAATCACTAAGTCCATAATTTATAGGTATTCTCGGGTTAACCAACCGTAAGATTGGTATTCACTATCTTCGTTATTTAAGAACATATAACCATTATATGCATTTGCATTGTGAAGCACTTTCTCAATCATCACACAGATGCCATCTTTGAAATCGCGAGTGATGTGTTCAACTTCACCTTCTGGTGTACTCAAAATAGCGTTAGCCCAACGCTTTAACTCTTGAACCTCAACTGTCTTTCTAGCTCTTGCCATAACAATTTAACTTTAGTGGGTTTCCCCATTGATTACATAGTAAATATAAGCAAAAAAGTCGACATAAAAAAACTTTACGCCGACTTTTTTCAAAATATTTTAAAGTTATTTACTTAAGAATTTTAATACCTATATTTGCATTAAATGGATTAGACATTGAACCTTTTTGTTCAAACTTAAATGTGGCAGTTTTAAAAGGTACAATCTTAAAGATAAACATACCTTTCTTTACAACTACATCTAAATATAATTGTTTAACATCTGTGGCCATCTGACCGAATTTAGTCAGCTCTGTTTGATAGCCTTCATTAAGTGCTTTTACGACCTCAACCATTATAGGATAAAAAGCCACACCGACTCTTTTGTTAGCTGGCATTTTAGAATACCCTTCAACGTAACTATCTAGCTTTGATTTATTCCAAGCCATACCTGATTTATCCCAAAGCTTTGATAGAAACTCTGCAAATCTTTCAGGGTCTTTATTTAAATCATCCAAAAAGCTTTCTAGCTTATCTCTTTGCATTTGTTTAGGACCAGCATTTAATTGCTCTAAAAGAAACCAATAGCCTGAATTAGACCTATCCTTTATATGAATAGATGCAAGATTCATAACATTATTGTAAATACCACTACTATCGAGTTTTGGTGGATTTAACCATTCTTCTACAACCGTTTCAATGAATGCTGTTTCATTAGTAGACTCTGGTTGTAATAGGGCTTTTTCTTTAAGCTCGTTAATTTTGCTAATGATAGTTTCACCCGATGGTGTACCACCACCACCTGCTTTTGAAGAAACACTGTATCCGTCAAAATAAAAGTCAACAAGTCTTTCGTTAGAAGCAGTTGGGTATGAAAGACCCGTACCATAGTCTTTTAATAAATTGAATGCAGCAAAACCACCTAGAATTTCACCAAAATCATTCTGGAAATTATTAATAGAAAGTTGGTCAATACCTTCAAATAGTTTATCACTGATTTTATATTCAATTTGCTTAACATTAGAATTTGCATACTCTTCGAAGTTAGCAAACTTACCAGCATGTTGTCTATTTTTAATAACCTCATTAGTTGAATTAATAATAAATGCAACATAAGGTCCTGGATACTTTAAATCATTTACAGCTGGTTTAACAACAGACATTAAAGCTTCGGCTGATTTATATTCATTAGTAGTAATACCCAATGCATCTGGTGTAAGGTCTTTTCTATTAATTACAGAAGCAACACCGTCCTTACCAATTTTATATCTGTTTGTAATTACAAAATAATCACCTAAGGTGTATTCTGTACCTAATGCATCTACAGCATCTTTCTTAAAGATAATCTTATAACCGTTATAGTCATTAGAAACAACACCTAATGGTAACATTTCGATGTCATAGTCACGTGCATCAAGCTTACCAACCTTTTTAAGAAATTCTATAATTTTAGCTTCAGCCGTACCGTCATTAGCACCAAAGTTAGCTCTAAGCACTTCACCAGTGTTGCCCTTTCTAGAAGATACACCTGCAAAGTCTTTTGACTTCATAAACTTTTTAAAGCCATTTAACCAAAACTTTTGAATGGCTGATTTACTAGCTTCATTAACGGCCATTTCAAACCTGGCTCTAATATCATTAAATGTTCCCATCTTTCTCTATTTTCTTAAATAATCTCTTGTCTGCTTTGTATGTTGACAGGTTAATGTCAGGGTACTCTTTTGAAAGTGCTTGAACCAGTCTAAGGTTTGCATCATCATCGTCAAAGAATTGAATGTTCTTGTACCCCATTTCAATGTATCTTCTGAATGCTTCTTGCTTCTTTTGAGCAATAGAACCAGATAAACCGTGTACAGGGTCATTGATTGCAAAGATAAGGTCTTTAGCAATATGGAACCCAACGTGTTCTTTCATCCACTTGTAAATCATTTCTTGGCTGTCTCTTGCTGTAACAACACCTACTGCTCTTTTCATTTTGTAAGCATCTGCAAGAATCTTTAGGTAGTAATGAATAAGCTGACCGGCTTTCATAATCTCTAATGACTTAAAGTCATCAAAGTTTAATTCGTGGTTTGGATTAGACTCATACTCATTGAATTCCTCTGGTGTTAATTCATGACAGTCACCCGTTACAATATTACATACCTTGATCTTTGCATCAGTAATAACTAATGTATCATCAAGGTCGAATACTGTAATCGACGTTTCACTAAAAGGTCTTTTCTTTTCCAAAAGGAAGTCATTGTATGTTTTAATCATGGTTATCTTTAAATACCTTTCTTTGTTTTCCAGTCTATCTCATCTGTTTGTTTAGCCACTTGGACTTCTACTGTTTTTCTACCCCATTTTATACCACTTGCGACTTTAATACCTTTACTCTGGTGCCATCCAATGAACCTATCTCTAGGATACGTATCGATAGCTTCTAGTTCTTTTTCAAGAGATTTAAGATCAACCTTTGTACCATCTAAGTATTCTTTTTCAAGAGCTACGGCCATTTCTTTGAATGTAGCAAATTCTGAACCAGCTACAGTGCGATGAGTTCTAAAGAATTCATTAGGTTCGTTCTCGTCGTACAGTTCTATCAGATATTTAAAATTAGCAATTCTAGGTGCTTTAATTGATAGGTGCACCCATTCGTCAACCGTTTCAATTTGAACTTTGATTCCTGGAAACTTCTTCATAAGAATCTTTTGAACTCTTTGAGCTTCCTTAATATCATCTGCACCTGCTGTATCATCATAAACATCGCCATTTTCTCTTGTAGCGATTAGAATCTCTTTCATATTATCATCTTCTTCAACTTGCATGTAAGTCTTAGCAGATGCGATTGCTTTTAACACCTTCTTGTGTAGTGCCTTATCAAACGTACCTTCAGACTCGTTAACAGCTTGAACAGATTCGTTTACTTCTTCAAGATTCTTGAACCCATATTTGCCAGCTTCTTTGATAGCTTTTTTCTTAGCCCATTCTGGAATCTTACCTAGTTTTTCTTCTTGGAACCTGATCTCACCATCTTGAACAATTGCAAGCTCCCACCAACTTGGTTGGCCTTGCTTGTACTCAGTAGCAACTAGGACAACAATACCCTTATTGATATCACCTTGGATTGCATGGAAGTTCCACATCATGTCTCTTCTGTCGTTAAAGTCAACACGAATACTTCTACGACCTCTGCCTAAAACGGCACCTTTTTCATTAATGAATGATTCAAAAAGTCTTACTCTTTTCATAATTATATCTTATATTCTGGGTCAGACGTTTTGAAATCGTCTTTACGCATAATTGTTTTTGCAATGATTTGGTCAACCTTTGCTTTGAACGGTATGTTAATGTCCGTTCTATTATCTTTTATAACAAACTCATCGTACTGTTTCATGAATTTGTCAAATTGCTTTTTCTTCTTAGCTAGTCTCTTAAAGAAGCCAATCAGTTCAGCATCTGTAATTTCTTTATCGTGCTCAGCTCTTGTTAGCCTGTCGAAGAAGTGCTTTGTAAACTCTACATCAACAGGGTCTAATATATCATCGGCGTATTTTTCAACACGGTCTAAATCGACTTTTTCAGTCTTAAGCACATTAGCGCCCATCCAATTACCTATTGTAATTTCAACCATCTTACCGTGTAATAACGGTGTATATTTTGATTTAGTTCTAAGTCGCTTCATTTGCTTTTTAATATAAGCTAAATAAATACGGCCTCTTCTTGTGTCCATACCCATGTCAGCTCCGTTTTCACCTTTGCCTGAAAGGGTTAAAACCTTTACAGGATACCCTGACTTTTCAGCTTCTTGTAAGAAATGAAATACAATTTCAGTAACTGTTGCCATAATGCCTAACATCTCACCCTTATTAGTTTCTCTTTCAATACCGGCAAAATGATCACTAAATACATTGTAAGCAATGTTAAATCTACTATCGTACAATTGAGAAATGTGTGGTTTACCACCATCAAACATAATTGTAGTCTTTCTTTGCATCCAGCCTGCAAATTCTACAATATACTCGGTGTCACTGTCGCTTGTAAAGTAGTACCTGAACTTTCTTTCTAGGAATGCATCTGGTTCTAATTTTTGTACAGCATCGCCAAGGTCTTGCATATCCCTCTTGATATTACCATCTTGCTTCCAAGTGAAAGGCTTAACGCTAGCGTCGCCGATTTCATTTACAGCTTGCCACTGTTCAAATAGCTGGACTCTTTTCATTGCTTAATTGAACTTGTAGTTTACACCAATAACCTCACCCTGCCATTTAGCAAGTTCTGCTGTAACTTTACCGTTAAAGTGTTTTTCAACTTGCTTGATAGTTTCTTCTGGGTTGTAGTTTGCTTTCTTAAATGTACGCACAGCTTCTGAGTAACCCGGGAAGATGCCTTTCTTTCTAACATCTCGCTTGTCGTAACCAACCGCAGCACCACCTGGATTATCAAACATTACGTAATCATCGTTCCAATATAGAATAAAGTCTTTACCTCTGTAAAGATTGGCATCAGCATATTCTTTAGCCATATCTAAAAGGTCCATTAGCTCTTTATAGTCTGGTTCGTATTCTCTACCAACCATACTAGCTCTTCTTTCATTTACAAAAGATTCAAATAGTTTTACGTATTTCATAACTTAATATCTTTTGTGTCCACCATTTACTCTAGCGATTTCATCATACTCTCTTCTTGAAAGAGTTGAAGAATCTCCAGCAATAGTGATTTTATTATTAAAGCTTAGCTTATCAGTATGTGGCCAAATTTCATCTGTAATACTGTCAGGTGCATTCCAACCTACAATGATTTCAATCTCATCCCATTTAGTATTTAACAATACAGTAACAGGTTGCTTAGATTTCTCTACTGCTTTAACAACTTTATCAAAATCCTTTTTAGTTAACTTACCTTCGTTTACAAAAGCTTCAAATAGTTTTATGTGTTTCATCATTCTGTCTCGCCGTAGTGTGGCCTGTCTTTTTTAGTTACTTTGAACCAGTGTGAATAGTCTGCGTAAATGTACTCTTTTGCCCATTCGCTCATCTGTGGCCAAATCTCATTGATTTTTTCAACACATCTTGTAGTTAATTCACTAACAGGTAGTTCTCTTACGTTTACCCATTCTGGACCTGCTTCTGATTTATCAAGGTCTAAGTCCATCTCTCTGTAAATAGATACAATCTCATTTGTAAGGTCAGTTAACTCGTTTGACCATGTATCTGGGTTTGACTTAACTTCACCCATAATCCACTTCTTCATAGAAGCAGGCATCTTAGCTGAAATTGAAGCAGCTTCGTTGATTACTGATTCATCCACCGCGCCGACCATTGCTATTTTACCATATTTGCTATTTCTCATGGCATCAACAATATCATCATAAGAAGAAAGTTTACCTCTTACATTTTCATCATAGAAATCAATAGATATTTCTGAACCAAACTCATCTTCAAGCTGGGCATGAACTTTAGGCGATACAATGAATGTACCAATTGTACCCTCCTTACCAGTTTTTAGACCAGCCCAATGAATTGTGATTTGATCACCCTTTGCTTCGTTGATTACAGATTCATCTGTTCTGCTTAGGTCTCTAAGCTTTTTAGAGCGCTTGCTTAATTCCTTTGCAGCTTCTTTATCCTTTGGATTATTTTTAACGTATGCTGCTAGTTCATTGTTATCATAATCTGTGAACTTAGCTTCTTGAAGAGATTCTCTAACACCTGGTCTAACACCATAAGGCTGGTTTCTATTTCTGTTCTGTGGTGAATTCTCGTGCATCCACTTCTTACCGATTGGATTTTTAACAGGTGCCTTGATTCTTGACATTACTGCTTTTTCAATCTGGTCTAGAATATTTTGGTTATCGTACGATGAGTTATCTACAATAAGCATGTTGTTAGCACCGAACAGTTTTTGGAACTTACCTAGGTTATCTTGCACCTGTTTCCACATTTTAGCAACCATTTTATCAGCTAGTTTACGCTCTCTGTTTTGGTTTCTTTCAAGCGCCACTTCTTTAGAAGTGTTAACAAAAACCATGTACGTATCGTAACCTAAGTCTTGGTACAACTTTCTAAGACCTGCAATCTTATCGAAGTCTTTACCAGTACCATCAACTACTTGACCTAAACGACCACCAATGTAGTTGTCTTGCATTCTCTTAGTAATGCCTTTAGCTTTGTTTCTAAGCGGCATAACGATATTGTCCCACATGTCTTCGTCCGCTGCATAGTCAGCTAGTTTACCAGGGTCTAGGCCTGCATTTTTAAGTTCACGCTCAAATGCGTTATCGTTATTTACAAGTTTTAGACCAGTTGCATATGATACAGATGACATTGCACCTTTAGGGAAATCAAACAACTCTGTTGCTACATATGATTTACCAGAACCTGGGCCACCAGCCATGAAAAATACTTTCAGGATACCTGGATCATTTATACCTTCATTAAGGAATTCTTCAAATAGTTTAAATCTCATGATTTTAAAGTAATATTTTAATAATTATTTGTTATCTTAATGCCATCCATTCATTAGCAAAGTCATCCGCATAATGCTTTTGTACCAATTTTTCAGCTGCTTTTTGATTTTTAGCTAATGTTTTAGGCACTATAATAACTGCAGTATCTGCTTCACCTCCGTCAATTAAATTTGTATCAGCATATCCAGTTTCACGGAATTCTGTTCCATCGATAGGTTCTGTGTCTAATGATGGATGTGTGTAAACTAAAACGTTAAATGTAGTAGCTTCATTAACGAATGCTTCGTATAGTTTGATATATTTCATTATTTTAAAATAGCATTTTGTGTTGTCTTATATATCGTAACAGATTATTATAATCTATTATTCTTCTTTGTTTATTCTTTGCGGTAACTCTTTTTCAATGTTGAGTAACCACAGTCTATTATTAGGCACAATGAACTTGCGGTCATGGTCAAAAAGATAAAATGTTGTCTTGTAAACGCCTTGTCGAACAATCCTAGCTTTCTTGATACCATTGATGTATACAATATCATCCACATCAAAGTCAGAACCCATTAAGAATCGCACACCAGACCAGAATTGAGCAACACTGTCTTTCGCAGCTAGGGCCACCAAAGCACCTATCACCCAAGCGCCCCATTCACCGAAATATGTTTGAATAAAATCGTTCATTACGCAAGTGATTTTAGCATTGCTATTAATTCAGGTTGTGGAAAGACATCTGATTTATCGGGACGCACTGAGCAATGCGTAAATACACCCGATTCTAATTTATAAGCCCTTTCGGTAATGTCCCAAATATCATCGTTGTATGTTAGAGGAATACCGTACACATCGTTCCAATACAGTAAAAGATTTTTAACTGATTCAATTTGAGCGTCTGTATATTTATGGTAGTACTTGTATCCTCTGAATGGTTCGTCTAATTCACAAACTTCGTCAGCAGGTACTTCTCTATTTACATAATTGTAAAACTTACCATCTTTTAATTTCAATGGACCCCAAGCACAAAGTTCAATACCGATTGAATACTTATCAAGTCGTTTATATGGAAGGTCCATATTACTAAAGTGTTGTGTCTTCACACCTAAATGGTATGCCCAATACTTTGAAGAAAATGCCTGTACAATTTCACCGTCTTTAGAGTTTCTAGCACCCTTATTAGAAATAACCACACAAGTAGCAATTCTACCTCTATCGTCATTGTTCCAGTGAGTTACAGTATTTACAGCAGATGCATTACCAGCTGTGTGGTGTAAATATATCTGCTTCTTTTCAAACTTTTGCTGTAGATATTCGTCAAGGTCTAATTGAACCTGCTTAATATCGTTAATAAATGATTTGTCCATTGTGTTATGCGTAGCAACTGGTCCAATAGAAACCTTGTCAGTGACGGGGGCCGCTTGGGAGACTGACATAATACTAGGCTTAGATACTCTATCCAACCAGTTGCTTATTTTTTTTATACATACCATATATATTAAAATACAAAAGGGTGCCTAAAGCACCCCTTCGTTATCTAATCTGTCAATTTCAGCTTTGAGTTCAAAAACTCGCCACTCGTGTTCGTACAATTCTTCTTTTGAAATCTTATACTTTTTGTACAATTTTTGAGCTAGTTTGTATTCTTCAACTGCTTTCTTTAAAAGGGTCTTTAACTGTGCTTTAGTAATCCCATTTAAATCTTCTTCAGTGGCAGCTTTTCTAGCATCTTTACCTTTACATCTAACTACTAAATCAAAGTTAGAAAATAGGTGACAGAATTTATCAGTATTTAGTGCCATAATAGACTAGTCTATTTTTTAGGCGTACTCTTGGTAAGACTTTTCTTCTACTAGGTCTGAACCTGTAAGTACGTTGATTTGTTTTTTTACATCAGCTCTATCATCATTAGTATAATAGACTGAACGCGCGAGTTCCACAAAATCTTCACCGAAGTTCTTCTCACGCTCACAGTCGCGGATTTGGTCTTCGATATTCCATAAGGTTTTGTTTACATTTAAAAGGTCAATGTGCAGTTCCTCTAACGCTTTTTGGTCAGAAGTTCCTGCATAGATAGCTTCAATCTCAGGTGTTAATGAATCATATTCATTTTGAACGTTAGCTAGTTTAGCTTCGTCTTTAATCTCCTGTAGTTTGATTGTAAGAATCGTGTACTTGTCAATAATCTCTCCGTTTGATACTTCGATTTTCATAATTGTTATTTAATAATTAGTACTTATTATATATTAGCGTATTAGTTTTGTTTATTCAACTGTTACACTTTTTGCTAAATTTCTTGGTTTATCTACATTCTTACCTCTCTGTGAAGCAATCTGGTAGGAGATAAGTTGCAATGGTATGACCGTTAAAAGTGGCATAAAGATATCTTCACATTCCGGTATCTCAATTACATGGTCTGCAATAGTACCTGCCATAGTATCACCTTCATTTACAATAGCCAAAACTTTACCTTTACGAGCTTTAACCTCTTGCATGTTTGAAATTACTTTGCCATAATCTTTATCATTTGGTAGAATAAAGACAGATGGACACTGTTCATCAATTAGTGCAATCGGACCGTGTTTCATTTCACCAGCCGGATACCCTTCGGCATGAGCATATGAAATCTCTTTTAGCTTAAGAGCACCTTCAAGTGCAATTGGGAAGTTGTATCCTCTAGCTAGATATAAGAAATCACGGTAATCTTCACGAGCATATTCGTTTGCAATAGCCAAAATATCATCCGTTTGGCTTAAAATCTTAGCAACTTTCTTAGGAATCGAGCGTAAAGACGATTTTAGTCTCAAATACGAATCATCATTGATGTTTCCAAGCTGTCTGCCCATTCTTAAAGCCAATAGAGCTAATGCAGCGACCTGTCCAGTGAATGCTTTTGTAGACGCTACACCAACTTCAACGCCCGAATGTGTGTAAATACCAGCATCAACGAGTCTTGCGATAGATGAACCTACCACATTTACGATACCAAATAGTGTTGCACCTCTTTCTTTAGCCATTTCAAGCGCGGCTTTAGTATCTGCTGTCTCACCAGACTGTGTGATACCAATAACAACGTCGCCTGGACGAATAATCGGGTCTCTGTACCTGAATTCTGACGCATAATCAACCTCAACAGGGATTCTTGCTAGTTTTTCAATCATGTTCTTACCAGCAAGTGCTGCATGCCATGAAGTACCACAAGCAATGATAAATATCTTATTTGCTCTGAGCAATTGTGGCATAATGCCGTCAATTCCACCCATCATTAGGGGTTCCAAGTCTTCTGTCAGTCGACCTCTGATACAGTTTTGAATCGTTTCAGGCTGTTCGTTGATTTCTTTAAGCATGAAAGAGTCGTAACCGCCCTTTTCAATTTGCTCAAGGTCTAATTCAACTTTATGGACTACTGGCGTCACTTCTGACGCATTCAAATCCATTAAACGTAGGTCAATATTGTTTTCAATGACAGCCATCTGGTCGTCTTCTAAATAGATAACGTCTTTTGTGTACTCTATGATTGGTGTTGCATCTGAGGCAACAATAAAACCATCTTCAGCAATACCGATTGCAAGTGGCGATGATTTCTTTGCCATTACAACGCTATCTGTTTCTGGCGAGATAACTAAGATAGCATATGCACCAACAACATCTTGAAGTGCCATTCTAACGGCCAATTCCAAATCACCAGGTGTTTCAGAATAGATTTTATGGTACATGTACTCAATCCAGTTAGCTAAAACCTCAGTATCGGTTTGCGATTCAAATTGATATCCCTCTTGGATTAGTTTTTTCTTAAGGGTTTCGTAGTTTTCAATGATACCGTTGTGTACAAGAGTAATCGCACGTTTCATTGAGGTATGTGGGTGTGCATTGCGTCTTGACGGCACACCGTGAGTTGCCCAACGAGTATGACCAATCACACAATCAGACTGCCAAATAACTGATTCAGGTATAGAGTCGTACAATTCATCAACACCACCTTTTTCTCTCCAGTTTTCAACAACATAGCCATAACCTTCATCAGCTCGTTCACCTGGGTTGTATCTAATAGCGATTCCCGCTGAGTCATATCCTCTGTATTCTAATCTTCTAAGTCCATTTATTACAACATCTGGTCCGTATTTTTTATGACCGATGTATCCTACGATTCCACACATAATTATTTTACTTTATTGATCCAACTACAGATGGTTGTTTTAGGCTCCCAACCCAATTCTTTCTGTATTGTATTTATACTGGCACATGAACGCTTTGGTTCAACTCGAGGTGGTATAAATTTAATCTCACCGCCAAATGTCTTAGCAATTTCTATGATAGATGTTTCATCACCTGTACCTGCATTCATTACCCTAAAGGTGCTCCATGGATGTCTCACCGAAGCGTAAAGTGCACGAACAATATCACCAACATATACATAGTCACGAGTTTGTTCACCGTCACCTGTAATGGTGATAGGTTCAAATCTTTCAAACTGCTTTAAGAATAAGGCAACTGCAGGTGCATATGAACCTGAATCGTGTTGGCCTTCACCAAATACATTAAAGAATCTGATTGCTGTCGTCCTGATACTGAATCTTTCGTTGTAGTTTTTAATCAAGTGTTCAGCATTCAGTTTCCATTCAGCATATGGACTCATCGGACGCTTCTCACTGTCTTCTGTAAAAGGTACGTCTTCGCGGTCACCATAAACTGCAGCGGTACTTGCAAGTGTAAAATCAGTTACACCCTGTTTTACCGACCAATCCATCATACGCTTGGTTGCCATAAAACAACCTTGCTCGTATTTCTGTGGGTTCTCTAGTGACTCTTGTACTGAAACCGGTGCTGCTAGGTGGAATACCCAATCAGCTTTAATATTAGGCAGTACATCAATCGTTAAATCCAATTTATGGAATGTACATTTTGAATGGCTTGGTAGGTTCTCAAGCTTTCCAGTTGATAAGTTATCAAACACATGTACCGTATGTCCTTCTTCTAATAGAAGGTTTACTAAATGGTGCCCAATAAACCCTGCACCTCCTGTTACTATTGCTGTTGCCATTATGCTATATTCGTATTTGTAAACCAAACAATATTACATTTGTCTGGATTATTTAATGTATATGATTTAAATCCTAATCCGTTTAATCTTTGGTAGATGCCATTAACTTGGTCTTCTGAAAGTACATTCGCATGTAGCTCCATAGCAATACATCTTGTCTTACTTAAGATTTCATCACTAATACCTTGGAACGCCACCCATTCAGCACCCTCAATGTCCATCTTGATAAAATCAGGCTGTTGGATTATACCGTTCTCTACAAGAGTATTTACAGTCATTGTCATTACAGTTTGCTCCGTACCCACTTTAGCAATAAACGAGCTACCACCAGGTGAACGTTCATCGTATGCCATTGAAATAGCCACATTGTCTTCATTAGAGACTGCAATTCTATGTGCTTCGCAGTTTGCCGGTCTGTTCAGAGAAAGCAGTTGAAAGTTTTCTTGAATAGGTTCAAATGAATAAACTTTACTAGCACCTCTTTCAGAAGCAAATCTACTAAAGATACCTATATTCGCACCTAAGTCCAAAACT
>Ga0181577_10001489_pt1 | contig 18820 bp, 14 predicted proteins | sample 101ome_21_FD_132468 | JGI IMG/M metagenome (GOLD analysis project Ga0181577, IMG submission 132468) | Coastal salt marsh microbial communities from the Groves Creek Marsh, Skidaway Island, Georgia - 101413BT metaG (megahit assembly) | ecosystem: Environmental > Aquatic > Marine > Intertidal...
CCTGGTTCCTCACCAAGAAGACGCCTAATTTCACCGGGCAGGGGTGACGACTCCTCCAACTTCGCAGGAATCCTGCGTTGAGAGTTCAACGCCGCCAACCAATCGGGTATCTGATCGCGGTTCATAGGATGCTTGCAGATCAGTTTGTGAGGCTGCCTGGCTCGGCTGCTACTCGGTCTTCGAGGGCTGAAAAGAATTCGTCAAGCAGTTGTGGTCCTTGTTGTTCGTCGAGTTCATTTCGTTTGGCAATGTTTTGTAGTTCGGCCACGATTCGTTCTCGGTCTTTTTGGATGGTTGGACGCGACACGCCAGTGGTTGCACGAATTTCCTCATCGGAATAGCCGTGCAACTTGTACAGCATGCCTTCTGCTTGCCTGTCAGAAATTGCGGCCGTTAGTTCTTTGAGATCAGCTTGGGTTTGTTGGTTTAGAAGGTCCATTGTTGAGCCCTGCGAAAGGTTGTAGTCGTCCTCATACTCAACATGTGCATGATTAGCGAGGAATGTAAACAATTCTCGAAAAACTGCTTCTAGGTTTCGTTCTGACACCTCTATTTCACTGCCGACAATGATTTCAAGCACCATCATCAGGCTGGTGAGCGAGTACCCCATCGACTGTTTCTGTTCTGACTGTGTGAAGAGTTTTGGGATGCTCGCAATCGCCGGAGTGCAAGCAACTCGCCGGATCTTCTGGGGGCTCCAATCAGAAATGTCGGGCGAGGTGTCGCCGGTGTTTCGACTTTTAGAGATCACTGCTATCTGCCCGAGGTGACGTATCTCAAAGCCGAATTCTTCCGCATGCTTCAAGCAACGGTTCTTCAGACGTGTCTCTATTGGATCGATTTCACGTCGCCGCACAGCTAGTTGACGTTTAATGACAGCAACAATGCGTCCTTCGATTGAACCGATTTGATTCGCTCCGCCAGATTCAAAAACCCAAACGATGCTGTTCTGTCCGTAAAGTTGCTCTTCACAAACCTCCTGAGCCAGGTCTTCCCACGCTGCGACATTCCATGGTCGACCTTTGTTATAGGTCGCGACGTGATATCGGCGGGGGTCAGCGGTCTGTTTGCAGAGTTGGTAGATCGTTTGCAGAATTTTGGTCCCGATTTCGGAATCCGCGTACTCCGCAAATAGCTCATCTGGATGGTAGGACTGCCATGAATCTCTCATTTCAAATGTCATTGGCGGCCTCTGCTCGTTTTTACCTTCTTCACCGCATTCCACGCCGCGGAGTTCTCGGGTTCCTCACATGAATAACTTCCGTCGTTGAGTTCTGACAAACTGCATTCCAACAACGTGTAAGTCGTAATTCGTGCCGGAGATCCGTCTCCCCTGTCCCTGTCAACTTTGCAGCTCGTGTGCGTTTCCGGGACATGCTTCTTATGCGGCACACCCCTTTGAGATGGGCTCGTGGACCTTGGGTACCCGAGAGCTCGCCCGTTCTCGACCAGCACGACAATGAACGGATGTTCGTGGGATTCAGTGAGTGGGTATCCCTTATCCTTGCCAAGTCTGATCAGATGCCGATCGCCTGGTATGTACCAGCATCGCACTCGGTAGTTGCGGCTGCCGTCTCCATCAGGATTGAGAAACTCCGCCGGAAAGAGGTCGCCAAGAACGGCCACTAGATGCCTCTTCCTTGGCTAACAAGACGGTTTCGAACCACCTTTAAACAATAGTTCGCCGGCAGGAAGCGAACGCATTGGTTACAGCCCTGTCAGTCAACCAAGAGAGATCGAAATGTAAGCGACACTCTCCGGCGCCGAGGAACCTTGAGGTTCTGTGTTCGCTCAAATCGGCGAGGTGGGATTGAGTGCTGCCAGTCGTAGCGCACCGCACCAGTCATTAACGCAAGCGAACCTGTTGCCAACAACACATCAATGTGATCATGCCGTTCGTGGCTAAACCGCATTGCCCAAGCTTCAACGAGCGAGATTGTTGCAATCGCCGGGCCGAAACAATCGGTCCGGTCACGATGGGGACCGATGCCTTGGACAGTATCACCATCAACGACATACTCATTCACGATGATTTGATCAGGAGGCCTCTCGAAGTAGCCGTCGTCGCTCAGTCGCTGGGAAATCTCAACAAACAGATCGGGAGGACTAGGAGCAGTGCCTTGACCTGCTGCGCGCCCAGTCGCGTAGTCGTATCGCGAACCGTAGTGCTGTGTTCGACGTTGCAGATCGTTTCCCCAATCGTGACCATCGATAAGTTCAATGCACTCATCCTGGGTGCTTTGGTCTAGATAACCATCGACAAGGATAAGCCCGTCTGGGAGTTCTTCATGGAACAATTGCACGGTCACCTCACAACCATTTTGAGCCGGTAACGATCCATAGTCTTAAAGTCTGGCGTTCTTTCTAGCAGCAGCCGCGACAGCCCAACCAACTGTTTTTGTTCGGCCTCCGAGTCCCGTCTGGAGCCACGTTTGATTATTCACCGAGTCAATTGCAACATTCTCGCAGTCGCGTCCTGTGTCTTGAAATGGTCTCGTTAGGAACGGCACTTTGTTCCTACCCATGTAAGGCTCAATTGAGCAGAAATAGGTCTCGCTCACAAGGTTCTGCTCAAGACAGCGGAGTAGGTCAAAATTCTGTGACTCGAGTGCTGTTTGGGCGCATTCATCGGTGTACCGGACATTTAAGGCATGGCTTGCTGTCAACAACACTGGAGTCGTGATTGGGCAGATCCGCCCCAAATCTGTGGTGGAATTGATGAAATCTACGTCCGTAATACCGAGCTGTTCACTCAACTCGAGAGACACCAATCCACACGAATCACTATGGTCGACCATAATTGTCTGGTGGCCACCAAGGCCGACTAGACGGAATAGCATTTCGACAAGCCCAGCGCCGGAATTGAAGCCCACTGTTGTATGAACTTCATTCGTCATCCGACTGCGTAGATCAGGGGACAGTTTCAGGAGGGCTTCTCGAGCCTCCTGCAGGTGGTGCAAGCCGTAACGACGGGTCATCTCGACCACCATCTCTGGAGATGACTCGGCTGGAACCCACCACCGTTCCGACTGATCCAGTGGCCATTCAACTGATTTATGTTCGCAACTCAACACAACTTCTGTGATTTGGTGAACTGCGCGGTCAACAAGATCGTGGAAGTCGCCTGGTGGCCTCTCTAAGAGATCTCCTGCCATTGTCAACACCAGTTTTGCTTTCGAGGCAGATACTGAAATTTTATTTCCAGCGTTCTCGCCGACACTCTTACGGCGTCGTCTGTAACCAATCGCTGGTTGCGATTAGTTGGAAAACACGTCGCCCATTCAGGAAGCAAGCCGGTCAGCATCGAAGTTTGATTACTCATTTCAGTAACGATGTGTGTCTCAAAAGAGAACCTTGTAAATCATCGCCCGAATCCGCACTATCAATCACGCGTCTTCGATCAAACCTCGCGTTGAAACGGCAGAACTGGGCATTTACCTTTGCCCAACCTCCGATTGTCCAAATACTTACCCGACTCTTATTCCCTCGAGAAATGGGCAAAATCCTCGGTAGTACCCCTACCAATCGCTCAAAAGAATCCCCCACAGGCACATTGCGCCTGCAGTATCTCCATACCGGGTGTCTGCCGGGCCACTCCCCCGATAAATCGTTATTCCCGAGCATCGATATGAATGGTTTTGATGCTTATCCAAGGCGTCGTTGCATTATCGAATGCCACACCCCGCCATTAAAGTCGGCTGTTATCAACGCGAAGCAAGGAACGAATAGCAAGATGAGAGGAATTCGAGGTCAACACATTGATCTTTCTCCTCACGAGTGTGCGGTCGACAACCTAGATGACCTGCACCAGTTCCTTTCATCGACCTCGCAACCAGTCGCAATGGATTTGTTCTGTGGTGCTGGAGGATTAAGTCTCGGACTCGAGCGCGCTGGTGCAACCGTGGCTGTCGGCATCGATCACGATGAGTACGCGATCACGACTCACCGCGCCCATCACCCCGGGCTCTCTGAGTCGTGGGATCTCTACGACCCTGCAGTCGTTCAGCAACTCGGTGAGCTCGTGGCAGAGAATGACATCACGCTTGTCTGTGGGGGTCCGCCGTGTCAACCGTTCTCACGCGCTGGACGAGGAATTATTCGAAGCCTTGTCGAAAAAGGTGTCCGAGGTGAGATCGACCAACGCAGAGATCTGTGGGAGGCGTTTCTTGAGGTAATTCGGGTTGGACGACCGCGCGCTGTTCTCATGGAAAACGTTCCAGACATGGCGTTCGATCGCGGAATGATCATCATCCGTTCAGTGTTGTCAGAACTCGAATCGTGGGGCTATAGCGCATCTGCCCGAATTCTCGATTCAAGCGAACACGGTGTTCCACAGATGCGTCGGCGTCTGTTCGTGATCGGTCTTCGAGATGCTGTAAAGATCGCTTGGCCCACACCGTCAGCCGAACGGGTCTCGCTTAGATCCGCACTAGGGGATCTACCTGAGATCGAAGGCGGGTGGACTCACGATGGCCTTGACCATTCCGGTGCGATGGCGTATCTCCCTGCAACAAGTGATTATCAGCATCTCATGCGGCACGGGTGCGGCGACAAAGTGTTTGACCATGTCACTCGAGCCGTTCGCGACGACGACAAGCGAGCATTCGCGTCCATGGATCCGGGCACCAAATATTCGGATTTGGACGACGACTTAAAGCGCTACCGCGACGACATCTTCAAGGACAAATACAACCGCCTTGACCCAGACTCGGTTTCACGAACAATCACAGCGCACCTTTCTCGTGACGGGTACGCCTACATACATCCGCTCGAAGATCGAACAATCTCTGTCCGCGAAGCGGCACGAATTCAGTCGTTCCCTGATTCAGTCAGGTTTGCTGGCCCGCCCACCGCTGCATTCAAACAAATTGGAAACGCTGTCCCTGTGCTTCTCGGCGAAGCGCTGGGCCGAGCGATATTTTCATCACTTGACGCCAATGGAGACAACGACTGGTCAGTATCGGAATCGACGAGAATTCTCGCAGATCATTTCGTGCAGACTTGTGAAAAGGACGAACTCGGTATCCCATGGCTTGCTTCGTCAACAACCTGGCAACTCATTGCCTCGATTCATCTTGTAAGTGGTCTCAGCGCTACAGAAACACGAATTGTCTGGACGTTATTGAAATCAGTCACCGACCCGCAGTCGACGCTTGAGAATCACGAAATGTTTCTTCGCATCGGACGTCAACTCGGTATTTCAAAAGCAATCGATGAACTGCTCGAAATGGCTGAGAAGCTCGTCGCCGGTGAGGATCCTGCAAGCTTTTTGCGACCAAAGGTTTGGGACCAGGTTTGCACGTTGAGTGAGTCGGAAGAGGAAGCGCTGCTTGCGACTCCAGCAATGATTCGTGTTGCTGCCCGAGTGTTCGGCCAAGACGAGTCAACTCTCTCGGCCTCAACAACCGCTCGACTACTCGTTGCTCACCTCATCGGAGGGATCGGAGGGGATTTGAACGCTGCGTTTGCTGCGAGAGGCCTCCTAGATCTCGCAACAACACACTGCACGACACGTCATACTGCTTGTGTCGGTTGTCCATTGGCTCAGCGATGCAAGTCGGCGCAGCTGCAAACTGAGCAGCTTTCGCTTGCCTGAGTTCACCACCCAAACGCTTCTGCGAGCGAAGGGTCGGTCGACGACAGACGTTTCATTACTCGATCTAGTTCGGCGGTCAAACCTTCCTCGAGTGCAGCGACCGAAAGCGCAGCCCCTGCTTCGCCGAGTTGATGATGTTGAGGTGCAGCGTTCATAACCCGGTCGTGGTTTGTTCCTGTGCTTCGGTATCGCCCGTCAGCAATGTGTACTAGCTCGTTAAGAGGCTGGACGATGAGTGATTTGATTGCGGGTGGGAGTCCGACACGCATTTTCGATACATCGATCTTAAATTCGGTATCTGCTGTTGTGGGAAAATCGAGTGCGACCCGGGCGAGTTTTGTGTGTTCGTCAGCTGCTCGGAGACCGGACCAACCACCGGACTGGATCATTCTGTTCGCTCGGTAGATGTAGAACCCTTGCTGCCGGTTCCATTTGTTCGGGCCCGCCATTGATTCAAATTTCTCCATCGACGAGAACTCGGAACGTGCGGGCAGAACATAACGACGCATCGATACATGACCCGACGCTATTGGTAGCGAAATTAATGGAAGTTCGCGAGTTGATTCATCGGGAGCGAATGGGTTCCAGGGTTGAACGCGTTTACCGTTCACAAAAATCTTGAGTCTTTTTCGTCCGTCAACGGCGCCTTCAAGGAAACGGTGGAACACCATTCCGAGATGATTATTAAGGCGAATAGCGTGGGTATTCAGGCGCCGTCGGTTCCATCCAGAGTCGGGGCGTTCTAGGTCAATTACTCGATCTAAGGCTCGCCAAACCACGAAAGTCCCCGGCTTGGCTGCCAGCAACTTGTGCGCAGTGTCAAAAACCATGTCTTTCGGTGGTGTTTGAACTTCCCATCGATCGGAGACAGCTATCTCATCAAGGTCGAGGTGCAACTTTGACACCACGTTTCGTCGTTGAGCCTTTCGGGTGAACACTGACAGCTTCCGACATTGCGATATCGATGCAGTCTTAAGTCCGAGACCGAACCTTCCAAGATCGCCATCGCCATATTTTTTTCTTGTTCCGAATCTCATCGCTTCAGAAAGCTCAGACGCTGTCATGCCACTTCCGTCGTCACTGATGCCGACCCAAGACGCATCTCCATCGAATTGGATGCTGACTGAAACCGTGTTGGCTCCCGCAGTAACGCTGTTATCGACGAGGTCGGCGATTGCGGACTCGAAGTCATAGCCAATGTCTCGAAGCGATTCGCTGAGTCGGGCGGCACTCGGCGAAATATCGACTTTGGAGGGCGAGCGTTTTGGTTTTGTCATTTGTCTGCTTCTGAAATCGACCTTCGCACTTCTCTGGCCATTCCATCGAGTACTTCATTCAGGTCTTTGTCGTCGAGCAAGTCAAGCGCCCGAAACGTCCTTTCGCTAACGATTCGACGGGTGAGTCCTCTTGTAAATGTCATCCGGCGGTTCCCGACGTGACTCTCGTGTCTCCAAATGCAGTCACGCACGGCTGCGGCCAAACGAGGTGTGTAGCCAATGGCAGGGCGTTCCATGATGCTGGTGAACTCGTCTTCACGCAATGGTGTCCTATTTTTCGGCGCAAATGTCAGATCGGGGCCGAGTGCCCAGGCTCTCCACCAACGGCTTCTGAGGAGATCTCGGTCTCCTCCAAGTACTCGATCTTTATGCACTGCATCGGGGGCATACCGCCAAGGAGCAAGTTCGGGGAGCACCACGCAGGAAAGGAACGTCCACATTTCTCTCTTTGCGGCGAACACTGATGCCACGTTGACAAGTTGTAGAAGCTCAGTTCCAAGCTGGCGATCAAAATCTTGCTGTGTTTTTAAATTCATTTCCTCGGGAAAACCACAATTATCCGCAATTTCCCTGACGCGCTCTCGAACAGCGTCGATGGTGGATTCATCTGCGAGCTGTAAGGCGGAAACCGCAAACTGCTTTGGGTGACTTAGGGCTGAGCCGTCGCGAAGTTCAAGCAGTGATTTTCCTCTGTTGCCATTAAGCAGGCGTTCACCCAGATCCGTCGAGATGCTTGGGAAAACAAAATCCGCGTTATAGGTGTTAAGCATCGTAAGGGACCCTATTCATGTCGAGCTCCACCGAGACTGGATCGCGCAATAGCTGACGATAGAGCGATTCGGGATCTCGATCGCTTCGCGCAATTGCAATGCGGTAGCGCAGCACATCCCCCAGAGATTCTGGTTCCTTCACTAACTGGCGAGTTCTGATGTTCTCGTCGTGAAGTGCTGTGTGAAGCAGTTGGCGCTCGATATCGGCATACATCTGCATGCGGAGGTCTCGTTGGAATGTACCTTTCGTGCCTCTCGCATTCGTGTCAATTTGGGCCCCTAGTGGATGCGCTGAATTAACACGCACGAGGACCGCTTCTGTGAACGCTCTTTCGAGGTCGACCATGTCGATTTCGACGAACCAAGGGATTTTCTTCCTTTGCCGGTCCGACATTTCTTCTCTCATCACTCGGAGCTGTTGAGAGATCTGCCCTAGATGCAGGCTTTTCTCATCCATCCAAAGGATTGCACCGGGTTTATTGGGGGCGGGGGTGGAGGCCTTCGAGGCGTTCTTGAGCTGAACGGTGACTGTCATTTTCATCAGTTCGTCCGTGTGCCCGTAAGGAACTGAGCCTCCTATCTGAATTGTTCCAGAACGGCGGAGAACCTTTCGTGTAACCGTGTACCGAGATCGCACTTCTCGACCAGCGACTTGGACGACGACCTCGAGCGCGTCGTTTGAAGTCAATCCGCACTGGTCGAGTGCATCTTTGAAGTTCGTTACTTCAAATGCGCATTGGATGTCGACGCCTGCTGGAGCGAACCAAGAACCGGGTTCGATTTCTACGCCACTCGCGTCAAGCACGACTGGTTTGCCGACCACCCTAAAGAGGTTCTCATCGGGTAGCAGGTGCGGAGCAATTACTCCATCTCTCATGATTCTGAAAGCTCCGAAACTCTGACAACCACTCCAACACCGTCGCTCCTGTCGATGGTTAAGGAGATGCCCGAGGCATCGGCAGAATTAGCTAGGTGCACAATCACGATTTCTGGCTCGACATGTTCGACTGTGCCCTTCGCTTTTACCCGTTTAATCTTGAGCTTTCGATCTAAACGAATCGGGGGGTGGCCCTTCTCGGCCGAAGGAACCGTGTTACTTGTTTGCCCAGATGGGGCCACCTCAAACTTGAGAGACACTTGTTTGGGGGATTTAATATTCGATTTTGTCGGTTCCCAAGATGACTCCCAAACGACGTTTTGCTGTCCTTTGGTGGAGCCAAGTGATGACTTTCCGTACCCGACTCTCCCAGCTTTCGTTGACACCAGACCTCCGCCGCCCCCGCCGGTTTGCTTTGCTTTCTCAGCTGGTTGTGGAAGTAAAAGTTGACTGAGCTCATTTGTTGCAATTCTGAGTAACTCGGCGTCACCGTCGTCTTCGTCTGAGATTCGAGCATTTATAAAACTTCGGTAAGCGTCGTCAATTCGCCTCATGGTGTGACGGACGAGCTTGCGGGCACCATCTTCTTCTTGGGGAACATTGGTGTCCTGCCACGAATCATGTGCTACCGGTTCTGCAAGCGCGAAGTCGCCTTCGAACTTTGGTGCTGGGATGAACATTCCGGCTACGTCAAGTTGAAAATCGGGGCCCGCTGTCATTTCTCGGTAACACACAACTAACTCGGGTTGACGCATCAAAAGCACGTGGTTTACTGGCGCAACGATGCCTCCAACTTTGTCGAGGTCATCTGGCGTATCGTTCGTTCGAAGCGCAGCAAATGGCTTCAACGCTAGGTGACCCACCACCTCGTTGAAGTACGTGATTTCGGTAATTTCTACGCCAGGGCTCGGCTTTCGTAGCTTGACGACCCCTCGTCGCCCATAGCGACGCACAGCATCTCCGAGCTCGGCAAATTCACGCAGAACAAGATGCTCCCGAGCACTGTCTATTGGTATCTCGCGGCCTTCACAGAACACTGCGAACTCCATCTGCCGAGATTTAGTGTCAGCCTTGGGCCAGAGGTTCCACATAGTTGCTGATGCCACCATTTCGAGAGCGCTCCGCATGTCGCCCCTCTGTGAAGTCTCAGTCGAGATATTCGGGTCGATAATCATCACGGACAGCCCAGTTTGCTCTGCGGAGCGTTGCGGCATCCCAATTCGCCTAGCAACACGATCCGCGGTTTGTCCAGTCAGCGGAAATGCGACATCTTGGGACGTCTTGCCCCACCACACTCGGCCTGTAAGCCTTTTGTCTCCTGCCTCGGTCTTGCCATCGATAGAGACTGCTATGAGTCGAGATTCATACTCACCGTTTGCCGCAATAGTGCGGGTGTAGACAACGATTGTTCGCGCCTTGGAGACGCCGTATGCGCTTGTCCTGCCGAGACCGTACCGACCTCCCATACTGGCGGCATCTTCCTGCCCCGACCCGATGTCGTGCAGGTAACTTTGCCACGCGCTTCTTCCACTTGGGTCGACGAGTGTCGGGTTGGTCTCACCTGACAAACCGACTGTGTTGAAGTCAGAAAGAATAATTACGGGCATGCCCTTATCCGAGGAGTTAAGAACTCGCTCAAGATACGCAACGCCTGCATTCGAAATATCGGTGAAAAGATCTTCTCGCAGGGCGGTGACTTGGTCCCCTTGAAGTGTCAATCCGTCTACCTGGAAACGAACAGGAACTTTGGCATTTTGGTCCCTTGCGTCCCACGAGTTCTGCGCAAATTCTCTTATAAGAATCGTCAAAGGGTGAAGTCGACTCTGGTTCAGCTGTTGAACAATTTTCCCAACGTCGATCCGGCCTGTTTTTACCTTCTCTACGAGTAGACGGGCGCTCAAGTTTGTGCCACCCGTTGCTCGATCAGTTTGGACTCTGCCGCACTGAGTGGTGTTGGTGGCTGATTAGTTAAGTCGATCGTGTACGTGAGGCTTGCAACACCGGGTGGTAGGTCTCCGTCAGGAAATGTGCTTCTCAGAATCTTTGGGAATCCGTTTTCTGAGACGTTGTATAGATATTGGTTTTGAACGACAAAGGTGAACTGTTCATACTGGTCCTCGTTGCCAGGAACGTAGCCAACCTTCTTCAACTTGCTGAGGATTTCAAGAAGCGGAACACCTGCTTCAACCACTTCATCAATCAAGCTCGGAACAGAGTCACCCTCTGCGTCGTTCCGAAGTTGAAAGTATTTGAGGAAGAGTTCAACATCCGAGTGTGGTGGTTCGAGTTGATCGACTGAACTAATCGTTGCTCGTCTTCCCGTCGCTGTGGTCGAGCTCTTTACCTCAACAGCGCAATCAGCACCTCTAAAGTCGTGCCGCTGGTTATCTGGTCCGATCCATGATTTATAGGCTTGGGTCCCGTGTTCGTTGACCAATGTCCGAAGGAAATTAAGTTCGCCGACTATTCCCGCTAACGCAGTTTCGGTTAGAAGCTGTGACGGGGCGAATAACTCTCGCCATCGACCGATTTGTTCTCGCAAGGAGTCTGCTGGATTTTCCGCCTCCACCAGCGCGGGAACGACATCGTTGCATAGTTTCTCGAACACCTCGTAGAAATGCTCGTCAATACAAATTGCAGCCAAGTGAGCGCAGCCATCCAGAGTGATGCCTTTTAGATGAATTGCACGGCTCCGGAAATCCCGACTCAGATCGGTCCCTTCTGGGGCCCTTGCGAAAAGGTACAAGTTGCCTTTTGTATCCGACCCAAATTTGACATTTTCGCTGTCAACCTCGCGGTATGAGACTGTTTCCGAAGTCTCTCTCGCCTTCGATTTGACCGCCTTCCAGATCGTCGCCAACCGATTATCTGAAGTCATGTGTTAGACCGTTCGCCTTCTTGGTCCTCAGCGATCTCAAAATCACCTTCGGTGTCAGTCTCTCCGCGCAATGCCGCAAGGTCCTCCTCCTCGTATGGCATATACGAATCATCAAGAGTGATGTGCCCGTTTCCGAATGGCGTGTCCGAATGAGAGTTCGGGAACGCGAATCCGATCCCAATCACGTGGTGAACTGCCTCCAGCTTTTCGCGGTACTTTTGGCGAGACTCATCCGGCTTCGATTCGGAGTTGATCGGATAAATCACAAGAAGCGCTCGACCGTCGTTGTCTCGTTCTTTTTGAATGACGCTGTCGGAAAGCTGCGTTGGGTTGTCGATGATGTCGAGGGCTCTGTCTGGGAGTCGAGACATCAATGTGCCAATACATGCGATTTCTTCAGTGCTGCTCCCACGCAATTTTGAGCGGTTAATACAGGTGATCTCTTCCCCTATCCCCAGATCCACCGTCTTATCAGCTGGTTGCCGCTTCTTCGAGACAATTGCGACATTCCAGTTCTTCAGTTCCCCAAGGGCCACCTGCTGCTCGACATACTCGATGAGACCCTCGGACGTCATGTTCGAAGATTCATGAATCGAATATGACCTGAGGAATTGGCGGACCATCGACCATTCGATGTCATGGAACACAAAGTGGTTACCTTGCTTCGACTTTGCAGATGCAATGTCGCAGTGCGAAAGCAGGACTCGCGCTGCATCTTCGTTTCGCTGCAGAAGAGATTTATTCGTATTTGAGAAATACGTGGTTTGTGGGTGACGCCCACCAAACGTGGCATTGCTTTCAACAGCAAATTGAAGTCGATTTTTTCCAGTCACAGTCAGCGCGGAGTGCGTGCGGATGCGAGGTGCCACTTTCGAGGGGGAAATATTTTCCTGGGCATATCGTTTGATTTCAGATCGCACGTCCTCCTCGACCAACGAGAGGAATCGGAAGTTTTCCCAGAGATCCGACGTCGTCCACACTCGAACAAGGTCCGAATATCCGGCCCGATAACCGAACCAACGACCCATTTGCAGCAGAGCGTCATAGCTTCGAGCATTACGGACAAAATAAGAGCAAACGAGGCCTTCAAGCGTAAGCCCGCGGGAGAGAGTGTTGCCGCCAATTGCTATTACTACTGTGCGTTTTCCCTTCTCGTAAACCAAGCGGTCCTCTGACAGGTAGTTGTCCATCTTGACGTCAAGAAGATCGAACACTTCATCAACGAATCCCTCGAGTTCCTCGAACTTAACTTTCTGCAACCCATGCAGCTCGCTGTCTTCCTTGAGCGACTCTTCATCCCAGAAATCCTTCCAGTCGAGTCGAGAACTCGAACCAGATGACCAAGAAGACCGCAAAATAGGCAGCAATTTTGCGGAGACAAAATGTTTCAGGGTCTGATGATCGGCGACTTTAGCTGAGGTGTGAATCAGCATTGAGGAGTTGTCGTCCTGCTCCCGAAACATTCGCGCTGCAGTTGCGAGCACAAACCACTGGACCGCAGCTGATAGGCCTTTGTATTGATCCCCTACTTCGATGTCGGGACCATCCCGCATTGCTTCAATCTCGGCGCCCTCGACGAAATTTACAACCCCAATATTCGTTACCTCTGAGTCGTCGTCTGGGTCCGCAAGATCTGCTCTGAATATGTCTGCCGCACCGAAATACCCATCAGGTTTTGGCAGCGCCCACATGAAGTCGCGTGGATAGAGCGTTGACTCTGTACTCGCATTCATCAAGACATTCGCAAAAGGGGTTGCCGTGTACCCCACATAAGTGCAGCGGCGAGGAATCATTGCAATGTCCTCTATCAACCCATTGATGACCGCTCGCTCACCATAAAGCGCGTTTCGTGCGCCATTCACCGAAGCCTGATCTGCCTCGTCATCAATTATGAGTACTGGACACCTATCGAGCTGGCCTCGTTCAAGCGCAAACTTAAGCCATGTTTTTAGATGATTAAGCCTCGACTTGTTCTTCTTCACCACAACGAGGGTTCGCATATCTGGATTCATGAGACCGGCGACAGCCATCTGGCGTCCAAAGTCGTTCTCAGCATCGGTCAAGAATTCCCAATTCTTTGGCAATAGCGAATCGAGATGCTCGTCCATTCTCACTTGAGTTTGAGCTCGTAGCGAATTGTGAATGCCTGACAACACGATGAATAGCTTGTATCCCTTATCCGCAGCTTTAGCGATTGTTGCCGTGAAGTTGGCAGTCTTGCCACTCTGCACGTACCCGACAACAAGTCCTCGCACGCGACTTTCATCCGCCTTGGGATCTCCAAGAAGAGAGGTAACGACGTGTGACGAGAGATCAATGGACTGCACTGCGTCCACCCACTTTTCTTGAGCGCTCAAATGATCCCGAAGCGCAGGCCAAAACCGATCGTACTTAGATTCGCCTCGGTACCAGCCGCCTAGGACATCTTCCACGGAAACCTCGGCTCCGGTGATATTGACGTGCTTCACTGTCCGCTTGAGACACTCGAATTTTTCTACTGCGACCTTCGCAACCTGCAGGTCCTCCGGGCTTCGGAAGGTTCTGCGTAAAGCTTCCCAAATTTCTTCCTTTGATTGACCGAGCGCTTCACGCAATTCAACTTGGTCGATGATGACCGTCTCGAAGTCATCGAACGAAGGTTCAACACCTTCGACACACTCATAACTTTCAATTTCAGACACCAACGCACCCCCTACTACTGCGTGCAGCTTTTCCTTCAGCACGGCATTGATGCAAATTGACAGAGCTGTCAGTTCGCATTTTGGTGTTGTGAGGAAACGGGAGGCGACGATCTTTCATTCACGTTCCATATGAGCGAAAACCCGAGGCGATGTAAATAGCTGAAGTGAGACGGTCAAAGCGCCGGCGATCCGTTGAGGACTGCCTAGGGATGTCCCTCGTCACAGGTCGGGCATCGATGAACCATCACCAGTCGACAGGTTCCATGATCAGACCGGCAGTAAATTCGCGGTGACCACACTTAGGACATTTAACGGAGAATTGTTCGTCAATTTCGTCTTGACTCCAGGACTCTCCTAACCCCAGGTTGATCGAGTCTCGAATCCAATCGCGAAACTCGTATCCACATCTAGGGCATTCGACGGACACTTCGTATGCAGGTGTTGTCATCGGCACTCCTTTCACTTTTTATCGTAAAGAAAGGGTGTGGCAGCGCTTTCTAAAAGGTCGAGTGCTGTACCGATGACAGCTGCGTTTCTTCATCCACCTAATATCTGTTCTTGAGTATCTGATATCTGCATCTAATGCGTCTACGTTCAAAAGAGGTGATGCTATGACTTGTCAAGTGATTCTCGGAAATGGCCATGGGTTGGCGATCGCTTCCGACACAACGGTTACGATCGATGGCCGATCCACCCATGACACAGCCCAGAAGATTCATCCAATGAGGCTCCCCCATCGGATGGCTGTGCTGCACGCTGGCTCCGTCAATTTCCATGGCATGCCCTACGGGGTGCTTATTGAGGAGTGGATTCACTCTCTCGGGGATGTCCAACTTCGATACGTCGATGCGTACGTGAATTCTTTTGTTGACTGGTTGACCGACAATTTGGAACGAATCAGCCGTTCCGAGGATCGCGATTACCACACTCTCTACGCGGTACGCAATTGGATCGATGGCCTCTGGAGACGTATCAAAACTCATCTAGAAACGGTTGGCGAAGAACACCACGTTTGGGCAACAACTCAATTTCTTCGTGGCGAGGTTGAGAGAGTGCGGGACTTCAGTCCCCTTGATGGTTACGGCGCACCCGAGGCAACCGCAGCAATGAATTATCTCTGGACCTTTGGAGGAGATATTTCAATTTCAGCAAGTATCGAGCACTGGTTTGATGACATACCTCGGAACGAGGAAATCGACCAACTAATCCATGATTACATTCTCGCTGGACTCGAGAAAAATGTCGCTCCCTCGGGTGGACCTGCAACGATCACATTTGTCGGCTTTGGAAGCGAAGAGCTCTACGGCGCAAAGGGTGTGATCAATATTGGAGGAGCGCTGCAGGGTAAGGTCGCTCGTTTCAAGTATGGGGTCGAATCAGTAATCCAGTATTCCCCTCGGCAAATTTTTGACTGCCAAGGCCAATCAGAAGCGATTTACGACTTTCTATACGGGTATTCCGATTCGCTACTGAACAAAGTTGGATCCAAGATTGAAGCCCCAAGAGATTCCAGTTCCGATGATGAATCAGAACATGCCGGGGACATGGGTCAGCTTGAACCTCTTAGCGCTGTTCTGATGCGTGAAGCAGAATCGGAATCACAAGAAACCAGGTTGAGATCTTTCAGAGCAACGGTCTCTGCGCTTCCAATCCTCTCTCTTGCTGAGACCGCACGCCGCTTAGTCGGGATCCAATCTCTTCACCTCATGATTCAAGGAGAAATCGAGAGCGTTAGCAAAGAATCACAAACCGCAGTCATCACGCGCTCAGACGGTTTCAAATATATCGATGAGTTGTTCTAGGGGTATGAGAATTTTCGCTGCGTAGCAGCAAAGGTCTCCTACTGATCTCCATCTAGCATCGAGCGACCAATCATTTCTGTAGCTCACCAATCTCATAGCCGAATAGAGGCACAGCCATGACCTGTCAAGTGATTCTCGGGAATGGTCATGGGTTGGCGATCGCATCGGACACCACGGTCACGATCAACAGAAAGTCCAGACACGACACGGCCCAGAAAATTCATCCAATGAGACTCCCTCATCGGATGGCTGTAATGCATGCAGGCGCCGAAAAATTTCACGATGCGCCCTACGGCGTGCTCATCGGAGAGTGGATTCACTCTCTCGGGAATGTCCAACTTCGACACGTCGATACCTACGTGAATTCTTTTGTTGACTGGTTGACCGACAATTTGGATCGAATCAGCCTCGCAAAGGATCGCGACTACGACGCTCTCTTCGATACTGGCAAGCGGATTGAAGACCTTTCGAAAAGAATCAAGAGTCATTTAGAAGCGGTGAGCCCAGGGCACCACGTTTGGGCCACAACACAATTTCTTCGTGGCGAGATTGCAAGCATGCGGGGCAGGGCATCCCTCGACGGCTACGGCGCACACGAGGCAACCGAAGCGATGAATTACCTCTGGTCATTTGGTGGGGAGTTTTCAATTTCAGCATGTATCGATCACTGGTTCGATGCGATACCTCGGAACGAGGAAATCGACCGACTCGCTACTGACTACATTCACGCGGTACTCGAAAAGGTTGCCGCCCCTTCTGGAGTTTCAGCCATCACGTTTGTCGGCTTCGGGAGCGAAGATCTTTACGGGGCGAAGACAGTGCTCAATATTGGTGGGGCGTTGCGCGGGTCGATCTGTCGTTACAGATTTGGAGCCGACTCAGTAATGCGGAATACTCCGCGGCAAATGTTTGAATTTCAGGGGCAAGCTCAAGCCATCGAAGACTTTTTATACGGCTATTCCTATTCGCTACTTGAAAACGTCGGATCCAAAATCGGTGTTCCAAAAGATTCCACCTCAGACGTTGGTCTAGATCTCGCCGGAGGCTTGAGCCAGCTTCCAACCCTCAGTAGTGAGTTGATGCGTGAAGCAGAGTTGGAATCACGAGAAACTCGGATGGGAGCATTCGCTCGAACTGTCTCGGTTCTGCCAATCCTCTCTCTTGCTGAGACCGCACGCCGCTTAGTCGGGATCCAATCGCTCGACCTTATGATTCGAGGAGAAATCGAGAGCGTTAGCAAACAAGCACAAACTGCAGTCATCACGCGCTCAGACGGTTTCAAATATATCGACAAATTTTTTAGAGATAAGAGACCTTCGGTCGCGCCGCAGTAGCTACCGCCCCATGGTGTCCATTCGTGTTGTCTCAAAATACGACTAACGCGAAATGTTTTAACCTTTTGTAGTTGCTGGGAACCGTCAAAAATCGCTACCGGCGTGCCGGTAATTCACGGCGAAAAGATGAGTGGGCCCGTAAATGCGCTAATCGAAATCCCCTTTTAGCTTCGCCGCGCATCTTTAGAGGGTGAACCTTTGTTCGATCTCGTGAAACTTGTTTCTTACGCTGACGCCCATTCCCGAACGCGCCACCTCGCACGGCCAGCGTTTCGTTGAATCGAACCCGAATTGTTCGATTGCTTGGGTCAGCGCCTCACGCGCTTCTGGCATTCGGAAGCAGATGTCTTCGAAGTCATCTAACAGTTGTTCTGAGACTCTGAGGCTTTCTTCCTCCTGCTCCCTCACTGCCTCACTACCTCCGAACTGGCTGTTTTCGCTGGACAGATGAGTAACTTGACGCGATTGGGACCCACTGAGTTTGCGTTTAGGTTTCACCTCGGACCCAGATCCATTCAAGTTGGTTGTGTCGTTGGGCACTATGAGCTCGTTGTACACAGGTGAAACGTCGATGACTAGGCCCCTTGACCCGTGAGGGACTGGCAAAGTTGCAATCAGGCCTGGTCGAACTAACTCTTGAATGTAAGTTGGAATGGTCTTTCGGGACAGCCCAGTGAGATCGTGAAGGTCGCTGATCGACGTAGAAACAAGAAAGTCTCTATGGTTTGCGAGTTTCACCAGTTCTTGCAGGAACGCCGCTACTGCGAAACTCAAACCATGAGTTCGCCTGACATCACTCAGCCCCCAGACGTCAACTCTCGCGTACTTTCGCCTGTTATACCTTGTTCGTTGACTCATGGCGCTTTGACGCTGTGGGCGTTTTGCCGGATCTCGTTCATGACCAATTCGGCTCAACCGTGCAATGCAGAAACGTCCGTAGCGGTTCGGTCGGGATGACGTAACGCCGTTTGATCTTGAGTGCTGGGACTCCATCGAATGCCATCCCGCTGTCTCTGATGGTCTTGTAGATCGTTTGAGCCGATACGCCAACGAGTAGGGCTGCGACATCAACGTCGATGGTGGGCTTTCTCCATAGGAGATAGTACGCATCCTCGACATCGGTCGGGATCGTTCTCGTTCCACTCGGACTTTCCGTTATCAATTCGTTCTCGCATTCTTCCGTGGAGCCTCATCCCTCGGAACCCTTGAACCGGGCTTCAAATGAGCAGAATCTCCTCACAACTGTCTGTCTGGCCTACGGGCTACGTGTCTAAAAAAGTTGTACCAGACTGATCTGTGGAACGGAAGGGGTACGACCCTGTGGAAAACTATTGGCGTCAAACTAGGCGCGTGGGGCTTCGAGGCCCGTGTGAAGCGGTAGCGAGAGGACCAGCTGATGGCGACGACGCAATACCAATTTGGGAATTGGCTCCAGTTTGGCTCCACTAGAGGAACAAGAAAACAACAAAGATGAGTGTTTTAAGTGGGCGCAGAGGGACTCGAACCCCCGACATCTTCCTTGTAAGGGAAGCGCTCTAGCCAACTGAGCTATGCGCCCGCAGCCCTCTACGATACCGGCGTGTTCACCGGTCTCATCTGCCGACG
>Ga0181577_10001490_pt1 | contig 18786 bp, 27 predicted proteins | sample 101ome_21_FD_132468 | JGI IMG/M metagenome (GOLD analysis project Ga0181577, IMG submission 132468) | Coastal salt marsh microbial communities from the Groves Creek Marsh, Skidaway Island, Georgia - 101413BT metaG (megahit assembly) | ecosystem: Environmental > Aquatic > Marine > Intertidal...
AGAGAAGAGAAGATAGCATACTTTAAATCTTTACAAGCACAGGCAAACTAACACTTGACAGGGGATAGTATATCCTATACTATCCCCTATAACGAAAGGATATAATATGAAAGCAACATTTAACATAGGGTACTTCTCTAACAAGGATAACAAGTTTATTATCCGTAGAGCAAAAGAAGATGATAAAACAAAAAAGTGGACAGCTAAGAATGGAACTGAATGTTTTACTTACTATGACCTAGATAAAATGGGTTATAGAACTGCCACAGGTAAATATAAAATATGGGGTAAAATAGCATGAGTTGGGAACTGATAGTGTTTACATTATGCATTATGTCAATTTGCATAATTGGGATATTAGGTTGTATCTCTACCTTAGAAGAGATTGATGAGCAGAATAAAAGAGCAAGGTTTGAGTTTAATGAAAGGAATAGAAAATGAGCGAGTGGAATTATTGTCATGGACCTAACTGCCATACTTATCATACACAATCTAGAATTAGAGGTGTGAAAGGTAACAAGGTATTGAGGACCAGAAAAGTCAGTCGTAAGAATTGGTGGAATACTGAGCCAGACACACAATGGTTTTATTATTTCTGTGATGACAGGTGCAAGCATGATTTTATTAATAAACATTTACGAGAGATCATTGCACTAGAGCCTCGAAGCGAGCCGCTGGAAACAAGTATCGAGGTACGAAAGGTTGACGGAACAGACTGGCGTGGCAATCCAGTCGTACATACAGAAATAGTAGAAGCAAATCAATAGAGGTACCAGACGCGTCCAGAAATTTGGACGCGTCTTTTTAATTAATTCACTAATATACAAAGGGGTCCCAAGGCTAGCCCCTTTATGCCTTGTTTTATAGATAGACATGGGTTAAAATCATTCTAGGTTTCAAAATTAAACCAAAAAAATTTTGCAAAAAAATTTTTCGAAATGAAAGTCGATTTAAATAAAATAAAAAATTTACCTCCTGACATCAAAAAAGATTTCATGAAGATGTATCTGCGTCATGCAGAAAAGAAAAAGGAGTCTCAAATTCAAAATGATTTTATGAGTTTTGTAAAACATGTGTGGCCAGAATTTATTGAAGGGACCCACCATAAAATGATTGCAGATAAATTTAATAAAATTTCAAAAGGTGAACTAAAGCGTGTCATCATTAATATGCCACCAAGACATACAAAGTCTGAGTTTAGTTCTTACCTGCTGCCCGCTTGGATGATTGGTCGTAACCCGAAACTTAAAATTATCCAATCAACTCACAATACCGAACTTGCAGTACGTTTTGGTCGTAAAGCTAAAACATTAATGGACACTCCTGAGTACACTTCAATATTTAAAACAAGACTCAGGCAGGACTCACAAGCTGCGGGTAAATGGGAAACCCAGCAAGGAGGTGAGTACTATGCAGCGGGTGTCGGGTCAGCAATCACAGGAAGAGGTGCAGACCTTTTAATTATTGATGACCCACACTCGGAACAAGATGCACTAAATGCTGACGCATTAGAAAAAGCATACGAGTGGTACACTTCAGGTCCACGTCAACGTTTGCAACCTGGTGGAACCATTGTACTTGTCATGACAAGGTGGAGTACAAAAGATTTAACAAGTAAACTCATTAAAGCCTCATCAGAACCAAAAGCTGATCAATGGGACATCATAGAGTTTCCTGCCATTATGCCATCAGGTGAACCTGTGTGGCCAGAGTTTTGGAAAAAGGATGAACTGCTTGGTGTCAAAGCATCTTTGTCGGTTGGTAAATGGAATGCACAGTGGATGCAGAACCCAACATCAGAAGAAGGATCTTTGATTAAACGAGAGTGGTGGCAGAACTGGGACTCTGAAACATTACCACCGCTTACCCATGTCATTCAATCTTACGATACCGCATTTATGAAAAAACAAACTGCAGACTATTCTGCAATCACAACATGGGGAGTTTTTTATGATGAAAAATTTAATGGGCCACAATTGATGTTACTCGATGCGTTGAAAGATAGATTCGAGTTCCCCGAACTTCGCCGCGTGGCAAAGGAACAATATGATTACTGGACACCAGAAACGGTGATCATAGAATCTAAAGCATCTGGCCTCCCGCTGACCTATGAATTACGCCAGATGGGGATACCGGTGGTAAACTTTACACCGAGCAAAGGAAATGATAAACATACACGTGTTAACTCAGTTGCACCTCTATTTGAAAGTGGATGCATATGGGCGCCCACCGAGAAACAATTTGCTCAAGAGGTGATTGAGGAGTGCGCAGCGTTTCCATACGGGGATCATGACGACCTGGTGGACTCGACAACACAAGCCGTCATGCGATTCAGACAAGGAGGCTTTCTTGAACATCCTGAAGACTATGTGGAAGAAACTGTTGAACAAACCCCTAAAACGTACTATTAATGTCCTTACGGTCCTACCGACTGTAAACGGGAAAATTATATATGGGCAAAATAGCAGAAATAGTACAAGCACTGATCAAGGTCTTCGTCAGAAGCAACAAACGTTTTCCGCAAGGACAAGAGATCAAAGAAATTCAAAGTCAAGCCAGACAGGTTTTAGACGGAGCTTTAACTCATAATTTAGATCAAGCCAAAGGTAAAAATTTAGATGACATTGATGTCATGGAAAAAACCATGGACAAAAATGCAGATCAGTTGATTGACGATTATTTATCGAATGAAGAAATTAAAGGACGAATGACTTCAGAGCCACCAACTTTTACACAAGTTGATCAAAGAAAATTACCAAGAGCAGAAATTGAAGCTTTACCTTTGAAGGATAAAGAAAAAGCAGAAGCAGCGGTTAAGAAAAAATTAGAAGCACAAAACGTACAAGCAAGACAATCTAGAGAAGGTGGCGAGACACCAGGTGGACCACAACGAGGAAGACCTGAAGTGGTTGATAAAAGTTTTGGTAAAACGGTTTATGTTGATAAAAGTGAAATGGAAGAGAGAATGAATCAAGCTTACCGTCAGTTTGAAGCTGCAGAGGATGCACTGAGCGCAGGCAATACGGATGAGGCTCGTGGTATTCTAAGATATGAGATTGAAGAGAATTATAAGTTTCCAAAAAATGTAAGAGACGCAGCAGCCGATGCAAGATACATGATTATACGAGGCGAAGGAATTGATGCAAGAGATTTTGAAAATTTAGAAGAAGCAACACAAGAGTTGAGAGAAAAAATTCAGTTTGGAAAAAATCAAACCGCACCGGATAACTATCCTGATATAACGGATCCACTTGAAGGCGAACCACAAAACGTAGAGTATGTTAGTTTTTTTGATGAGCCAGGCGAAGACTTTGGAACACCAAATTCTGTAATTACGGATATTGATAAATTAGATTTTAAAGAAGGCGGTCGTGTGGGTATGGCAGCAGGTGGAATTATGAGATTGATTAACAAACTTGTAAAAACTAAAAAGATGGGAGCTGACCGAGCAGCAGATCTTGTTGATCTAATTGAACAAGCTAAGAAAGCTGGCATTCCAATCAAGACAATGAATGATTTAGAAAACTTTGAAAAACAGATTCGAGAAGCGGGCGGCAAGGTTTATGAGTCTAGAAAAAAATATCCTGGTGTTCCTGAAGGAGAAAAGTCAGGACTGCCTGTTATTTTAAAAGGTAAAGCACCAAAGACTAATTTAAAAAAAATTAGACAAAAAATTTACAAAGATAGACAAGACTTATTAGAGCTTGCAAAAAATGAACAAATTCCTGTTAAGCAAATTGATGATTTTTTATCAGGTAAAATTAAAAAGGTTAAACGTAGTGCCGGAAGAGGCGTGATTGAAATGGATGACGCAGGTGTTCCATACGTTACCGAAACGTTTTCAGATAAATATGGCACAGCTTGGATCAGAGCTGAAAAAGCAAGATTAAAGGGTTTGATTAAAGTTTTACAAACTCCAATGTTAAAAAACGACAGGATTGATGATTTAAAAGTGTTGGAAAAAGTAGAAGAACTCGGAGGTGATAAAGCAATGTATGATGATTTAAGGATGAGAAAATATAAAAACTTACCATCTAAATCTGAATATCGATTTGATCCTGAAGAAGCAGAAAGAAAAGCTTCTACACAAATAAGTAAAACTAAAAAAGAAGTAGATCAACTTTTAGACATTAAAGATGATGATCCTAATATGTTTGATGACATCTTTAATAAAATGTTTCAAGAGTATCAAGATACAAAACCTTTACCCGGTGAAAAACCACTTACAAAAAAGAAAAGAAAGTTAAACGCCGAGGGCGGCCTAAACTATTTGTTAGGATTGTAATATGAAAATTAGTGATTTTAGAAAGGCGATGCGTCCTAAAAAATATCTGACGCGCGATTTTATTGTATATCAAGATCCTAAGATGCAAGCAGCGCGCAGCGAGATGCAAGCAGGTGGCGTCGTGGAGCGAGAGGGTTTTGCAAAAGGTCCACCGAATCCAAAAGGAAGAAGTGAGGATTTATTAACGGGTAGAGGAGCAAATGATCTTATTGATGCGTTTATAAAAGCACACGCAAAAGATGATATTAGTTTTTTATTTCAAAAAACTGCTGCCAATCCAAATGGAGTTTTAGACAAAGAAGGCTTAAAAGCTTTATCAAAAGTTATAAATAATCCAAAAGGATTAGAAAAGTTTGTTGAAAAAACAAAATTAGATGCAGATACCATCTACGATATGTTAGATGAAAGAGAAGCATTTAAAAATTTAGATTTAGAAAGCGCAATGAAAAAATCATCAACAGCTGGAACTAGAGAACAAATTAAGACAACACTTTCAAACGGAGAAGATTGGTTAATTAAAAATTCTAAAAACTATGACACGGTAAAAGATTTAAAAAAAGGATTTAAAAGAGTTTTTGGAAAAAACCATCCGTTCTTAAAAGAATCATTAACTTTTACCGAAGACAATTTAACCAAATTTAAACCGTTATTTTTTGATGATATTAAACTAACAAAAACTCCAGGAGCAACACCAAGTTATAAATTACAAAAGTATTCATTAGATCAAATCTTTAATGCATCTTTATATAATTTTAATCCTGAAGTTAGAGATGAAGTTTTAAATGATTTAAATGATATTTTATCTCAAAAAGTTACAACTAAAACAAAAGGCGATATTAGAAAACAATTATTGAATAATAAAAGACTAACAGAACTTGGAATTAATAAACGCTTACAAGGGCCTATAACAAGATTATTAATGAAAGACATTAATGAAGATATTGTTGAAAATTTAAAATTTATAAAACAACCTATAAGAGGAACTCCTAATCTTTTAAATTACTTAAAAGATAAAGTAGATCCTAAATATAGAAAACAGTTTGAGCTTGCCTCTAAAGCTATTACACAGATTCAAGCTAAAAAATATGATGGTGCAAAAGAAACTTTAAACATAGCTGAAAACATAAACTTTGATCATAAAATTCCACAATCTGTTATTGAGTTAGGTTATGCAGATGAAATTGAATTTGCAAAAGTAAATCCAGTAGGAGAAAACTTTAATCAAAACGTTAAACGAACACAATTTGATTCTAAAATTAATAGATTAATTAGAGTATATGAAGCAACACCTGATAAGGATAAACCAAAAATAATAAAAAAAATGAACGCGGTAAAAGATAGTTTTAATAAGCGATATAATAATTATTTAGGCGATATAAGTATTAAACAAGTAGATGGAAAATTAAATTTTTCATCTAAAGCAAAAGTGCTTGAAACAGGCACTGATATCATGAAAGCTTTAAAAACAAATATTAAAAAAACTCCAGATTTATTTCAACAATTAGACGTAGACCCAGAGACTAGAGAAGTATTAAATAGACTAAACAATAAATTATCTATGAATCCTTTTGATGCAGAAGGATTGTTTAAGAGTGAAATATCAAAATTAAAAAAGATTGGAACACCGGCTGCTAAATTTATAGGAGGTGTGCTGGGTGGTTTAATTGCTGAAGTTGGTTTTGAAGCAGCCTTTGCCATACCTGCTTACGCAAGAGGTGAAGACTTTGATGAAATATTAGGCAACACTCTTTTTGGTTTAGCAGGCGCTGGAAAAACAAGATTAGAAAAAGTTGTAGAAGAATCTGGCTTTGATCCTGATGTAGTAAAATATGCAGATCTTGTGAACAGAAAAAAACAATTTATAGCAGATGTAGGCACTTTAGAATATTTTGGAAAACCAGGAGTAAATACTGGATACGCAGAAATATTTTCACCAGGAGAAAAAAGTCCTCTTGAAAAAAGACTTATTGAAAACGCTCAGATTATAGACAAAGAATTAGATCAGTTACAAGAAGGAAGTCCGCTTCAACAAAAGTTTCAAAAAGCAGAAGAAAAATTAGAAAAGCGTTACGCAGAAAAGGTAGAGGGCTCAACACCTAGAAAATTTTTAAAAGAAACAGGTGAGTCTGTGTTAGATTATTTTAAAGACCAAGACCAACAACTTAATAAACGTTTTGAAGAGCTTGAACGCCTTGGATTTAAAAAAGGTGGGTTTGGTAAAATAGGAAGAAGAGGTTTTTTAAAACTAGCCGCGGGTATTGCTGCTATTATTGGCGGAGTACGAGGCGGTGTAAAACAATTAAAAACTCCTATAGCAAAAAAAGTTTTAAAAGATGCACCTGAAGGAACACCTGATTGGTTTGCACCACTCGTAGAAAAAATTGCAAATGAGGGAATTGATGTTCCAGGTGTAAATGTTAAAACGACAACAACAAGAGAAACGGTTAAAAAATTAGAAGTTCCCAACCCAGAATCAGATGGTGCTATAACTGATAAATATTATTTATTTGAAAATCCAGATACGGGTGAAATAAGAATTGACATTGATTCACCAGGTTTAGGTGCAAACGATGGAGAGTTTTCATTATACTTTAGACCGGATCGAATAGACGGTATTACCGATGATGGAATTCCAATGCGTAGTGATGGAGAGTTTTTTGTAACAGAAGATCGAGTGGTTGGAAGAGCATCTAGTCCAGATGATTATGATATTGATCTAGAACCTCTTGATACAGATTTAGAAGGTTCAGCAAGCAACTGGCATAAGGTTGAAGAATTTGCAACAGGTAAGACAGATAAAAAAGCTCAAGCTAAACAATTAGAAAAAAAAGAACGTATCGAAGCATTTCCCCATGAAGATTTAACTGATCGTTATGGAGACTATGATCCACCGGACCCAGATGACTATTAAACGATTAACTACAACGATACCTCCGAAATCAGGACCACAACCGCAGGGGGTTGAATATAACTATAATACTGTTAAAACAGTGAAACTGGAGAGAAAATATGGCCGTAGACAAAACGTTACCAAACATAAGCGAACAACCTGAAGAGACAACAGAAGACTTAGCGGTTGAGATGGAAGAGCAACTGCGTGAACAAGCAGACACGGAAGTGACTGAACTTGAAGATGGTGGCGTAGAAATTAATTTTGATCCGAATGCAATGGCACAAGGACAAGCAACAGATTTCAATGCGAATCTAGCAGACTTTGTTGAAGAACAACAACTTGACATGTTAGGCTCACGTTTATTTGAAAATTATTTAGATTACAAAAATTCTAGAAAAGATTGGGAAAGAACTTACACAGAGGGACTTGACTTGTTAGGGTTTAAGTACAACAATCGTACTGAACCATTTTCAGGTGCGTCAGGTGCAACCCACCCTGTTTTAGCAGAAGCAGCGACACAGTTCCAAGCTTTGGCGTACAAAGAATTACTTCCTGCGAACGGACCTGTTCGAACGCAAGTGGTAGGATTACAAACTCCAGAAAAAACACAACAGGCTAATCGTGTAAAAGATTTCATGAATTATCAAATCATGGATCAGATGATGGAGTATGAACCTGACTTTGATCAGATGTTATTCTATTTACCTCTTGCAGGTTCTGCATTTAAAAAAGTTTATTACGATGACATGATGCAAAGAGCGGTATCTAAGTTTGTTCCAGCAGAAGAACTTATTGTACCGTATACTGCAACCAGTTTAGATGATGCCGAAGCAATTATTCACAAAGTAAAAATTTCTGAAAACGAATTAAGAAAACAACAAGTGGCTGGTTTTTATAGAGACATTGATATTAAGCCTGGTCAAAATAATTTAACAGATTTAGAGAAAAAAGAACTCGAACTTGAAGGCACTTCAAAATCAGGAAGAGACGAAGATGTTTTCACATTACTTGAGTGTCATGTTAATTTAGATTTAGAAGGTTTTGAAGACGTTGACACAAACGGTGAACCAACAGGTATTAAGATTCCATACATTGTAACCATGGATGAAGGATCAAGAAAAGTTTTATCTATTCGAAGAAACTATGAAGCAGGAGATCCATTAAAGAAAAAAATTTCTTACTTTGTACATTTTAAATTTTTACCCGGCCTTGGCTTTTATGGTTTTGGTTTAATTCACATGATCGGTGGATTATCTAGAACAGCCACAGCTGCTTTACGACAACTCTTAGATGCTGGAACATTATCAAATTTACCAGCAGGTTTTAAACAAAGAGGTATCCGAATTCGAGATGACGCACAGTCTATTCAACCAGGAGAGTTTAGAGATGTAGACGCTCCAGGTGGAAATATTAGAGATGCGTTTATGACTCTACCATTTAAAGAGCCATCTCAAACTCTTTTAAATTTATTGGGTGTCGTTGTACAAGCAGGTCAGCGTTTTGCATCTATAGCTGACATGCAAGTAGGAGACGGGAATCAAGGCGCTGCAGTGGGAACGACAGTTGCGCTTTTAGAAAGAGGAAGCAGAACCATGTCTGCGATTCACAAAAGAATTTACGCAGCACTCAAAAAAGAATTTAGATTACTATCAAGAGTTTTTAAGCTTTATCTACCCCAGGAATATCCTTACGATGTTGTCGGAGGACAACGTCTCATCAAACAGTCTGACTTTGATGACAGGGTAGATATATTGCCAGTTGCAGATCCAAATATATTCTCTCAGACACAGCGTATCTCCCTTGCGCAGACGGAATTGCAATTGGCAATGTCCAATCCACAAATACATAATTTATATCAAGCGTACCGAAACATGTATGAAGCAATCGGTGTAAAAGACGTTGATCAAATACTAATTCGACCACAACCCCCACAACCAATGGACCCTGCATTAGAGCATATCAATGCTCTTGCAGGGCGACCATTCCAAGCGTTTCCAGGGCAAGATCACAGATCACATATTCAAGCGCACTTGTCTTTCATGGCAACAAACATGGCAAGAAATAATCCACCGGTGATGGCGGCGTTAGAAAAAAATATTTTTGAACACATCAGTTTAATGGCTCAAGAACAAGTTGAACTCGAGTTTGCACAAGAATTAAGAACACTTGCAGCGATGCAGCAGAATCCACAAATGCAAATGCAGGCAAGAATGATGTCACAAAAAATTGAAGCAAGAAAAGCACAACTGATCGCTGAGTCTATGGAAGAATTTTTAAGTGAAGAGAAGAAAATTACCTCACAATTTGATAATGACCCTATTGCAAAACTAAGATCTAGAGAATTAGACCTTAGAGCGATGGAAAATGAAAGAAAAGAACGTGAAGGAAGTGAGAGAATTGACCTTGATAAGATGAGAGCGATGATGAATCAAGAAAATCAAGACGAAAAATTAAAACAAAACGAGGAATTAGCAAAATTAAGAGCTGATACATCGATTGAAAAGACTATTTTGTCTAAAACATTGCCAAAAGCAGAGGATATGATGGGTAATATTGCTGTTATTAGAGGTGACAATGACTCAAACTAAAAAACAAGACCGAAAAATTGCAAAAGTCATGAGAGAATTTAAAAAAAAGAAGCTTTCTATTGGAAAATCTGATAAAAAAGTTAAAAATAGAAAACAAGCGATCGCTATTGCTTTGCGAGAAGCAGGCGTGAAACAAAAAAGGAGCAAAAATGGAAAAAGAAAATAAGATTAAAGAAGCAAAAGTTGGTGAACAAGAGATTCACATCGATCCGCGTTCAAAAACAACTTATAATGCCGCTTATAATCAAATTGGTACTGGTGGACCTGAGCTAGAAGTTCAAGGACAAGGCGCAGTGCTTCCAGAAAAAAGAAGAAAATCAAAAGCGTTTTAATTATGTGGTTACAGGCAGCTAAATTAGCTTTTCAAGCTGGTTCACACATTTTCAAAAAACGTCAAGAGACTAAAATGCTTATGGCGGACGCACAAATGCGTCATGCAGAAAAGATGGCTCGAGGTGAAGCTGATTATCAAGGTCAATTGTTAGAAGCTAGACAATCAGACTGGAAAGACGAGGCAGTCCTTATAATTTTAAGTTTGCCCGTAGCGATTTTAGCCTGGGCAGTTGTATCGGATGACCCAACTGCGATGGATAAAGTAAAATTGTTTTTCAAAATGTTTTCTGAACTCCCTAGTTGGTTCACGAATTTATGGATACTTGTAGTGGCAAGTATATATGGTATAAAGGGTACACAAATATTCCGAAATGGAGGGAAAAAATAATGGTAAACAGACTATACAATAAACAGGTATCACCTAAAGGTTATAAAATGGGTGGACGTGTTAAAAAAATGGGCGGCGGTAAAGCTAGTAACTTTGGCATGTTATCTGTAAAAGCTGGCATAGACAAAAACCCTAAGCCAACACAAGCAGATAGAATTGCTGGCGCTAAAATGAAAAATAAAAATGCTTAAAAAAATTAAAAATAAAATTTGCGAAATCTTTTGTAAACTGCTTGGTATTACACCATGTGTTTGTGATCACGATTGTGAGTGCAAAGATAAAGCGAGTAAAGAATAATGGCTAAACTATGTCCTGAAGGTAAGGCTGCAGCGAAAAGAAAGTTTAAGGTATATCCCTCAGCATACGCGAATATTTGGGCTTCTAAATATTGCAAAGGTAAAGTTGGTAGAACTAAAAAAGGTAGCGGTGGATCTGTCAAAAGTAAAATTGCTACGGGCTGTGGTAAAGTCATGGCGGGAAAAAGAAAAAAAACTAAATACGTATAATGAGTGGTCTAAAAAAATGGTTGGACGAGAAATGGGTGGATATTGGTGCACCGAAAAAGAACGGAAAGTATCAACCATGCGGCAGACAAAAGGGAAGCAAAAGAAAATATCCAAAGTGTGTCCCACTTGCAAAAGCACGTTCAATGAGTGCTGGACAGAAGGCTTCGGCTGTAAAACGAAAACGTGCCGCGTCGAACACTGGCCCTAAACCTACAAACGTTGCAACATTTACAAAAAGAACAAAAAAAGCAAATGGTGGACCAGGAGGAACAACAACTCCATACTTTGGCAGATCAATCAAAGGAAGTTATGGTGGTGTAGAGTTATCAAATCCATCTTATAGAAAATATTATAAAGGATTAATTTAATGGAAGATTTTTCAAAATATAATCAAGCCTGGATTAAGAGGGCTCTAAATCCTGAGACACCTACAAAAGATGCAATGGAAACTATCAAAAGTGCTAATGCTGAATTAGATGGTATGCATATAGTTTTTCCAACTATAAGAATGATGGGTGGTAAATTGATACAGTTAGATAATGATACAGCTCTTGAAATAGCAAAACAAAAAAAGGATTATGTAACTTTCGATTCGGCTGATGAAGCATTAAATTTTTCAAAATCTTTATCCAAAGCAATAGGTTCGGCAAGGCAAAATAACAAGAGGTTAAAATAATGACAAGAAGAAGAGATAAGATGCCAGCAAGAAACAAGAAGAACTTTAGGCCTACAAAGGCTGGAGCAGGCATGACACGAGCCGGTGTCGCTGCCTATAGAAGAGCAAATCCCGGTTCAAAACTACAAACAGCGGTCACAGGCAAGGTCAAACCTGGATCAAAAGCTGCGAAGAGACGTAAGTCCTTCTGCGCAAGAAGCGCCGGCCAAATGAAAAAATTTCCGAAAGCAGCAAAAGATCCTAATTCTAGACTACGCCAGGCTAGAAAAAGGTGGAAATGCTAACATTTGAAGATCTAGTAAAAAAAATCAGAAAAGAATTAAGAGACAACTACCAGGCGGTAGGTGACTCAATGATTGCAGGTAGTGCAAAAGATTACCATCAGTATAAATATCTGTTGGGTCAAGCACATGCTTATCAATCTATGGATCAAGCGTTAACAGATATACTTAACGAAAACGAAAAAAAGGAGAAACAAGATGAGCGAAAAGCTGATAACATCATCGAATTCGGAAGAAGTTCCGAAGACTAAATTGGCGTTAGAAGAAAAATATAATAAGCTGGATGAAGATAAAGATGCAGCTTATGAGAGATTAAAAACTAAAGAAGGAGATAAACTTCCTAAGCCTACAGGTTGGAGAATGATTGTATTACCATTCAAGATGCCTGAGAAATCAAAAGGTGGTTTATACTTTGGACAAGAAACTTTAGAGAGACAACAAGTGGGAGCAACGTGCGGACTCGTTCTTGCACAAGGACCACATTGTTATGATAAAGAAAAATTTCCTGAAGGACCATGGTGCAAAACAGGTGACTGGGTGATCTTTGCACGTTACGCAGGTTCTAGGATACAAATCGATGGAGGCGAGGTAAGAATATTAAATGATGATGAAGTGCTCGCAACGATCGCAAACCCAGAAGATATACTTCATCAATATTAACATAGGAGGAAACTATGCAAGTAGAAGAAAACAAGACAGTTGACATTGATACTTCGGGACCTGATACTGAGGTCGAATTAAAAGAAGATCAAACAACTGATACTGCTCCAGTTGAAGAAACTGAAGAGCCCGTAGTTGCTGAGACTCAAGAAGCCAGCAGCGAGCCGCAAGAGGCTTTGAAGAAAGAAGAAAAGAAAGAAGAACTAGAAGATTATAGTAGAGACGTTCAAAGAAGAATAGCGAAGCTTACTAAAAAATGGAGAGAAGCGGAAAGACAAAGAGACGAGGCTTTGTCGTTTGCAAAAATCCAAAAAGAAAAAGCTGAAGAGTTAAATCAAAAATATTCATCTTTGGAAACAACATCTGTAAAAGATAGGCAAGAGAAAATTAACTCATTACTTGATGCACAAAAAGCAAAACTAGCTCAAGCTAGGGAAGCAGGTGACACCAATGCTGAGGTAGAAATCTCAAAGCAAATCGCACAGTTAGGATATGAAGAAGCAAGAATCCAGGAGCTGACAAAAGCTGCAGAAATGCAACCAAAGAAAGCTGAGGAGACTGCAGAAATACCTACTTCAAGACCAGAACCAGAGGTTAGAGTTGACCCTAAAGCGGAAGCTTGGGCATCGAAAAACACATGGTTTGGTAAAGATAAAGCAATGACTTATACTGCTTTTGATTTACACAAAACACTGGTTGACGAGGAGGGATATGATCCTAAATCAGATGAATACTATACTGAGGTGGATAAAAGAATAAGACTTGAATTCCCTCATAAATTTGATAAACCAGAGTCAACGGAATCGGCTAAACCTGTGCAGACAGTAGCGTCAGCGACGCGAAGCACGAAAACAGGCCGCAAAACTGTGAGACTCACGCCGTCTCAAGTTGCAATCGCTAAAAAATTAGGTGTGCCACTTGAAGAGTATGCGAAACAATTAAAACTCACGAAGGAGGTATAAGCATATGAGCGAAGAAAACAAAAGAACCCCTCGTGCGAGCCAAACTAGGGATAAAGAATCCAAACCCAAAGTATGGACTCCACCGTCTGCTTTAGACGCACCCCCTGCGCCAAATGGATTTAGGCACAGATGGGTAAGAGCTGAAAGTCTTGGATTTCAGGACACGAAAAATGTCTCAGGAAGACTAAGACAAGGATACGAACTCGTAAGAGCTGATGAATATCCAGACAGCGATTATCCTATTGTCGAAGATGGAAAGTACGCAGGAGTGATCGGAGTAGGTGGCCTTGTGCTGACAAGGGTACCGGAAGAGGTCGCAAAACAAAGACAAGCTTATTATGCGAAACAATCGCAAGAGCAAGTCGAAGCTTTAGACAACGACCTTATGAAGGAACAGCATAGTAGTATGCCAATCAATATTGATAGGCAGACTCGTGTAACTTTCGGTGGATCAAAGAAAAATTAATTTTTTAGCGATTCCCTGGATAAACTTTAATAAGGAGAAAACTATATGGCAAACAAAGACGCACCTTTTGGTTTAAAACCAATCGGAAAAGTCGGTCAGAATAGAGATAACCAAGGTTTATCCGAGTACGATATTGCAGCTTCTGCAACAGCGATCTACTTCCAAGATCCAGTTAAAATGTTAAACACTGGAACAATTGGAGTGGCTGCAGCAGGTGATGCTTTACTCGGCGCAATCACAGGTGTCTTTTTTACCGACGCATCAACAAGCAAGCCTACCTTTGCTAATCACCTAGACGCATCTAATGCGGCTACTGATATCAAAGGATTCGTTACGGATGATCCGTACGAAAGGTTTGAAATACAAACAAACAACGCAGGTGCCTCTGCAACAACTGATATCTTCAATGTGGCTGATATCGTGTATGCTGCAGGTTCATCACCAGATTACGTATCTCAAGTAGAGTTAAACGACGCAACTTTAGCTGCGGGATCTTCTGCAACATTGCAGATTCTTGGTCTTTCAAAAGATCCAGACAACAGTGATGTAGGTTCTGCGAATGTTAACTGGGTCGTTAGAATTAACGAGCATCAGTTAGACATGAACGTAAACGGCGTATAATAGGAGGATACAACTATGGCCATTTCTAGAGGACAACTAGTCAAAGAACTAGAGCCAGGTTTGAATGCCCTATTCGGCCTGGAGTATAAACAGTATGAAAATCAACATGCTGAGATATACGTAACTGAAACTTCAGACAGAGCGTTTGAAGAAGAAGTTATGTTATCAGGATTTGCATCAGCGCAAGTTAAAGCTGAGGGATCTGGTGTAGCTTTTGACAATGCTCAAGAGACTTTCACTGCAAGATACACTCACGAGACAATCGCTCTTGCATTCTCGATAACTGAAGAAGCTATTGAAGATAACTTGTATGACAGACTCGCGTCTAGATATACAAAAGCGTTAGCACGTTCAATGGCACAAACAAAACAAGTTAAAGCGGTTAACCCACTAAACAACGGATTGCCAAGTGTTGTTACAAACAACTTCCAATCTGGCGATGGTGTGAATTTATTCAGCACGTCTCACCCGACAATTGCTGGTACATTCGCTAACACTTTAGCTACTCAAGCTGACTTAAACGAAACTTCATTAGAGCAGTCGTTAATTGATATTGCGGCTCTTACTGATGAAAGAGGTTTAAAAATTGCTGCTAGAGGCGTAAAAATGATCGTCCCAAGTGAAAACCAATTCACTGCGGAGAGATTAATGAAGTCTCAAGGTAGAACAGCTACAGCTGATAATGATATCAATGCAATCGTATCTATGGGTATGGTTCCGCAAGGATACAGAGTGAACAATTTCTTAACTGACACTGATTCATTCTACATTATCACTGACGTGCCAAATGGTATGAAGATGTTTGACAGAGCACCTATTAAGACTGCTATGGAAGGCGACTTCGATACTGGTAACGTAAGATACAAAGCTAGAGAAAGATACTCTTTTGGAGTTTCTGACCCTAGAGGTATCTTCGGTGTTGAAGGTGCATAATCTTTAACGATTTTTGGGGCCAGACACAATCTGGCCCCAATTAAAAACTAGAAAGGAAAAATGACCTCAAAATATAAAATCAAAATATTTACCAAAAATTACCAAACAGAATTTATTTTAGAGACTGATAGTTCGATGATTACGATGCCACAAGTTCATAAAGAAATAGTTGACTTTCTAGGAAAAAACACTATAAAATGGGAGCCGAACAGGCTACGATTTAATGGTCGTAGTGAATTCTATATAACCTATGAGGAGGTTAATAATGGCTCAAGACAATATGGTGTTGTTCGCGAGGAAGATCCACTTCGAGTCTAGATGGAACGAATTGTATCTTAAAAATGGCGGCATGGTAACACCAGAGATGTCAGCTCTAGGAGATCAAATCAAAAAAATAATTAGACAGATTTTGAGAAACCAAGAGCAACCAAAGAAGAATCCGCAGGATCTAGAGTATCACATCTACGCTAGTTAACTAGGATTTTGTCTTTTAAAAAGTGGAAACACTTGCTAAGGGGACCTTTCTGCTATATAAAAATCTTACTATACATTATTAAATTAACATGGACGCGTATAGTCGACGGCCTAGAGACTATGTTAATATAAATAGGAGGATAATAATATGGCAACTACAACTTTTAGTGGACCGGTTAGATCTGAGTCTACTGTAAAAACAGTCAGTAAAAACGCTACTACTGGTACAATTACAGAAGTAGTAACTTTTGGTGGAGCACCAGTAAGTTTAGATGATGCAGATCAAACGTTAAATAACGCTACTCACAGTGGTAGAGTTTTACTTGTTCCAGATGGAACTCAAGATAATACTTATACTCTTCCAGCACCTATAGCTGGATCTGTGTTTAAATTTGTTTACGCAGGAGGAGCAGCTGATGCAACTGATGCAATCATCGTTACTCCAGGTAATACAAATTTCTTCATCGGTGGAGTCACATTCCTTGATTCAGATAATGAAATAAGTTCAGTTTTTTCTGATGGAAACTCAAACAGTAAGATACAAATAAATGTTCCTGCTGGATTTGAAGTTACTATCGTTGGAAAAGATTCAACTAATTATCAAATTTTTGGTAATGTAACATCTGCAACTGCACCAGCATTTGCTGATCAATAATAATTAAGGTGCTCCTTCGGGAGCACCATTAAAAGGAGACGAACATGGCATATATGGGTGATGTAAAGGCAAAAACCTTTCAACCACAATCTGCAAGCACAACTAAAATTGCAGCAGCCCAAACTTTAGGTGGCGCTGGAAATATGACCTTAACTGGAAGCGCAGTAAACGATGGCTCTAATATGGCCAGCACAGTTACTTTAACTTCTACTGGAAATATTTCTGGAGTGACTTTTACAGTTACAGGGACGGATGCAAGTGGTTCAGCTGCTACAGAAGACATTACAGGACCAAACAACAATACGGTGACTGGATCAACAGCTTTTTTAACTGTAACTCAAATTGCAGCTGATGGAGCGGTAGCAACAAATACCTCTGCAGGATTTACTGCTACTACAACAGGTCAAGGAATTGTTTTTGCAGGAGCTACGAGAATTAGAGGAATGCTCGGTGCAAACGTGGCAGTCGCTGGATTACTAGAGTTTAAAGATGGATCACAATCAGGAGATGTTTTGTTATCGATCGTTACAACAAGCGGAACTGATAATATTAATACAACTGTTCCACAGGATGGTATTCGTTTTAAAAACGGTGCTTTTCTTGACATGCAAGCAACTCAAGTTGTAGATGGTTTGACTGTATTTTTTGACGGGTAGGAGGTCTAAGTGGCAAACACAACTTCCGGAACACATGTATTTGATAAGAATTTTTCTATTGATGAAATCATAGAAGAAGGTTACGAAAGAATTGGGATGTCAGGAGTATCTGGCTATCAGTTAAAAAGTGCCAGACGATCTCTAAACATTATGTTTCAGGAGTGGGCTAACCGTGGTTTACATTACTGGGAAGTTGCAAATAATTCAATTACATTAGTTGCTGATCAAGCAGTTTATACTATGTTTAGATCTACAGGTGATGGAACCTCTGATGCTACAGCTGTCTATGGTGTAGATGATGTCTTAGAAGCTTCTTTTAGAAATGCATCAAATGTAGATACACCGCTTACAAAAATAAATAGATCAGCTTATCAAGCTTTATCAAATAAAACTGATACTGGTCAACCAACTCAATATTTTGTTCAAAGGTTCATTGATAAAGTTACCATAACTTTATATTTAACTCCTGGAACTAGTGAAGCAGGAAAATTTATAAATTATTATTATGTTAAAAGAATACAAGATGTGGGTGATTATACTAATGCTACTGATGTGCCTTACCGATTTGTTCCTTGCATGTCTTCTGGTCTGGCTTATTATTTGTCTATTAAGCACGCTCCACAAAGAACTCAAGAATTAAAATTGTTATACGAAGATGAATTACAACGTGCTTTAGAAGAAGATGGTTCTTCTTCAAGTTCATTTATAACCCCTAAAACTTATTATCCAAATGTCTAATACTGCTTCAGGAAAATACGCAAAATTTATATCGGATAGATCAGGTCAAGAATTTCCATACAAAGAAATGGTTAGAGAATGGAACGGATCTTTTGTTCATATATCGGAGTTTGAGGCTAAACATCCACAACTAGAACCAAAACCACACACAGCTGATCCGCAAGGTTTAAGAACTGTAAGACCTGCACGAACAGAGCCAGCAACACAAAATTTATTACCAGGTAATCCTTTTAATATTACATCAGGATCAACAACGATTACAGTCACAGAGCCCTCACACGGAAGATCATCATCTGATACTGTAGTCTTTAGAAATGTAGATGGTAGTCCTGGAGGAGTAGCTTTTACAGCATTTGAAAGTTCTTCTGGATTTAGTATAACAGTGACAGGAACCGATAATTATACATTTACGTTAGGATCAACTCCTACCGTAACTGAAAAAGGAGGAGGAATGACGGTGACAGCAGGACCCGTCACGTTAACACCATAATGGCAGGATTAACCGTATCAGATTTAAGGTCACAAATTAGAAACTACACCGAAGTAGATTCTAATGTTTTATCAGACTCACAATTAGAAAATATTATACTTAATTCACAGTATCGAATTATGCGCGATGTTCCAGTCGATTCAGATCGAAAACAGCAAACAGGTAATTTAGTTGTAGGACA
>Ga0181577_10001495_pt1 | contig 18750 bp, 14 predicted proteins | sample 101ome_21_FD_132468 | JGI IMG/M metagenome (GOLD analysis project Ga0181577, IMG submission 132468) | Coastal salt marsh microbial communities from the Groves Creek Marsh, Skidaway Island, Georgia - 101413BT metaG (megahit assembly) | ecosystem: Environmental > Aquatic > Marine > Intertidal...
GGAAACCAGTAGCCACACCACGCCAGCAACAATCACCACCGCGCAGCCTATTAAAAACAGGCGATAACCCCTTGACACGCCGGCCGCCTGCGGCGCCGGCCCTTGCACGCGAGTGCCTGGCCTGGACTCGTGAGCGCCGGGCGCACCATCGGAGTGGTCGGGCCAATCGCGCAAAAATTCGCGCGCGTCGAGCTTGAGGTGTCGGCACACGCTGGCAACCATGGGGCGCACATAGGCCGGGCTGGGAAAGGCCGACCAGTCACCGGCTTCAAGCGCCACCAGTCGACGCGCCGGCAGCTTAAGCCATCCCGCGATCTCTTCAATGGGTACGCCGGCCGCCTCCCGGGCTGCACGCAAACGCTCCCAGGGCGCCGCCTCGGCCTGCGGCGCATCGGTGCCCGGCGAGTCGGCTGCAGCGGTGGGGTCGTTTTCGGCGCTCATCCTTAGAGTATCGCACGGCTTGGGCTTAATTTGGCAGCCCGGCGCCCGTCCCGCGTTGCCCCATTCGCCTGACCACTTGGGTTCGATCCTGCACCTCACCAGCGAGTTGGCCACAGGCAGCATCGATGTCGTCGCCTCGGGTTTTACGCACGGTGGTGATCAAACCCGCATCGTTTAACACCCGAGCAAATGCCATCACCGCAGGTCGGGCCGAGACGTGCAACCCCGAGCCAGGAAACGGGTTAAACGGAATCAGGTTGAACTTGGCGTACAACCCGCGCCCAGGGCCACGTTGCATCAAATCCACCAGTGCCCGAGCGTGTGCCGGCGTGTCGTTCACCTGATCGAGCATGCAGTACTCAAAGGTAATGAAATCGCGCGGCGCGCGCTGCACGTATTGTCGACAAGCCGCCAGCAGTTCGGCCAACGGGTACTTAAGATTAAGAGGCACCAGCGAATCGCGCAGGGTGTCGTCGGGTGCATGCAGCGACACCGCCAAAGCCACAGGGCAATCGACGGCGAGGCGGTCCATAAAAGGCACCACCCCAGAGGTGGACACGGTAACCCGCCGACGCGACAAACCGTAGCCGTGATCGCTCAACATCAAACGCAGTGCCGGCAGCACCTGGTCGTAGTTTTGTAGTGGCTCGCCCATGCCCATGAACACCACGTTACTGATCACGCGCTGCCCGGGCAGCCCACGTTCCCGCCTCAACTGATGCTCGGCGTACCAAAGCTGGGCCACAATTTCTGCGGTGCTCAGGTTGCGGCTAAACCCTTGATGACCGGTGCTACAAAAGCGGCAGCCTACGGCGCACCCGGCTTGCGACGAAATGCACAGGGTGGCGCGGTCGTCCTCGGGGATGAAAACGGTTTCTACGGCGTTGCCACCGCCCACATCAAACAGCCATTTGATGGTGCCGTCTGCGCTGTCTTGCCGGGAGCGCACGCTCAAGGCCCGCACACTGGCGTGCTGCGCCAGTGTGGCGCGCAGGCTTTTGGCAATGTCGGTCATGGCGTCAAAATCGCTGACGCCACGCTGGTGCAGCCAGGGTGCCAACTGCTTGGCCCGAAAGGCTTTTTCGCCGTGCCCTTCGAGCCAGCGACCCAACCCGTCTAGGTCAAGACCGAGCAGGTTGGTTTGCATACCTTTAACGGCTGTGAATCTGCATGCCGGGGAAGAAGAACGCCACCTCCACCGCCGCCGTGTCGGCGCCGTCGGAGCCATGCACCGCATTGGCGTCGATGCTGTCGGCAAAATCGGCGCGGATGGTTCCGGCGTCGGCTTTTTTCGGGTCGGTCGCGCCCATGAGATCGCGATTTTTGGCAATGGCACCCTCGCCTTCGAGCACCTGCACCATCACCGGGCCGGAGATCATGAAGTTAACCAGATCATTAAAAAACGGACGCTCGCGGTGCACCCCGTAAAAAGTTTCAGCGTCTTGACGCGACATGTGCATCATGCGGGCGGCGATGATTTTGAGCCCAGCTTGCTCAAAACGGCTGTAAATGCTGCCGATCACGTTCTTGGCCACAGCATCGGGCTTGATGATGGACAAGGTGCGTTCGATGGCCATGGATGGCTCCTTTACGGTAGGTCAGTACAAAGCCTGCGATTGTAGCGCGCCGACACCGGCGCTGCGCAGCGCTAACGGACGCTGCGGCCCCGCCGTTGCGCTTTTTGGCGTTGCCGCACCGCATCCGCACCCAGGGTACGAATGGCCGGCGCCGGTGCCGCCTCGGCGCCTTCTTCAACCACCACCGCCACCTGCGCGGCTTGGGCCAATTGCGCCAAGGCACGCACGTCGCGTGGCGAAAGTTCAACGCTGGCGCCCCGGCGCAGGCCGCGCGGCAGCAACACATTACCGTAGCGCACCCGAATCAATCGGCTCACCATGTGGCCAACAGCCTCAAACATTCGCCTGACCTCGCGGTGTCGGCCTTCGGCAATCGTGACGCGGTACCACACGTTGGCACCCTCGCCACCGCCGTCTGAGATACGTAAAAACTGCGCCACACCATCGGGCAGCTCGACGCCGTCAAGCAGGCGTTGTTTTGCCTCTGGTGTCAGCGTGCCCAGCACGCGTGCGGAGTACTCGCGCTCCAAGCCAAACCGCGGATGCATGAGCTGATTGGCCAAATGCCCAGAATTGGTGAGCAACAGCAGCCCTTCGGTGTTGATGTCAAGGCGGCCCACCGCTTGCCACTTACCGCCTGCCACACGGGGCAAATTGCGAAACACCGTGGGACGGTTTTGCGGGTCGGCGCGGCTCACCACCTCGCCCGCTGGCTTGTGATACGCCAGAACGCGGGCCCGGGTTTGGTGCACCTGTTGCCGCACCAGGCGTCCGGCCAGCTTAATCACATCGGTGGGCGCAACCCGTTGCCCCACGTGCGCCGCTTTGCCGTTGACCGTTACCTGACCCTCGGCAATCAAGCGCTCCATATCCAGCCGCGAACCAATGCCCGACTGGGCCAACACCTTGTGCAGCTTGGGTGTGGGGTCACCCACCGCGAGCACCTTGGGTGCCGAGCGCTGCGGGTCGCGGCGTTGCACCTCGATCTTGGGGCGCGACGGGCGTGGGTTGCTACGCGGCTTGCGGCCGCCGGGTTTATTGGCTTTGCGCGTGGCCATCGTCGTGCTCCGTTGTGTCGTGAGTTGACGACGGCTGGGCCTGATCGGTGCCTGCGTCGGGCGCGGCCTCGGTCTGACCTATCACCACAGCTTGTTCTGCCGGGTCCGCCGGCGCGGTTGCATCTTCAGTCACGTCAGCTGCCTGAGTCAGTGCCAGCAGGGGTCCGTCCTCCATGGCGCGCCCAAGCGCATCGTCGGCGATCTCGGGCAAAGCCGATAACGACCCCAAACCCAAATCGTCTAAAAACTGTTGCGTGGTTGCCAGCAAGGCGGGACGGCCCACGGTTTCGCGGTGGCCAATCACCTCTACCCAGCCCCGGTCTTCGAGTTGCTTGATGGTTAACGAATTCACCGTGACGCCACGAATGTCTTCGATATCGCCGCGTGTTACAGGTTGTTTGTAGGCAATGATGGCCAATGTCTCGAGCGTGGCGCGAGCATAGCGCGGCGGTTTTTCAGGGCGCAGTTTGTCTAGGTAGGGCTTGAGCTGCGGCCGACTTTGAAAGCGCCAGCCGCTGGCCACGCTGACCAGCTCAATGCCTTTGGGCGCCCATTCGTCTTGCAAGTCGGCCAGCATTTGGCGCAACGTGTCTGGACCCACGGCGCCCTCAAACATCTGCCCCAGGGTTTTCAGTGTCAGCGGCTCACCGGCGCACAACAGCGCGGTTTCAAGGATGCGTTTGGAATCTTGGGTGTTCATGCCGTGGGGTCGATCTGCTCGACATTGTAGTCAAGCCCCACCTGCTGCAACGCCTGCTGCAAGTCAAGCGGCAGCGGCGCATGCCACTGCATGGTCTGCTCGCTTACCGGGTGCACAAGCTGCAGCGCAACGGCGTGCAGCGCTTGGCGCTGCATTCCCAATGCTTCGCGCCCGCCATACAGCGTGTCGCCCACCAGCGCAAAGCCTGCGTGGCGCATGTGCACGCGTATTTGATGGGTGCGCCCGGTGTGCAGTTTGCATTGCCACAACGAATAACCCTGGGAGCTGCCTATGCAGGTGGCGTCGGTGCGGGCCTCACGCGCGCCTGGCGCGGCGTGGTCCCAATGCGCCATGCGCAGTCGCTGCCGTGGGTCACGTCCTATCCACCCGGTCCAAGTCACGCTGTGCCCAACAGGGGCTGCACCATGGGCCAGAGCCACATACTGACGGCGTACGCTGCGCTGCGCCAGTTGTCGAGTAAGGTGCTCCATGGCAAGCCGGGTGCGTGCCACCACCATCAAGCCGGTGGTGTCTTTATCCAGCCTATGCACAATGCCGGCGCGCGGCAGCTCGGCCGATGCCGGGTCACGATACAACAAACCATTGAGCAACGTGCCTTGCCAGTTGCCCGCCCCCGGATGCACCACCAACCCAGCGGGTTTGTTCACCACGCCCAACACCTCGTCCTGAAACACCATGTCAAACGGCACCGGTTCGGGCTCGGCCACCAAGGCAGCGGCCGGGGGCCGCCAGTGCAAGGTCAGGCGCTGCCCGATTTTGAGCTTGGCCGAGGCCCGCAGCCAAGCCGCCCCATCCACCGCAACCGCGCCCTCCTCAATCAATCGACTCAGGTAGGCCCGCGGCCACTCGGGCATCCATATGGCCAACGCCTTATCCAGCCTCAGGCCATGCTCAGGCGCGCCCACCGCCCATTGATAAACGGTGGGCTCGTCGTCAACCTCTTGGTCGTCGTGGTGTGGGTCGTCGTGGTGCAATGTTGTGTCAATCGTGGCCTGCCATGGCACCCTTACCAAACGGCGCAAGGCAAGCTACCGATATACTCTGCGTTAGCCCTTTTGTTGACGTGGTGCCGGCGCGCTGTCGCGGCGCCTAGCCACACCAAACCTCGTAGCAGCCATGACCCGATTATCTTCTCTTTGCCTGTTGGCGGCCCTTGTTACGTTGGCGGGCTGTGCGTCTGGCCCCGCGAAAGACGAAACCGCGGGCTGGGACGCCCAACGGCTCTACACCGAGGCGCAGGATGAGCAAGCCGCTGGCAACTTAGAAAAAGCCAGCCGCTACTACGAAAAACTCGAAGGCCGCGCCGCGGGCACACCACTGGCCGAGCAGGCCATGCTGGATGCCGCCCATATGCACCACAAGGCCCAAGAGCCGGCACAGGCACTGGCCATTCTGAATCGGTTTGAGTTGCGCCACCCCACCAGCCCGGCCACTGACTACGCGTTGTACCTAAGGGGTCTCGTCAGTTTTAACGACAACTTGGGCTTTTTTGGGTTACTGAACCAACAAGATTTAAGCGAACGCGACCAAAAAGCCGCGCGCGATTCCTTTGAGGCCTTTCGCGCCCTGGTGGTGCGCTTTCCAGAATCCATTTACGCCGAAGACGCGCGCCAGCGCATGCAGTACATCGTGAATTCTTTGGCGCAATCCGAAATCAATGTGGCGCAGCACTATTTTTTGCGTCAAAGCTACGTGGCCACCATCAACCGGGTGCAACAAGCCATTGAAAACTACCCCCAAGCCCCGGCACTGGAACTTGGCTTGTACCTTGTGGTGCGCTCGTACGATGCACTGGACATGCCCGAGCTACGCGATGACACCAAGCGCGTGTTGCTGCAAAGCTACCCCAACACCACCTACCTTAACGCTGGGTTGCCCGATCGCTCGCGGCCGTGGTGGCGGCTTTGGTAAGCTCTTCCAACCACGCTTGCAGCGCCTCGGGTTGCTGCAACTGCCGTTGAATGGGCATGGCGCGGCGCAGCCTGGCCCCGTAGCTTTGGCGTTGTAAGCGAACGTCACCCACAATCAACAAGCCTTTGTCGGACTCGGTGCGTATCAGCCGCCCCGCCCCTTGCTTAAGCGCCACGGCCGCTGCCGGTAGCGCATGCTCGGCAAAGGGCGAAAGCCCTTGGGCACGCGCGCGCTGACCAAACGCACGCACCAGCGGATCGTCGGGCACCGGAAACGGCAGCTTGTCAATCACCACCATTTGCAGCGCCGGCCCCGGGATGTCAACCCCCTCCCAAAACGACATGCTGGCCACCATCACCGCCCCACCGCTTGGCCCTTGGTGGGCAGCAAGAAACTTTTCCACCAAAGCCTGACGCGACACCTCGGTGGGCGTGAGCACAACCGGCACAGTTTGCCCCGCTTCGGCCGCCTGTGCCCAAGCGTCGCGCAACACCTGCGCCACACGCTGCATGGCACGCAACGACGTGGTGAGCAGCAGCGTACGGCCACCCAATTGTTGGGCCAAGGGCGCCACCAATTGCGCCAACCGGTCGCTGTGCTGGGCATCCGATGGCGCCGGCAAGTCCGTCGGTACCCAATAAGCCGCTTGGCGCTCGTAGTCGAACGGACTGGGCACCTGCAACACCTGCGCCTGCTCAATGCCCAGCGGCTTTCTAAACCACGCACAGTCCTCGTCTTCGCCCAAAGTGGCCGAGGTGAATACCCAGCTCCGGGGGCCATCGCGCAGGTTGCGCGCACCATCGTCCAATGCCGCGTGTGCATCCAGCGGCGCACGCGCCATGCGCCACGTGCGACCCAGTTCAACCCACCGCACCGCATCCGCTTGCATGGGCTGCAACAACGCTTGCCAACGCTGCTGCCAAGCCACCAAACGCTCGTGCATACGCCTTACATCTGGCCCTTGTTCCACCAGCGGTTGCAGCGCCTGGCCCAACGCCGCCACCGCAGCCTCAAGCTGCAAACACACCGCATGCCAGCGTGCGGCGTCCACGTCATCCGGCACGTCGTTGTACCACCACAACTTCAGGCCCGAGGCGCCGCCGATCAAGGCGCCCAGGGCTTTGGTGGATTGCTCCAGTTCATGACTCAACGCCACCCAATCTGCGATACCAGCAGCGTGTTCGCGTCCAATCGTTAAGGCGTCACGTGCCAGCTCCATGCATTGGGTTTGGCTGATTTGCTGTCCAAGAAATTCAATGCCAATGTCGTTCAGCCGGTGGGCCTCGTCAAAGACCACCGCCTCCACGCTGGGCAGCAACTCGGCCATGCCCATCTCGCGCACCGACTGATCGGCAAAAAACAAATGGTGGTTAATCACCACCACGTCCGCGCTTAGTGCCTCTTGTCTGGCGGTCTGCACATGGCAGCGGCGAAACGTTGGGCAACCGCTGCCCAGGCAGTTGTCGCGGGTTGAGGTAATCAGCGGCCACACCGCCTGCGCCTGTCGGGGTTGGCGAATTTCTGCGAGATCACCGGTGGTGGTTCGCGCCGCCCATCGAATCAACTCGGCGGCCCAATCGTGTAGCCCAGGCGCCGCGGCCACCGCGCTTTGATGCAGCGTCAATCGGTGTGGGCATAGGTAGCTGCCACGGCCCTTGAGCAACGCAACCCGCAGCCCAATGCCCAAAGCCTGGCTCAGGCGCGGCAGGTCACGGCCATACAACTGGTCTTGTAACGCCTTGGTGGCGGTGGACAGCAACACGCGCTGCCGCGCCAGCAACACCGGCACCAAATAGGCGTAGGTTTTACCCACCCCGGTGCCAGCCTCGACCACCAAGGTGCCGCCCTCTTCCAAGGTTTGCGCCACAGCCTGGGCCATGGCCTGCTGGCCGGGTCGCTGCCGAAAAGACGAATCGGCCGCCCACAGCGTACCTTCGTGCGCAAATGCCTGGGTCACGCCCTCGCGCCAAAGCGGCGGTGTGGCCATCAGGTTAGCCGTGTGTCCACACGACGCCTGGCCTCATGCAAGTAGGCCTGTCCTTGCATTTCCGTAAGGCGCGAGACGGTGCGCGGAAATTCGTGCGCCATCGGTCCTTGCACATACAACGCCTCCGGTGGCACGGCAGCCGACATCATCAGCTTAACCCGGCGGTCGTACAACACATCCACCAGCCAGGTCAGGCGGCGCGCTTGACTGGCGTGTCGCAGCTCAAGCTGTGGCACGTCGCTTAGCAACACGGTGTGAAACAGTGTGGCGATTTCCAAATAGTCGTTCTGCGAGCGGGCCGCTCCGCACAACGTTTTGAAGTCAAACCACACCACGCCGTCGGCGCGGCGGCGCGCGTGGATGTCACGGCCCTCAATATGCAGAACAGGGTCGTCGTCGCGCCCAGCACGCAACCGCTCAAACGCCTCATGCATGGCGTGGGCGGCGTTTTCATCCAGTGGCGACAGATACATGGGTAAGGCGTCCAGCGTTTGCTGTCGGTAGTCCACGCCGGCGTCTACGCTAAGCACCTGCATGCTGGATTTAAGCAATTCAATGGCCGGCAATATGCGGTCGCGGTGTAAGCCGTTGGGGTACAAATCATCCGGATGAAAGTTTGACGTTGTCACCATGCTCACGCCGTTGTCGAACAACGCCTGCAACAGGCGGTGCAAAATCATTGCATCGGTGACATCGGCCACATGAAATTCGTCAAAGCACAACACATCGGTGCGCTTGGCCATGCGTTTGCCCAGCGCTTGCAGCGGGTTCACTGTGCCTTGCAGGCCATGCAATTCACGGTGTACCTCACGCATGAATTCATGAAAATGCAACCGCAGCTTGCGCTCGCCCGGCAGCGCCTGCATCAGCAAATCCATCACAAAGCTCTTGCCGCGCCCCACGCCGCCGTGCATGTACACGCCACGAAGTGGTTGGGGTTGACGCCAAAACATCCAGCGCTTGGGGCCACCGCGTTGCGCGACACGGGTGTAATCCGATAAAAAACGCTGCAACGCGTGCACCGCCTCTTGTTGCGCAGCGTCGGCTTGATAGCCGCGCTCGGCCAACGCCTGCTCGTATAGGCTGGATAAGGTCAACAGCAACGGCTAAAAGTTAAGAGCGCGCTTGTCCACCGCCAGCGCCGCCTCTTTGGTGGCTTCAGACAAGGTGGGGTGGGCATGGCAGATACGGGCCAAATCCTCTGCGCTGGCGCGAAAACCCATGGCCACCACCGCCTCGGCAATCAACTCTGAAGCCATGGGCCCAATGATGTGTACGCCCAACACCTCATCGGTTGTGGCATCGGCCAGCACCTTGACCATACCCGTGGTATCGCCCAGCGCACGCGCTCGTCCGTTGGCCAAAAATGGAAAACTGCCGCTGCGGTAGGCCACCCCGTCGGCTTTAAGTTGCCGCTCGGTGCGCCCAACCCAGGCAATTTCTGGGCTGGTGTAAATCACCCACGGCACGGTACCAAAATCGACATGGCCATGTTGCCCAGCCAAACGCTCGGCAACCGCCACGCCCTCCTCTTCGGCTTTATGCGCCAGCATCGGGCCGCGCACCACGTCGCCCACCGCCCACACGCCTGGCAAGTTGGTACGGCATTGGTCATCAACCTCAATCGCGCCCCGCCCATCCAGTTTTAAACCCACCGCTTGGGCGTTTAAACCCTCGGTGTTGGGCACCCGACCAATCGAGACGATCAACTTGTCCACGTCTAGGGTTTGCGCCTCGCCTTTGGCGTTGCGGTAGGCCACACTCACACCCTTGCGCGTGGTTTTAACCGTGTCAAGCTGCACCCCCAACTCAATCACCAAACCCTGTTTGGTAAACACCTTGTGCGCCTCTTTGGCAATCTGCTCGTCAACCGCACCCAAGAACTCGGGTAACGCCTCGAGCATGGTGACCTCAGCGCCCAGCCGGCGCCACACCGATCCCATCTCCAGTCCAATCACACCCGCACCGATCACGCCCAAGCGCTTGGGCACAGCGCCCACACGCAAGGCGCCGTCGTTGGAGAGCACAATTTTTTCGTCAAAAGGCACATCGGGCAGTGCGCGCGCGCTGGAGCCCGTGGCCACAATCACTTGCTTGGCCTGCAGGGTGGCGGGCTTGCTGCCGCTGACCTCTATGTCATAGCCTTGCGCGTCGGAGCCAACAAAGCTGCCCGAGCCGTGAAAGAAAGTCACTTTGTTCTTTTTAAACAAATACAAAATGCCGTCGTTGTTTTGTTTAACCACCTCGTCTTTGCGCGCCAGCATGCGCGAAACGTCCATGCTGACGCGCGTGGCCGTGATGCCGTGCTCAGCGAAATGGTGGTTGGCTTGTTCGAAATGCTCTGAGGACTGCAACAACGCTTTGGACGGAATACACCCCACGTTGGTGCAGGTTCCGCCCGGCGCGGGGGCGCCATCGGCCCCTTGCCACGCATCCACACACGCCACCTTAAAGCCCAACTGCGCAGCCCGAATCGCCGCCACGTAACCACCGGGGCCTGCGCCCAGTACCACCACGTCAAAAGTTTGTTTGCTCATGGTTGCTGCGCCTTAAATACCAAACAACAAACGCGCGGGATCCTCAAGCGCATCTTTCATGGCCACCAAGCCCAACACCGCTTCACGGCCGTCAATGATGCGATGGTCGTACGACATGGCCAAATAGTTCATGGGGCGCACCACCACTTGACCGTTCTCCACCACGGCGCGATCCTTGGTGGCGTGCACACCCAAAATAGCCGACTGCGGCGGGTTGATGATGGGCGTGGACAGCATGGAGCCAAACACGCCGCCGTTAGAAATAGAAAACGTGCCGCCGGTCATGTCGTCAAGCCCCAACTTACCCTCTTTGGCTTTGGCGCCAAACTCGGCGATTTTCTTTTCGATATCGGCAAACGACAGCTGATCGGCGTTACGCAAAATCGGCACCACCAGCCCCCGTGGCGACCCCACAGCAATACCAATATCAAAGTAGCCGTGGTACACCACATCGTTGCCGTCTATGCTGGCGTTAAGCACCGGGTACTGTTTCAGCGCGTGCACCGCAGCTTTAACAAAAAAGCTCATAAAGCCTAGCCGAACGCCGTGCTCTTTTTCAAACTTTTCCTGAAAACGCTTGCGCATTTCCATCACCGGCTGCATGTTGACCTCGTTGAAGGTGGTCAAGATGGCGTTGGTTGCTTGCGACTGCAGCAAGCGCTCGGCCACCCGGGCACGCAAGCGGCTCATGGGCACGCGTTGCTCTGGGCGATCGCCCAAGTCGGGCGCCAAGGTGTTGATTTGCGGCAACGCGGTGGTTGGCACACCCGTGGGAATCGCCGCCGCCGCCGCAGGCGGTGGCGCGGCTCGGGTGCTGCCTTGGGCAACCGCTTGCAACACGTCACCCTTGGTGATGCGACCATCTTTGCCCGTGCCAGTCACCGACCCCGGTGCCAGCTGATGATCGGCCATGAGCTTGGCGGCCGCGGGCATGGCCACGGCACCTGCTGGCGCCGCAGCCGCTGGAGTAGCCGGCGCAGCCGCTGGCTGGGGTGCCGCGGCTGGCGGGGCAGCGGCCGCACCTGCTGCGCTGGCCACCGCCTCGGTATCGATCCGCGCCAACAACTGGTCGGCCAACACCGTGGCGCCATCGCCCTGCACAATTTCAACCAACACGCCTGCGGCGGGCGCCGGTACCTCAAGCACCACTTTATCGGTTTCAACCTCAATCAAAATCTCATCGGCACTCACCGCTTGACCTGCTTGCTTCTTCCACTGCAACAGGGTGGCTTCGGCCACCGACTCGGATAACTGAGGAACTTTTACTTCAACAATCGCCATGGTTTTATTCCAATATGGGGTACAACACGCGTGCTTGGCCTAGGCCATTGAGCACCACCGCCTGTTTATTTGGTCAATACAAAGCCCTTGAGCTTGCCAAAAGCCTGATCGAGCAACGCCTTTTGCTGTTCTTGGTGCACGTCGGCGTAACCAACAGCCGGCGAGGCTGAGGCCTGGCGCCCGGCATAAGCAAGCTTTTGCCCAGGTGCCATGTTTTCGTGAATTTGATGCTGCACGAAAAACCACGCCCCTTGGTTTTGTGGCTCGTCTTGACACCACACCACCTCGGTGGCCTGGTTGTAACGCTTGAGCTCAGCGGCAAACGCTTTGTGCGGAAACGGGTACAACTGCTCCACGCGCACCACCGCCACATTGCGTGCACCCAACTCTTCGCGCTTTTTGACCAAGTCGTAGTACACCTTGCCCGAGCAGCAAATCACGCGCTTCACCTTAGCCGCCTGCTTAGACACCGCAGGATCCGACTCGGGTATCACGGTTAAAAAACCGCCATCCGTAAAGGCGCTCAGGGGTGAGGCCGCGTTTTTGTGTCGCAACAAGCTTTTCGGTGTAAAGATAATCAAAGGCTTACGCAACGGACGAATCATTTGCCGGCGCAGCACATGAAAAATCTGGCTCGCCGTGGTGGGCTGCACCACCTGCATGTTGGCGTCGGCCGACAACTGCATGAAGCGTTCGAGTCGCGCCGACGAGTGCTCCGGCCCCTGCCCTTCGTAGCCATGGGGCAGCATCAGGGTGATGCCGTTAACCCGGCCCCACTTCACCTCACCCGAGGCAATGAACTGGTCAATCACCACCTGCGCGCCGTTGGCGAAGTCACCAAACTGCGCCTCCCAAATCACAAGGGTATTGGGGTCGTTGGAGGCGTAGCCATATTCAAAGCCAAGCACCGCCTCCTCGGACAAAATCGAGTCAATCACCACAAACGGCGCCTGCCCCTCGGCCACGTTCTGCAGCGGCACATAGCTACCTTCGTCAAAGGCCTCGCGTTTTTGGTCGTGAATCACCGAATGCCGGTGGCTAAACGTTCCTCGACCACAGTCTTCACCCGAGAGCCGCACCGGATAACCCAGCGCCACCAGCGACGCAAACGCCATGTGCTCACCCATGCCCCAGTCCACCGCGGTTTCGCCGCGACCCATGGCGGCCCGGTCTTGGTAAACCTTGCGCACCAGCGGGTGTGGCGTCACCGAATCTGGAATGGTGGTGATGCGTTCTGCCAGGCGGTTCCACTCGGCCAACGGCAAAGCGGTATCGGCCTGATCGGTCCAGGGCTTGTCCAAATAAGGAGCCCAGTCAACGGCATAGGTGCTTTTGAAATTGGTTAACACCAACTCGGCCGTGTGACGGCCCTCATCCAATGCTTGGCGGTAGCTCTTGACCAAGTCGTCGCCCAAGGTATCACCCAAGCCTTGGGCTGCCAGCCGGTCGGCGTAAATTTGCCTGGTGCCAGGGTGCGCGGCGATGCGCTTGTACATCAAAGGCTGGGTGATGCTTGGTGTGTCTTGTTCGTTGTGCCCAAGCTTACGAAAACACACAATATCCACCACCACGTCTTTGCTGAATGTGGTTCGGAATTCCAACGCCAAGCGGGTGGCCAAAACCACCGCCTCGGGGTCATCGCCGTTCACATGCAACACCGGCGCCTCAACCATCTTCACCACATCTGAGCAGTACAAGGTGGAGCGGCTGTCGCGTGGGTCTGAGGTGGTGAATCCGATTTGATTGTTGATCACCAAATGCACCGTGCCACCGGTGTGGTAGCCCCGTGTTTCAGCCAACGCCAGGGTCTCCATAACCACCCCTTGGCCGGCAAACGCCGCATCCCCGTGCACCAACACCGGCAGCACCTGTCGGCCCTCGGGGTCATGGCGCCTGTCCATGCGCGCCCGCACCGAGCCCTCCACCACCGGGTTGACAATTTCTAGGTGCGATGGGTTAAACGCCAAGCTCAGGTGTACCGGCCCACCCGCGGTCGGCACGTCGCTTGAAAAGCCCTGGTGGTATTTCACGTCGCCGCTGGGCAAATCTTCGGGCGCGGTGTGATCGAATTCAGCAAACAAGTTTTTGGGCACCTTGCCCAGCGTGTTCACCAACACGTTCAGGCGCCCACGGTGCGCCATGCCAATCACAATTTCTTGCACCCCTTGCTCACCGGCGCGCTGAATCAGTTCATCCATGGACGCGATGAAGCTCTCACCACCCTCCAGTGAAAAACGCTTTTGGCCCACGTACTTGGTGTGCAAAAACCGCTCCAAGCCTTCGGCCGCGGTGAGACGCTCAAGCAAATGCGTTTTTTGCTCGGCATTCAGGCTGGCCTTGGAGCGAATCGATTCGAGTTTTTCTTGCCACCACCGCTTCTGGGTTTGATCGGTGATGTACATGTACTCGGCGCCAATGGTGCCGCAGTAGGTTTCGCGCAGCGCGTTCAGCAGATCGCGCAGCGACATGGTGTCACGCCCAAAAAAAGTATTGGACGTGTTGAAAATGGTTTCGTAGTCGGCGTCAACCAAGCCGTAAAAAGACGGCTCGAGTTCGGGAATGGGCTGACGCTCGGTACGCTTGAGCGGGTCCAAATCGGCCCAACGACTGCCGACGTTGCGATACGCCGCAATCAGCTGCTGAACGGCGTTGCGTTTGCGCCCAAGCTCGGAGTCGGCGTTGGCCTGCACCACGCGGGTGGTGCCCTGTTTGGCAAGTTCGGCAAACGATTGAACCACCGGCGCGTGCGCCAAATCGCGGTTGTCTGAACCATCTACAGCGGGCAAATGCTGCAAAGCATCGAAGTAGCCCCGCCATTCGTCGGGCACGCTGCCCGGGTTATCTAGGTATTTTTCGTACATCTCCTCGACGTACGGGGCGTTGCCGCCAAATAGATACGAATTGTTCTTGTACGCGATGTACAAGCCACCATTTTCAGTGCTCATATGCCGACTTTCCTGCCCCTGTAGGGGGATGCGTCTGGTGATTAACCCTCCGCTGCCCGGCTACACCGTTGAGCGGATGCGAAGTGGTCGCATACGCGCCCACGCGTCGGATTGTGCCACCGACGGCGCGTCTTCGCTATATGAACGGGCGATTTCGTGGCGCGCACGCCACCCTAAGCGCTTACCCCGGCGCGTTGACCTCATCCCATTCGATGGCCATGGAGGTACAAACCGAACGGCACAAACCCACGGCTTGCTGGCTTTGCACGCGATAAATAGCCCGCGTGCCCTCTTTACGCCGGGCCAAAATACCGGCCCGGTATAGGACGTTGAGGTGCTGAGACAAATTGGGCTGGGTGGTGTCAATTTCGAGCAACAAATCGGTCACGGATTTCTCGGTCTCGCACAGCGCAGACAAAATCCGGAGTCGCATGGGCGTTGCCAACATGGCAAAAAGCTCGGCGGCACGCTCAAATACCTGACCTTCGCCAAGATCGGCTACGGCGGTGGGCTCGTTTTTATGGCTCATGATTGACGTCTCCTTAACATCAGCCTCAAGCCATATTGTATCGACTTTTTCCGCAAACCACACAAAATCTATTCATTGGTCGGCGCGGGTCCAAGATGCTGGCGTATTTGATCCAGTGCGCTGGGATCGTCGATGGTGGTCAGGTCACCCGGATCACGCCCCTCACAAAGCGCCTGAATGGCGCGGCGCAACAGCTTGCCGCTGCGTGTTTTGGGCAAAAGCGTCACAAACCGAATCCGCGCGGGCCGGGCCACGGCACCAAGTTGCTGCTCAACCAGCTTCATCAACTCACCCTCGAGCGCCAGCGCTTGCGCCGGGTCTTGGGCCGAGCCCGGGTCTTTAAGCACCGCAAACGCCATGGCAACCTGCCCCTTGAGCGAGTCCGCCACGCCAACCACCGCCACCTCAGCCACTTGCGCATGGCTGGCAATGCTTTCTTCAATTTCGCGCGTCCCCAAGCGATGCCCCGCGACGTTGATCACGTCATCGGTGCGCCCCAAAATATAAAAGTAGCCATCGGCATCGCGCACACCCCAATCGAAGGTGCTGTACACCTCTTGTCCTGGCACGCTGCGCCAATAGGTGTTAACAAAACGCTCATCGTCTTGCCATACCGTTTGCATGGCGCCCGGCGGCAGCGGGCCTTTAATAACCAACACCCCTTTTTGATCGGGTTCGTGCAATTCGGCGCCATCCACCTCGCTGAGCAGCTGCACGTCAAAGCCATACACCGGTTTGCCTGGCGAACCCAAACGGGTTTGAGCAGGTTCAATCCCTTGGCAGACGGTAAGAATAGGCCAGCCGGTTTCGGTTTGCCAATAGTTGTCAATGATGGGGCGCCCCAGCGACTGAGCGATCCAACGGGATGTGGGCTCATCCAATGGCTCCCCCGCCAAAAACAGCGCCTTCAGCGAGCTTAGGTCGTACTTTTGAATAAAACTGGTGTCGTACTTTTTAAGCACCCGTATCGCCGTGGGGGCGCTGAACATGGCGGTTACACGGTACTTTTGCACCAACTCCCACCACACGCCTGCGTCGGGTCGTATGGGTAAGCCCTCGTACAAAATCGTGGCCATACCGGCCAGCAAGGGCCCATACACAATGTAGCTGTGGCCCACCACCCAGCCAATGTCGCTGGTTGAAAAATAGGTCTCGCCCGGTTGACCCATGAAAATGGTTTCCATGCTCGTGGCCAACGCCACCGCATAACCACCGGTGTCGCGCTGCACCCCTTTGGGCTTGCCCGTGGTGCCACTGGTGTAAAGAATGTAGCTGGGGTCGGTGGCCTCTACCCACGTTACGGGCTCGTTGAGCTCGTTTGGCAGCCCTTGCAAGGCCTCGGTGTAAAGCAGGTCGCGCCCCTCAACCCACTGCATGGGCGCCAACCCACGGTCGGTGAGTATCACCCGCTTGGGCTTGTGTGACGCCAGTGCAATCGCCTCATCCAGCAAGGGCTTGTAAGGCACCACCTTGCCAGCGCGCGAGCCGGCGTCGGCGCTCACAATCACATGCGGGGTGCAATCGTCGATTCGACTGGCCAAACTGACGCTGGCAAAGCCACCAAAAACCACCGAGTGAATCGCCCCCATTCGTGCACAGGCCAACATGGCAAACACCGCCTCGGGCACCATGGGCATGTAAATCAGCACCCGGTCGCCCTTGGTTACACCTTGTTGCCGCAGCACCGCAGCCATGCGCTGCACCTCGGTGTGCAACTGCGCAAAGGTGTAGGTGCGCTCGGTGTTTGTTTCGGTGGAGACGTAAATCAGCGCGGGTTGGTCGGCACGCGCGGCCACATGCCGGTCCACAGCGTTGTAGCACAGGTTGGTTTGCCCGCCCACAAACCAACGCGCAAAAGGCGGGTTGGTGTGGTCAAGCACCTGCTCAAATGGCTGATGCCAATGAATTCGTTTGGCCTGCTCGGCCCAAAAAACCTCGGGCTGCTCAATCGACTGCTCATACCAGTTTGCAAACGCGCTCATTGCCAATCCCCAGCTTGATGCCTACACCTGGGGTATTGTGCCCTTGGGTCTTGCAAACAACTGACAGAGGTTACCCCAAGCGCGCCGGCTACCGCCTTGGCGGTGGCAAATCGGTGCAACTGCCGTGGGCCACCTCTGCTGCCATACCAATCGATTCGCCCAGCGTGGGGTGGGGGTGCACGGTGCGCCCAATATCTACCGCATCCGCGCCCATTTCAATGGCCAACGCCACCTCACCAATCATGTCGCCGGCGTGGGTGCCCACCAAGCCACCGCCAACGATGCGGTGCGTTTGCTTATCGAACAGCAATTTGGTAAAGCCCTCGTCGCGCCCATTGGCAATGGCGCGACCGGAGGCAGCCCACGGAAACAAGCCACGCGTGACCTCAACACCCTGCGCCTTGGCCTGCGACTCGGTTAAGCCAACCCAGGCAATCTCAGGGTCGGTGTAGGCCACACTGGGAATCACACGCGCATCAAAGGCGCGCGACGCCAGGGCGGCATCGCCCTTGCACTCGCCGGCGATCACCTCGGCCGCCACATGCGCTTCGTGCACCGCTTTATGTGCCAGCATGGGTTGACCCACAATGTCGCCAATGGCAAAAATGTGGGGCGTTGAGGTTCGCATTTGCCCGTCCACTGCCACCATGCCACGCTCGGTTACGCTGACGCCTGCGGCATCGGCACCGATGCGATGCCCGTTGGGCGCACGGCCCACCGCCTGCAACACCATGTCGTAGGTGGCTTCACTGGTGCTGCCGTCGGCCGCTTCAAAGCCCACCGTGATACCTTTTTTACCCGCTTTGGCGGACACCGTGCGCGTGCCCATGCGGATGGCATCAAAACGATGCGCGTTCATTCTTTGCCACACCTTCACCAAATCGGTGTCTGCGCCTGGCATGAGCTGGTCGAGCATTTCAACCACCTCCAGCCGCGCGCCCAGGGTGCTGTACACGGTGCCCATCTCCAGCCCAATGATGCCGCCGCCCACAATCAACAAACGCTTGGGCACGCTTGCCAAGCGCAGTGCGCCGGTGGAATCCACAATGCGCGGGTCATCCGGAAGAAACGGTAACTTGATGGCCTGCGAGCCTGCCGCCACTATGGCGTAGCGAAACGCAAGCGTGCGCCGCTCGCCGGTGGTTTGCTGACCCGGCCCATCGGTCGCGTCAATCGACAAGGTGTTGGCCGAGGTAAAAGTGGCCACCCCACGCACCGATTCAACTTGCCGCATTTTGGCCATGGCCGCCAAGCCGCCGGTAAGTTTGCCAACCACCTTGGCCTTGTGTCCACGCAGCTTATCCAAATCAATGGTGGGCTCGCCAAAGGTCACGCCCCAGTCGGCCATATGGCGCGCCTCGTCCATCACCGCCGCCACGTGCAGCAACGCTTTGGACGGAATGCACCCGACGTTAAGGCACACCCCACCCAGCGTCGGGTAACGCTCAACCAACACCACCTTGAGGCCCAAGTCGGCGGCCCGAAACGCAGCAGAATACCCACCCGGGCCACCGCCAATCACCACCACGTCGCAGTCGTAGGTGCCGTGCGTTGCACTGGCCACCGCTGGCGTGGTGACCGGCGCAGCAACAGCAGCAGCCGGCGCCTCAGCCGCCTTAGGCCCTTTGCCAGCCACCTCAGCCACACCACCCGCAGCTTCAGCCTCCAGCACCAACAACACACTGCCCTCGCTCACCCGGTCTCCAACCTTCACCCGCAGCGCCTTAACCACCCCAGCCGAACTCGACGGCAACTCCATCGACGCCTTGTCCGACTCCACC